>ENA-OWPJ01000458-OWPJ01000458.1-human-gut-metagenome-genome-assembly--contig:-NODE-458-length-40649-cov-3.71621_pt1 | contig 40649 bp, 43 predicted proteins | sample MGYA00248264_ERZ651846 | MGnify/ENA primary metagenome ERZ651846 (study PRJEB26924, sample SAMEA4378271) | human gut metagenome | biome: human gut; feature: human-associated habitat; material: faeces...
TCTGTATTCAGTACGTTTTAATTATTTGTACTGTCTACTTTTGAGAATCGTATCACATATGAAATCGCTTTTTTTTCGTTCTTTCATTTACATTCGTCAGTGATAAAAGTTATAATAAAAGTAAGAAAAAGCCCATAAACTAAGGCTGTTTAATTCTGTCAAAAAACGTGGTGACAAAGCTGAATTTCATTTGATTGTTTTTTTGCCAAGTGGAAATTATACTGAAAGTGTAAAGAGGTAAACACTTACAGAAAGAAGGGAATTTATGAAAGAATCAGTTCAAAAGTTTGGCCGTTTCCTTAGTGGAATGGTCATGCCAAACATTGCCGTGTTCATTGCGTGGGGTATCATAACGGCATTGTTTATCGCAGATGGCTGGCTGCCAAATGAAACACTTGCGGGAATCGTAGGACCAATGCAAAGATTCCTGTTACCAACGCTGATTGCTTATTCAGGTGGTAAAATGATTTATGATACAAGAGGAGGAATCGTCGGTGCTGCTGCGGCTATGGGGGTTATGGCAGGTACAGAAGATCCAATGTTTATTGGTGCGATGATTATGGGTCCACTTGGCGGTTATCTGATTAAAAAAATAGACAGTGTTTTAGAAGGACATATACCTGCAGGATTTGAAATGTTGATCAACAACTTCTCCGCAGGAATACTTGGTGCATTATTAGCCATCTTTGGATGTCTTGCGATTGAACCAGTATGTGTTGGCATCAAAGATGTCATGGTCACTTGTGTCAATTATCTGGTAGGTCATGGCTTATTGCCATTAACATCTATTCTGGTAGAACCTGCGAAGGTATTGTTCTTGAATAATGCCATTAATCATGGTGTATTTACACCACTTGGCATGGATCAGGTCGCAGAAGCTGGAAAATCTATCTTCTTCTTGATTGAAGCTAATCCAGGACCTGGTTTAGGATTATTATTGGCATATTGCATCTTTGGCAAAGGCAGTGCAAAAAGCTCTGCGCCAGGAGCTGTCATCATTCACTTCCTTGGTGGAATCCATGAAATCTATTTCCCATACGTATTAATGAACCCATTAACACTACTTGCTGTTATTGCTGGTGGAATGTCTGGTGTCTTTGTGAACAGTATCATGGGCTCAGGACTTGTATCTGCAGCATCACCAGGAAGTATTATCGCCATCCTTGGCATGTGTGCAAAAGACAGCTATCTAGGCGTTATCTTAAGTGTGATTGTGGCAGCTGTGGTATCCTTCTTAATTTCTATGGTCATCTTAAAATTCAGCAATAAAGGTGATGACATGGATTTAGAAGAAGCATCTGCGGCAGTATCTAATATGAAAAGTGAAGCCAAAGGCAAAGCCAAAACCATCAGCGTATCAAAAATCGTATTTGCATGTGATGCTGGTATGGGTAGCTCTGCCATGGGCGCAACAACATTAACCAAGAAGTTAAAAGCAAATGGTATCAATGTCGATGTCAAACACTTTGCGATTGATGATGTACCGATGGATACAGAAGTCATTGTTACCCACCAATCTCTTGTGGAACGTGCAAAAGATCATTGTCCAAATGCAACGATTTTCCCTATCACCAACTTTATGGGTGGTAAAGAATACGATGATATCGTAGAAAAATTAAAGAATCAATAAGGAGGAACACGCGATGATATACTCACCCAGATTAAAAAAGATATTAGAATACTGTCTTGAGATGGATGCGTATGTCAGCGTGGACACCTTAGCAAATATATGCAAGACAAGCACCAGAACCATCTTTCGTGAAATTAAAGATATCGATCAGGATTTAAAAGCATATGATTTGCAGTTAACGAAAACAAAAGCCGGATTGTGTATCGAAGGAAAAGAAGAAAACAAAGCTTTCCTCTTAAAAGAATTGAAAGTACAGGGAATTGCTTATCTGGATAAAACAGAACGAAGAAACATGTTGATTTTTGAACTGCTGCATAGTGAAGATTTAGAAAAGCTCATACATTATGCGGGTATGTTTCAGGTCAGTGAAGCGACTATATCCAATGATCTGGATGCGATTGAACCATGGCTTCAAACATATGATTTATCCTTACTGCGTAAGCCTGGCTTTGGTGTACAGCTTATTGGAAAAGAAGAAAATTTCAGAAGGGCAATCACTTCTATTGTAAATCAGAGCATTGTTCAAAATGAACAATTACAACGTATCAATTTCTTAGATTCATCTAGTTTATTGCATCAGATTTTTATAGATACCGGCTCACAAAGTATCTTAAAGCTGTTAGATCAGGATATCTTAACTAGAGTATTACATGTATTTGAAACTTATCAACATGAACTGTCACTTGATCGCTATGCCAGTGTAGGATATATAGGATTGATCATCCATCTGGTCATTGCCATTGACCGCATTCAAAAACATGAGGCGATTGAAGAAAGCAATGAAGTGCTTTCCATGGTTCACATGGACCCGGCTTTCCAGCAGGCCAGAAAAATGGCATATTATCTGGAAATAGAATTTGATATTGATATCCCAGATGTAGAAATCGCATTTATTGCCTTGCATATCAAAGGCGCAAAAATTACTAGACCAGAAGATAAAGCACATGCGACGACCTTAAAACAACAGGTATATGAAATGTTGAAAAGCTTCGATGAAGCAAAACGTGTCATTCTGTTATCAGATGAAGAATTCATGAATGGTTTATTGACGCACTTGGAGCCTACCATTATACGATTAAAAAACAATTTACCAATCTATAATCCTTTAAAGGAAACCATTTCCACAATGTATCATGACCTTTATGAACAAACAAAACAAGCATGTCAATATATAGAAAAATGCTATGACTGCAAGGTCAGTGATGATGAAATTGCCTTTATCACCATGCATGTAGGCGCAAGTATTGAACGAAATCAACAGAAAAAATTAAAGAAACGTGAAGTCATGTGCGGCGTTGTATGTGCCAGTGGCATTGGGGTCAGTGCACTATTATCTGCCAGAATATCCAAAGCGATACCAGAAGGTATCAAATTAAAAACTTTATCCATGGAAGATATTACACGTCATCACTATGAAGATATGGAGCTCTTGATTTCTACCTTTGATTTACAGCTTGATGATACAGAAGTCTTAATGGTAACACCACTTCTAAATGATGAAGATTTACACCAGTTATTGATGAAGCTGCATCCCTTATGGGAAAAAGAAGGGATAAAACCATTAAATAAACAAAGCAATCTGCTTTATCGTATCAAAGAAGCAAGTCATTTGGCTGTAGATATTTTAGAAGAATTTCAAACATATACCATTGATGATACATTAAAGATCAATGATATGATTCACTTTGTTTCATCACACTGCAGGGAATCAGAAAGTGTGTATACAGCGTTAATGAAACGTGAACAAATGGGTTCCGTCATTATGGAGGACTTTCACTTTATCTTATTACACGCACTTGTGCCAGATATAAAGAAGCCCATGATGATGTGCTTATATCCCAAACAGCATTTTCAACATTATCCTAATATCTGTTTTGTACAGGTGATGCTGATGCGAAAAGATGCTAGTGAAATCGAACAGGAATTATGCAGCTATATCAACCGTTCTATTATCGAAGATGATGTATTTCTAACATATATGCAAAAAGGAAATCGGGAAGATATCGTAAAACACCTGCAGATGATAGAAGAACAGTATGTGAAAGAATGTATAGAAGAATAGGAGGTGCATCATGCAGGAAAACTTAAAAATATACTTTGTATGTGATGCTGGAATGGGAAGCAGCGCATTAGGTGCCGGTTTATTACAGAAACGTTTAAAAAAAGCAGGCTGTCATGATAAAGTGAAAAACTGTTCCATTGCGGCAGTACCTGATGATGTAGATATTCTTGTTTCACATATCAATTTTAAACACCAAATCGAACAAGCATTTCCAAACGCTGTGTACTATGGTGTGGAAAGTTTTATGGATCAGAAAGCTTACGAAAGGATCGTGAAGGAAATTATGTTATTTAAGAAGAAAAAAGAAAAAAATGAAATTCTGGAAAAACAGAACATTCGTCTAAATTGTCATGCTAAAAACAGTGATGATGCCATCATGCAAATGGGAAATTTATTATTATCTGCCGGATATATTGAAGAAGGATACATTCAGGGAATGTTAAATCGTGATCATAGCCTAACAACTTATATTGGAAATGATATCGCTATTCCTCATGGAGAATATGAAGTAAAGGACTGTGTAAAGAAAACTGGTATCGCTGTAATGATTTATCCTGATGGCATTCCATGGGCACAGGGAAACGCAAGAATCGTGATTGGTATTGCTGCTAAAAACGATGATCATATGAGCATTCTTGCCAATATCGCAAGTAAACTTGGAGAAATGGAAACTGTTGAACAAGTTGTCGCAGGAGATGTCGATACCATCTATGATATCTTAACGAAGGAGGAAGCATAATGATCATTACCGTTACCTTTAATCCTGCCATTGATAAAACAGCAGAAGTAGAAGAACTAAAAGTTGGCGGATTAAACCGATTAAGCAATGTGATGCAGGATGCAGGTGGAAAAGGTGTCAATGTATCAAAAACAATCAAAGCATTTGGCGGAGAAACTTTATGTACTGGATTTTTAGCTGGCTCTGCTGGTGAATATATTGATCATACCTTGAAAGATTTGCATATCAATACAAATTTCGTATGGGTAGAAGGCATGACACGTACCAATTTAAAAGTATTGGATAAGGATATGGAGTTAACAGAATTAAATGAAGCAGGACCGCTTATTGGAGAAGTGGAAGTAGAACAGTTAAAACAAAAAATCTGTGAATTATGTAAAAATGATAGTATTGTCGTATTATCTGGAAATGTCAGTAAAGGTGTAGATACTAACATCTATTATGAATTGATTAATGAAATCAAAAAATCCGGAAGTCGTGTTGTTTTTGATGCAGACGGAGAATTATTTGCGAAAGGGATTCAGGCAAAACCACTTGTAATCAAACCTAATAAATATGAATTAGCTACTTACTTTGGTGTATCACAGGATGTAGATAATAAAGAAATCATCTCTTTGGCAAAGACACTGTTAAATGAAGATACGAAGTATGTTGTCGTATCCATGGGAAAACAGGGAGCTATCTTTATTACCCAGGATCAGGTTATTTTGGCAGAGGCATTAAAAGTAGAAGCACATTCTAGCGTAGGTGCAGGAGATGCAATGGTCGCAGGTATCACGTATGCCATCGAACAAGGCTATTCTTTAGAAGAAATGATTCGCTTTGCGGTAGCCGCAAGTGCAGGCGCTGTGATGACCAAGGGAACACAACCGGCATCTATGGAGGTTGTGAAGGAATTAAAAAATAAAGTTGTATTAACAACATTGGAGGAAAATTAAATGAAAACAAAAGCAGTACGCTTATATGGCGTTGATGATATTCGTTTAGATGAATTTGAATTACCAGAAATCAAAGATGATGAAATACTAGTAAAAGTTGTATCTGATAGTATTTGTATGTCCACATGGAAAACAGTAAAACAGGGAGCTAATCACAAACGTGTACCAAATGATGTTTATGATCATCCTATTATTATTGGACATGAATTTGCGGGAGATATCGTTCAGGTAGGTAAAAAATGGCAAGACAAATTCCAGCCAGGACAAAAATTTGCCCAACAGCCAGCTATTCCAGGCCAGATGGAAAGCCCAGGCTATTCTTACAAGTGGTGTGGAGGAGATACACAATACTGTATTTTCCCAAATGATATCATTGAAGCAGGATGTTTATGGACATTTGAAGGCGACAGCTATTTCGCCAGCTCTGTAGCTGAACCAGTTAGCTGTGTCATTGGTGGATATCATACTAACTATCATACGATTCCAGGTACTTATCAGCATGTGATGGGAACCAAAGAAGGTGGAAATATCATTATCCTTGGAGGATGTGGACCTATGGGCCTTGGTGCCGTAAGCTTTGGCTTAACATTTGAAAACAAGCCAAAACGTATCGTTGTCACAGAAATCAATGATGATAGAATTCATCGTGCAAGAGAAGTGATATCAGAAGCAGATGCCGCAAAACATGGCATAGAATTAATCTATGTCAATACGGCAAATATGGAAGATCAGGTTCAAGAATTAATGGCATTGACAGATGGCAAAGGTTATGATGATGTCTTTGTATATATCCCAAATCGTGGTGTATGTGAAATGGGAAATCAGATTATGGCATATGATGGATGTATGAATCTATTCGCTGGACCAACCGATATGAAATTCTCTGCGATGGTCAATTTATACGACTGCCATTATTCAAGAAGTAAAATCATCGGTTCAACAGGAGGAACCATTGATGATATGAAAGAAGCGATTGAAAAAGATGCCAAAGGATTAATTCAATCCGCTGTCATGATTACACATGTTGGAGGACTAGATTCAGTAGTGGAAACAACCAAGAACCTGCCAGATGTACCTGGTGGAAAGAAACTTGTCTATACCCACATCAACATGCCAATGACTGCTATTGAGGATTTTGGCAAACTTGGTGAAAATGATCCATTCTTCAAAGAACTAGATGAAGTATGTAAAAACAACAAAGGCTTATGGAGTGCCAAAGCAGAAAAGATGTTATTGGAACACTTTGGACAATAGAAGATAAAACAAGAAAGAATGTGTTGATTCGCATTCTTTTTTGATATATAAGTATCCATATTTATACTTAAAGTATAAATAGACTGCAAAAAAAGTTTTTAAATTCTTTGTTTGTGTAAATGATTAAATAATACTTGTATAATCAAAGTAAATAGCGTATGCTTAACATGTATCAGGGGATGGCACCCATCAAAACAAACAGCGATACAAAGGATGAACTTATGATAAAGGTAATAGATGTACAAGGTAACTATTTGCATGATACATATGAAAGACGTGCAAAGGGACTTGTGAAAAAAGGCAGAGCATCCTATATAAATGAATGTACAATTTGTATGGGAAGTGCTTCTGGAAAGGAACCCTATATGGAACAGATGACAAAAGAAGAAATGTTAAAAGAAATAGAATTAATGTTAAAGAATCAGGATTACTTTAAAATGGCATTGGATACGATTGAAAAAATACCAACAGATATGGATAAAGAATTGGTAGAACAACGTATCACAGCTGTCATGAATATTGTGAAGGAAAAAGAAACAACCAACCAGAAGTTGATTGATCTTTGGACACAAATGTATCAAGCTTAATGAAGTTGGGGCCATCAAATGATGGCCTTTTCATTATGAAATGGCAGTAAATGATGCCTTTTTAATCTTATTATCATCGGAATGTAAGCGGACACATTGCTTTGAACTACAAAGTGTGATACACTTATGATATATATCAAAGGAGGAGAACCATGAGATTACTTACAAGATCAGATTTTGATGGTTTGGCATGTGCTGTTTTTTTGAAGGAAGCTGGCATTATTGATCATTGGAAGTTCGTGCATCCCAAAGACTTGCAGGATGGCTTAGTGGAAGTCAGTGAAGATGATTGTTTGGCGAATGTTCCGTTTGTGGAAGGCTGTGGCCTTTGGTTTGATCACCATTCCAGTGAAGATGAAAGAAACGCATATAAAGGAAAATATATAGGGGAGAGTAGACAAAGTCCTAGTTGTGCACATATTGTCTATGATTATTATGGTGGAAAAGAAAGATTTCCACAATATGATGATTTATTATGGGCAGTAGATAAAGTGGATAGTGCAAATCTTACAATTGATGAAGTCTTACATCCAACAGGATGGATTTTATTAGGCTTTTTAATGGATCCAAGGACTGGCTTGGGACGTTTCCGTAACTTTACCATCAGTAACTATCAGTTAATGGAAAAAATGATTGACTGGTGCAGCACCTACAATATTGATGAAATACTGGCAATGCCAGATACAAAAGAACGTATTGAATTATATTGGGAACAAAATGATAAATTTATTGAAATGGTAAAGGCACACTCCCGTGTAGAAAATAAGATTATCATTTCTGATATGCGTGGTTTAGAAACAATTTATTCTGGGAATAGATTTTTGATTTACAGTTTATATCCAGAAGCAAATATATCTGCCTGGATAGTAAATGGAAAGGGTGGCAAAGGATGCAGTGTCGCTGTTGGCTACAGTGTGCTGAATCGTACATGTAAGATTGATGTGGGAGAATTGATGTTGAAATATGGCGGCGGCGGTCACCATGTGGTTGGTACCTGCCAGTTCTCTGATGAGGTAATGGAAGAAAAATTACCAATCTTATTAGAAGAAATGAAAGAAATGAACAAATAAGAAGCAACCGGAAGTCGCAAATGACAGCCGGTTTTTCTTATCTTACAAATTTGAAAGGTGATTGTAAGTAACATCCATGGAAGAAGGATGACACCTTTATTATAATAATGGTGTGAAATGAGGTGTGAGCGTTTATGAAATTATCAAAACTGGCTTTTGAAAATGTAAAGAAAAGCTATAAAGATTACTTTATCTATTTTTTAACACTGATGTTCTCAGTATGTTTGTTTTATACCTTTAATTCCTTTTCTTCACAGAAAAATATTATGGAATTAAGTGAATCACAGGCTATGTCCTTACAGATGGTTGGATTGTTTATGAATATGTTATCATTCTTTGTGGTATTTGTTTTAGCATTTTTGATTCTATATGCAAATAACTTTCTGATTCGCAGAAGAAAAAAAGAATTTGGAATTTATATGATGCTGGGAATGGAGAAAAGAGATATCTCTAAAATACTGATATATGAAACGTTATTTGTTGGATCATTATCTTTGATTACTGGATTGATATTAGGAATTGGATGTTCTCAGATTCTTGGTATCGTTACCGCAAAAGGTTTTGGAATCACAGTGGATTATCATATCATCTTCTCTTTTGGCGCAATGTTGGCAACGATTCTATCCTTCTCCGCAATTTTCTTTATTTTGATGTTGTTGAATACAAGAGTTATCGCAAAGGTTAAATTGATTGATTTATTGCAGGCAAAGAAGAAAGTAGAAAAAATCAGAATCAATAATCCATTTGTCGCAGTGATTCTGTTAATTATTTCTTTGATTTGTTTAGGTATTGCTTATTGGTTAACAACCTATTCATTAGAAAGTTTTGCGTTGAGTCTGGCTCAGATTATGCTGTTAGGCTCCATTGGTACGATTCTATTCTTCGTATCATTGTCTGGTTTCCTGCTACAGTTCATGAAACTCAGCAAAAAGGTTTATTATAAAAAACTAAATATCTATGTATTACGTCAGATCAATGCGAAAATAAATACGACTAGTATTTCTATGGGTGTTGTATGTTTGATGCTGTTATTGAGTATTGGCGCATTATCATGTGGGTTATCCTTAAATGCTTCCATTACAAAAGTATATGAGCAGGCAAGTGCCTATCCTTTTACTTACCATCAGAATGAACCAATATCTGAAGAAGATATGAAGAATTTGTTGATACTATCAGATGTGGATTACTATAATACAGTCACAATATATAAAGATGAACATACAATAAATGATATTCTGCCATATATTGACAGCCGTGACGCAAAAGATAAAATGTATCGAGATGCAAAAGTTGAATATATTTCTCTAAGTGATTATAACGAAGCCATGCGTTCACAGGGAAAAGAAACGATGATGTTAAAAGATAATGAAGGATTCTTCATTAGTGGGTTTGATGAAATATTATCCTATCTAAATGAAGCAGGGGATAAACATATAGATTATCAGTTGTTTGGACATGATTTGAAGATTTCAAATAAAAAAGAAGATATTACAATTTTAGGAACTAATTTTTCACCGGATGTCATAGTCACAATGGTTGTGCCAGATCAGGTGCTGGCAGGCCAGACTTCACAGGTTCGTTACTGGAATATTGAAGTAGATGATGCGAAACTACAACCATATATAGAAAAAATCGAGAAAAATATGTATACCTATGCTGATGAACATAAGATTGAACACTATCGTTTTTCAGGTACTTCTCAAAAAGAAGTAGAAGATAATGTCATGGGAATCGGTATGTTATTTACTTATATCGGATTATATTTAGGTATTGTATTTATGATTTCCAGTGCGGCAATATTAGCGTTGCAGCAGTTAAGTGAAGCAGAGGACTCTCGTGCAAATTATGAGATTTTAAGGAAAATAGGAACACCGGAGAAAATGATGAATCGCTCTGTTTTACTACAGATTGGAATCTATTTCTTATTACCAATGGGGCTAGCGATTATTCACTCTTTCATTGGTGTACCAGCAGTATCAGGCGCATTTGGCTATATGTTTGGCGTCAGCAGTATGTGGAAATCTAATCTTATGACAGGCGCAATCATTGTGGCAATTTATGGTATATATTTCATCGTTACCTATCATGGATATAAAACTACATTAAGAAGAAAATAAAAGGAAAAGCGATTTGCTTTTCCTTAATGTGTCAGTATTCTTTCTTCCTCGTCATTATCATAACGAAGGATATGAAATAATGCTTTTTGTTCAGTATGATAGCTTTTTGATTCGGATTTTACCGGAGTGTAAATGTAATGACGAATAACAAGATAAGTGATAAATGTACAAATAAGAGAAATTGTCATTGTTAATCCAATATTTACACCAGTAAAGCATAGCTGGAGAGTAAACAAACATAAAGCATATAGCATAAATAACATAATGTACAGCAATACCAGCATGGAACCATCCTTTCTTTTGCACTAACAATCATACGATAAGATAGCGAATAGTTCTAGCTTTTTGGGAAAAAGTAGAAATTGAGATAAAAAACTGTTCATATTGTACAGATTTTGATAGGTATATCCAAAAAAAGAATAGGAATCTTTTTCTAGATTTCTATTCTTTTCTATATTATTCCATTTTTTCAAACATAGCTTTTGGCACGAAACAAACAGGGCAGGTATATGTATCAGGTTCCTTTGTGATGTCGCCTTCATAGATATAACCGCAGATACTACATTTATAACGAACACCAGTAGATGTTTCTTTTACTTCTTCTACAGTATCTTCCATTTTTTCAAACATTGCTTTTGGTACAAAGCAAACCGGACAGGTATATGTATCAGGTTCCTTTGTGATATCACCTTCATAGATATAACCACAGATACTGCATTTATAACGAACACCAGTAGATGTCTCTTTTACTTCTTCTACAGTATCTTCCATTTTTTCAAACATAGCTTTTGGCACAAAACAAACCGGACAGGTATATGTATCAGGTTCCTTTGTGATATCGCCTTCATAAATATAGCCACAGATACTGCATTTATAACGAACACCTGAAGCGTTAGATGTTTCATTCGTTTCTTTAGATACTTTCTGATAATCCCTACGATAAACATCTGGATTTTCATTTAGATCTTTACGTTCATGATAACTTGTATGTAACAGTTTTTCCGCAAGAGGGCTTAATGGAGCGTCAAAGAATTCTTCATAGATTTGTTTGATTTGTGGATTATCATGAGAGTTTCTTAAAGTGATGGAAGCATCTTTATCATATAGTGCCTGAATTCGTTTTTCACGTATAACATCCATATCTTCACCAGGATGAAGCGGTTGTCCACCACCGCCAATACATCCACCACGACATGTCATAACTTCCACAAAGTCATAATGAGTGCCACTTGTTTCCATATGATCAATAAATGCTCTTGCATTATCTGTACCATGTACTACAGCAACACGTAATGGGATGCCATTGATTTCTAAAGAGGCTTCTTTTACACCATTCATACCACGAACAACTTCCAGTTTTAATAAATCATCGCCTGGTTCATTGCCTGTGATAAAGTAATATGCACTACGTAATGCAGCTTCCATAACACCACCAGTGTTTCCAAAGATGATACCGGCACCACTACCTCTTGGCATTAATGTATCATAGTTACTATCTTCTAACTCATCAAATACGATATTCTCTGCTTTCAGCCAGTTTCCTAATTCACGGGTTGTGACTACAAGATCACAATCTTGGAAAGCTTCCATTTCATGATAATCGCTGGCATCATGGAATTCTTCACGCAGAATTTCAAATTTTTTAGCAGTACAAGGCGTGATAGCCACAATATAAATATCTCTTGGATCAAGGCCTTCTTTTTTCGCAAAATAAGTTTTAATGGTTGGCGCAAACATACTGATTGGAGATTTGCTGGTTGAAATATTTGGAATGTAAGATGGATAATATGTTTCCACAAATTTTACCCATGCAGGACAACAGCTTGTGAATTGAGGCAAAGGCTTGTTGTTTTGGATACGATCAATTAACTCACTGGCTTCTTCCATAATGGTTAAGTCAGCCGCAAAGGTTGTATCAAATACATAGTCAGCGCCTAATGCACGTAAAGCCGCAACCATTTTTTCTTCTACATAGCTTCCAGGCTCCATGCCAAATTCTTCACCTATTGCGACACGAACACTTGGAGAAGTGATAAATACAGTCTTTTTACCTTGTCGCATGGCATCCTTTGCCTGCATAAAATCCTGACGCTCTTTTATGGCATGTGTTGGACATACATTCGCACATTGACCACAATGGATACAAATGGCAGTATCATTTGTCTTTAACAAATCATAGTGCTGCCCAACACTGATCTGCTTTTGACAAACATCTCTGCACTGTCCACATTTAATACATAAACTATCATAGCGAAGTATTGCTGGATTGCCTTTTTCAATTGGCACACGTACATTAACATCTAAATGTTTACTCATGATTTTTCCTCCTAAATTAAGAATAATTCTTAATTTTAGTTTACATGGTATTCCATAATTTGTCAATCTAATTTGTAAAATATTACTATAACTTTCAATTGGAATATATTTAAATGATGCATGAAATCAAAAAAAAGGGTATAATGATGAAGGAACTTCTGGGAGGTTGATGATTTTGTCAAATAACGAGAAAGCAATTGGTGTATTTGATTCAGGATTAGGTGGAATCAGTGTCTTAAGACAGTTAAAACATCAGATGCCAAACGAACACTATATCTATTATGGAGATTCAGCTTTTGCACCTTATGGTGAGAAAAGCAAAGAAGAGATTACCAAGCACTGTTTTGAAATTATGGAGTTTTTCATTCAACATGGTGTAAAGGCAGTTGTGATTGCCTGCAATACGGCAACCAGCGCTTGTGTGAATGATTTAAGGAAAGCTTATCCTGAGTTACCAATTATTGGTATGGAACCAGCTTTAAAGGTCGTGGCAGATGGAAAAAAAGATCATACCATCATCGTCATGGCAACACATTTCACATTAAAAGAAAAGAAATTTCATGATCTCATGGCAAGATACAGCAACGAGAATACAATTATTAAACTGCCAACTCCAAAATTGGTTGAAATCGTTGAACAAAATAAATTACAGGATGATGTGCTTGTGGATGAAACATTACATGAATATCTAGATCCATATATGAACAAAACCGTTCACAGTATTGTTCTTGGCTGTACACACTTTGTATTCTATAAAGAAAAAATCAAACAAATCGTTGGTGAACAGATTCTTGTAGTAGATGGCAATGAGGGAACTGCCAGACATGTGGAAAAGATATTAAAGGATAAAGGCGAACAACGAGATGACATGGATGGAGAAGTAGAAATTTATAATTCATCAAATGAGCCTTATTACTTAGAATTATCAGAAAAATTATTAGAACAGGATTTGAAATAGTTGATTTCAGACCTGTTTTTCTTTAATTTGGAAGAAAAAAGTGATTATAGTTGTCTTTCTTTTGCGAAAAATATATAATAAATGCGTATGAATGGAGGTATTTCAATGAGAGAAAATGCTTGGAAAAAGTATGATGAGAAGCAGTTAGAAGAAATCTTTGCTTATTGCGAAGGCTATAAGAAATATATTTCTGACTGTAAAACAGAACGTGAATGTACAACAGAAGGTATCCGTATTGCGGAAAGCTATGGTTATCGCAATTTGGAGGATGTAATTAAAAACAATGAAACACTAAAAGCAGGAGATAAAGTCTATGCAAATAATATGGGCAAAGGTGTGGCATTGTTTTTGATTGGGAAAGAGCCAATGGTAAATGGATTCAATATTTTAGGGGCACATATTGATAGTCCACGTCTTGACTTAAAACAAAATCCTTTATATGAAGATAAAGAATTTGCGATGTTAGATACACACTATTATGGTGGTATCAAAAAATATCAGTGGGTAACTTTACCACTTGCATTACATGGTGTTGTAGTGAAAAAAGATGGTACTGTGATCAATTTGTCAATTGGTGAAGATGATAATGATCCTGTAGTTGGTATTTCTGATTTACTTGTGCACTTAGCTGGTGATCAGATGCAGAAAAAAGCAACCAATGTAATTGAAGGTGAAGATCTGAATGTTACATTTGGAAGCATGCCTTTAGCTGGTGAAGAAAAAGATGCTGTCAAAGCAAACATCTTAAAAATGTTGAAAGAAAAATATGACTTTGAAGAAGATGATTTTGTATCAGCTGAAATCGAAGTTGTACCTGCTGGTAAAGCAAGAGATTATGGTTTAGATCGCAGTATGATATTGGGATATGGTCACGATGATCGTATCTGTGCTTATACTTCATTAATGGCACAGATGGAATTAGAAAGTGTTGATCGTACTTCTATCTGCTTATTAGTAGATAAAGAAGAAGTTGGAAGCATTGGTGCTACAGGACAACAATCTAAATTCTTCGAAAATACAGTGGCAGAAGTTATGAACTGTGCTGGGGAATACAATGAATTAAATGTACGCAGAGCTTTAAAGAACTCTAAAATGTTATCTAGTGATGTATCTGCGGCATATGATCCAAACTATGCAAGTGTTAATGAAGAAAAGAACGCTGCCTTTATGGGACATGGTTTAGTATTTGCGAAATATACTGGAAGCCGTGGTAAAGGTGGATGTAATGATGCCAACGCAGAATTCATGGCTGAATTAAGAAACATTATGGATAGTGAAAATGTAACATATCAAACAGCTGAACTTGGTAAAGTAGACCAGGGAGGCGGAGGAACTATCGCCTTCATTTTGGCTCAATATAACATGGAAGTTATCGATAGTGGTATCGCATTACATAACATGCATGCACCTTGGGAAGTAGCAAGTAAGATTGATATCTGGGAAGCTACACAAGGTTATAAAGCATTCTTGAAAAAAGCATAATACGATAAAGAGGTTGTCAAAAGATGACCTCTTTTCATTTACTTTCTTATAAGGAATAGGTATCATAATGATATAGAATTATAAAGGAGAACACACGATGATCTATTTAAGACAGGTAAAACTTAAACATCTACTTGATATCTATCCATATGATCTGCCTTCTTTCAAAGACTTATCACAATTAGATTTCAAAAAGTCTGTAACCTTCTTTTCTGGAGAAAATGGCTCAGGAAAATCTACCCTTTTAGAAGCAATTGCCATTGCATATGGCTTTAATCCAGAAGGCGGCACTAGAAATTTTGATTTTTCCACATTAGAAACTCACTCAGGACTTTGGCAGGATATCACATTAGTAAAAGGTACTACACGTGCTAAAGACGGGTTCTTTTTACGAGCGGAAAGCTTTTATAATCTTTCTAGTTGCATAGATGATTTAGATACAGATCCTGAAAATATAATGGGTAGAAAAATCATTGAAAGTTATGGTGGAAAATCTCTACATACAATATCCCATGGTGAAAGCTTTTTAAATCTAATCATTTATCGCTTTGGAGAAAGCAGTTTATATCTTTTGGATGAACCAGAAGCAGCATTATCGCCAACAGGCCAATTCACCTTATTAAAAAGAATACATGATCTTTCTATCAACGGATATTCTCAATTCATCATTGCAACGCATTCACCAATCTTGTTATCATATCCCTATGGATGCATTTATGAATTTAATGATGATGGTATAGAGGAAAAGTTATATCAGGAAACCTCAAACTATGCATTATATCATCGCTTTTTAAATGATGCTACTATGGTAGAACGGATTGTATCAAAGGAGGACTAATTATGCGATATATTGAAAGTGTTCAAATTATGAGGAAAGATATTCCCAATGAAGATATCTATCCATTCAATATAGAAAGTTTAAAGCACATGCAGAACTTGGATTTTGATCATGATATTACACTTTTCTCTGGGGAAAATGGTTCAGGTAAATCTACTCTGATAGAAGCGATAGCGACAGCATATGGATTTAATCCGGAAGGTGGAAATAAAAATATACAGTTTTCCACAAGAAATACACATTCTGATTTATATGAATATATACGCATGAACCGTGGGATACATCATGCAGAGGATGGCTTTTTCTTACGTGCGGAAAGTTTTTATAATATGGCAAGTAAGATTGATGAAATTGGTGGAATCCATCAATATTATGGAGGAAAATCTTTACATAGTGTATCTCATGGAGAAAGCTTTTTAAATCTTGTTTTAAACCGGTTTTGGGGAAATGGATTATATATATTGGATGAACCAGAAGCAGCATTATCGCCAACTGGGCAGTTTACATTGTTGAAAAAAATTTATGATTTGGCTAATCAAGAAAATTCTCAATTTATAATTGCGACACATTCTCCTATCTTACTGGCATGTCCACATGCGAAAATCTATGAATTTGATGAAGAAGGAATCCATGAAAAAAGTTATCGTGACACAATGAACTTTGCATTATATCATCGTTTTCTGAATGATCCTGCAATGATACAACGTATTTTAGAAGAAGATGAATGAAAATGGTAAATTTTACTAAATAAAAACTAAAATGTATGTTATAATTTAGCTGAAAGGTGGGCGATGGTATGAAAGTGACAGTACATGATATTGCTGTGAAAGCTGGCGTATCTGATGGCTCTGTATCAAATGCATTAAACAATCGTAAGGGCATCAGTGATGAAAAGCGTGAACAGATATTGAAAGTCGCAAGAGAAATGGGGTATTTTAAAAAATCTATAAAAGATAATAAAGCCCTTCGCTTTGTGGTATTAAATAAAACAAAACATGTCATTGGGGATACACCGTTTTTCTCAGAATTAATCAGAGGAATCGAAACAGAAAGCAGTGCTTTAGGCTTTGATTTATTAGTTTCTCATATTACAGTAGATGAAGATAAAAATGTAGATATCGATGATGTTTTAAAACAAGATTTAGTAGATGGTATCTTATTATTAGGTACGGAAATGAATTATGAGGATTTAATGGCATTTGAAGCATTAAGTATTCCTATTGTGGTTGTGGATACCGTGTTTAGAACGCAGAAGTTTGATTTTGTGGCAATTAACAATATCGATGGCACATATGAAATAGTATCTCATCTGATAAAACATGGACATAAAAACATAGGCTTAATCAATTCAGCTTATCAAATTAATAATTTCCGTGAACGTAAACATGGATATGAACAAGCGATGAGTGATCATCAATTGGCATGTTATCCACAGAATGAAGCATTGGTGGAACCTAGTCTTGACGGTGCATATGCGGATATGAAAGAATATTTGAAAAGTTTTCTTCAAGAAGGAGAACCTTTACCAACCGCTTATTTCGCGGTAAATGATAATATAGCACTAGGTGCTATGAAAGCCTTTAAAGAGTTTGGCTTAGATGTATCCATTGTAGGTTTTGATGATCTTCCATTATGCGGTTATTGTGACCCACCACTTACAACTGTACAGGTAGATAAAATAAACTTAGGCAGTAAAGCAGTTCAGCGCTTGGTATCCAAAATAACGGAAAAAGATCATAGTAAGCTTCAAATATTAGTTGGTACCAAGCTAGTAGAAAGAGAAAGTGTAAAACGGATAGCATAATATATTACATAGGATATAAAGAAATTCCATTGGTGAATAACTGATGGGATTTTTTTTTGCACAATAACTAAAATTTATATAAATATTTATTTAGTAAATATTTAGCAAATAAATAAATAAATTTAGCTAAAAGCATTGATTTTGTGTTTTTGTTGTATTATACTATCAGTGTAAGGAAGGGGTTACATGAGAGGGCGCGCACAATGTAACTTCATTACAATAGGAGGAAATTTCAAAAATGAAAAAGGATCAAATGATGGAAAAAGTAATGAGCTTTGCGATGAAAGTTCAACAAAACAAATATCTATCAGCAATTTCAACAGGTTTAATGGGGACACTGCCAATTTTGATGATTGGGTCAATTGCTTTATTGCTGGCAGTATTACCAATTGACGCTTATAAAGAGTTTATTACGAATATTGGATTAAGAAGCTTCTTAATGCTTACTTCTACATTAACAACAAGTATTATCGCATTATATTCTTCATTTGCGATTGCATATCGCCTTGCGGAAAAGTTTAAAGTAGAACCAATGATTCCAGGTGTTTTAGCAGTATTGTGTTTCTTTATGATTACACCAATGGTATCTGCGGAAGTAAATGGTGTAGCTGGAAGCTATTTAGATACAAATATGCTTGGCGCAAAAGGTTTGTTTACCGCAATGATTGTTTCTTTAATTTCTTGTCGTCTATATTGTTACTTTATGGAAGGCAAAAAACTGACAATTAAAATGCCTGCTGGAGTACCACCAGTAATTGCTAACTCATTTGCTGGGTTGTTACCTGCCATCGTGGTTGCTATCTTATTCATGTTAGTTGCATGGGGATTCAGCTTTACTTCTTATGGATCAATGGCACAGTTTATTTATTCTGTAATCTCAATGCCTTTAGAACATTTATCAAGCAGTATGTGGTCTATGGTATTTATCGTATTTATCCAGATGATTTTATGGTTCTTTGGTTTACATGGATCTTTGGTTGTACAAAGCTTTATCACTGCATTATATCTGCCAATGGATACTGCAAATATGGATGCTTTAGCAGCTGGTGTTACAAATTCTGAATTACCAAATATTTTAGGTAAAACCTTCTATAGCTGCTTTGCTGGTATTGGTGGTGCAGGTGGTACCTTATCACTTGTTATCCTGATGTTCATCATGTCAAAAAGTAAGAAAAATAAAGCACTTGCAAATTTAGCAATTGTACCTGGATGCTTTACAATTAATGAACCAATTGTATTTGGTTATCCATTGATTTTAAATCCGATTATGGCAATTCCATTTATCACAGTACCTTTGATTCAGGTGATTGTTGCATATGCTTCTATTGCTGTAGGTATCTGTCCAAGATTAAGTGGTGTTCAGGTTCCATTTGGTATGCCTGTTGTAGTAGGTGGTTTCATTGCTGGTGGATGGAAAATTGCTGTATTACAGGTAGTACTGGTATTGATTGGTATTGCAATATATTATCCATTCTTCAAGATTTCAGATAAACAAGCTGTTGCACAGGAAATGGGAGAAATTAGTACAGAAGAATAATCATTCATTACGTGAAGGAAAGGATTGACATATGAATAAAACAGAGCTGGTAAAAAACGCAGTAACATTACGTAAACATATTGTAGATGTATGTTATCGCAGTAAAGCAGGACATGTCGGTGGCAGTTTATCTGGCATCGACATCCTGAATGTCTTATATAATCATGAGATGAATATTGATCCAAAAGAGCCAAAGAAAGATGATCGTGATCGTTTCATTTTAAGTAAAGGTCATATCGCTGAAGCATTGTTTGTGACACTTTCTAATCGTGGATTCTTCGATGCATCAGAGCTGGAAACGTTCTCTTGTGCGGGATCTAAATATATCGGACATCCCAATAATAAAATCAATGGCGTAGAAATGAATACCGGTGCATTGGGACATGGATTGGCACTTGGTGTTGGTATGGCGATTGCCGCAAAGATGGATCATAAAGATTATCGTACGTATGTCATGATGGGTGATGGAGAACAGGCAGAAGGCAGTATCTGGGAAGCTGCTATGGCTGCATCTCATTACAATTTAGATAATCTGGTTGCGATATTAGATCGAAATGGTCTACAGATTTCAGGAACAACAGAAGATGTGATGTCATTAAAAGATATCAAAGCGAAATGGACTGGTTTTGGCTTTGAAGTTATTGAAATCAATGGAAATGATTATGATGAAATTTTAGATGCTTTTGATAAAGCGAAAACAATCAAAGGAAAACCAACCCTGATTCTTGCGCATACGATCAAAGGTAAAGGTGTTTCTTTTATGGAAAATGAAGTCGCATGGCATCATGGGGTATTAAATGATGAACAATATCATCAGGCGATGAGCGAGCTGGGAGGTGCTGTCTAATGGGAAAGATGGCGAATCGTGCAGTTATTTGTGAGTGTTTATTAGAAGAAGCAAAAAATGATCAGGATATTTGTGTTGTCGTAAGTGATTCCAGAGGAAGTGCTTCCTTAACACCTTTCACAAAGGCATATCCTGAAAGAACAATAGAAGTTGGTATTGCGGAACAAGATTTGGTTGGCATCAGTGCAGGACTTGCAAGTGCTGGGAAAAAGCCTTATGCGGCAAGTCCGGCAAGTTTTCTAACAATGAGAAGTATTGAACAGGTCAAAGTAGATGTTGCTTATTCTAATGCGAATGTGAAATTGATTGGCATCAGTGCTGGTGTTAGTTATGGGGCATTGGGTATGACACATCATTCTTTACAGGATTTAGCGGTATTGACCGCAATTCCTAATATGCAGATCATTGTACCTGCGGATCAATATGAAACACGTAAAATGATGACTGCTTTACAGAATGATACACATCCTACCTATATTCGTGTAAGCCGTAATCCGGTAGAAGATGTACATGAAAATGAAAATTTTGATTATGAAATAGGAAAAGCGATTACTTTGCGTGAAGGAGATGATCTTGCGATTGTGGCATGCGGGGATATGGTATCGATTGCATGTCATGCCAGTGATGAGTTGCAGAAACAAGGCATTCACGCACGTGTGATCAATATGCATACCATCAAACCATTTGATGAAGAAGCTATCATAGATGCCGCAAAAAATACAAAAGGCATCATCACAATGGAAGAACACAGTGTCTATGGCGGCTTAGGTGCTATGGTTTGTGAGTGTATTGCGCAAAATCATCCAATCAAGGTGCGTGTGCTGGCATTCCCTGATGAAATCACAACATCAGGAACTGCTCAGGAATTATTTGATTACTATGGACTTTCTGTGGAAAACGTTGTGAAAGTCGCAAATGAAATGTTATGAAAACCTATGTGATCAGTATTGATCAAAGCACTACGAGCACCAAAGTGTTTTTGATGGATACGAAAGGAAATATCATAAAGGAAACGGCAAAAAAACATAAACAGATCTATCCGGAAAATGGATGGGTGGAGCATGATGCAATGGAAATCTATCAGAATATGATGGATTGCCTGCATCAGATACTTCATACGATTAATCAAGAGGATGAAGTATTAGGAATCTGTTTGACGAATCAAAGGGAAACCACTGTCATTTGGGATATGGACAGTGGTTTGCCACTATACCATGCGATTGTATGGCAATGTCGTCGTACAATACCCATTTGTGAATCATTGAAAGCATATGAAACAATTGTCGAAGAAAAGACAGGATTAAAAATAGATCCATATTTTTCTGCGACAAAGCTGAAATGGTTATTAAATCATGTGGATACACCAGTAGAAAAGATTATGGCAGGCACGATGGACAGCTGGCTGTTATATAAACTATGTGGGAAACATGTTTGTGATCATACCAATGCCAGCAGGACATTGCTTTATCATTTAAAGGATAAAAAATGGGATGATGAATTGTTAAAGATATTTGATATACCTAAGTGTATTCTGCCAGAAATCGTTTATAGTGATGGCAATTTTGGAAGTGTGGAAATCGATGGCAGAGTGATTCCAATATTAAGTGTGATTGGAGATAGTCAAAGCGCTTTGTATGCACATCAGGCTTTTAAGCTGGGGGATGTGAAAGTGACGATGGGTACTGGCAGCAGTGTGATGATGAATCTTGGAAAACAATTACCAGAACATCACGGCGGTGTTGTTGGAGCACTAGCTTATCACACGACAAAGAAAGATGCGTATGCTGGGGAAGCAATCATCAATGCCAGTGCAGATACATTAAACTGGCTGCGAGATGATCTTGGTTTATATGAGAAGGATCAAATGTTAAATGATATATCTATGAATGCACATGGTGTTTATCTAGTACCGGCTTTTGTGGGACTAGGTATTCCTTATTGGATGTCACGTGCGAAAGCATGTATTTCAGGTATTTCCAGAAATACAACCAAAACAGATATCGTTGTAGCGGGAATGCAATCAATTGCTTATCAGATTTATGATGCGATTTGTGCATTGGAAGAGAATGCGGATATATCCGCAACTAGAATCAGTGCGGATGGTGGGGCTTCTAAAAATCCGGCTTTGATGCAGTTTTTAGCGGATATATGTGATAAAGATATCATCACATACAAACAAAGTGCTTTTTCAGCTTTTGGGGTTTATCTGCTGGGACTACAGAAGCTGGGATATGCTTGTGATGACTTACAAAAGATTGATCAAATTTATCATCCAAAGATGGATAAAGAAACCCGTATGCGATACATCGAAGGCTGGAAACAGGCAGTAGATGTTGTGGTATATGATGCGGATAAAAGAGGTGCGCTATGATAAATGAAAGAATAAAAATCAATGATACAGCATATATGGATACATATTTGCTACATAATTCAAAAGAATATAATGTTGGAAAAAAACGCCCTTTGGTCATTGTATGTCCAGGGGGTGGCTATGCGTTTACTTCAGATCGTGAAGCAGAACCGATTGCCTTAAAGTTCAACAGTATTGGCATGCATGCGGTAGTTTTATGGTATACCGTATATGACCAGGTAAAAAATGTACCAAAAAATGCTCTTGTGGAGGCGGCAGCATGCGTAAAATACGTAAGAGAACATAGTGAAGAATGGCTGGTGGATCATGATCAGATCATTATTTGTGGCTTCTCTGCAGGTGGACATTTGGCGTTATCATTGGCAGTAAAATGGAACCAGTCATGGTTATGTGAAGCTTTACATACAACAAGTGAGCAGTTGAAGGTAAATCTTTGTATACTGGGATATCCGGCAACAATGGTGGAAAAGGTATTTGATGAAGATGATTTTGGCTTTGCAAGCTCTTTGATCAAAGAACCAAATACGGCCAATGAGCGATTCTTTGGGGTAAAACGACCAACAGAAAAAGAACTTGATGAGTATAATTTATTAAATTTTGTGAGCGAAGATACACCGCCGATGTTTGTATGGCATACTTATGAAGATGTATTGGTTGATGTCAATAATTCTTTAATGTTAGGAATGAAACTTAGAGAACATCATGTGCCATTTGAATTGCATATCTTTGAAAAAGGAGAACATGGATTAGCTTTGTGTGATCGTACAACCGCAAGAAAAGCAAGTCATCATAATGATCATGTGATTCATTGGTTTGACTTATGTGAAGAATGGATGCAGGCATATATAGATAAGGATGGTGGATGGAAATGGATGTAAAGTTAGGTGTCATTTGCACAAGACGTGAAATTTTCAGTAAAGAAGATGCGTTGCATTATAAACAAATGATTTTAGATAAACTAACAGAAATGAAGATAGACTATGTTGATATTGAGGATATCAATGAAGAAGGTCTGTTGTTTGATGAACAGGATGTAGAAGCAATTGTGGATAAAATGCAGAAGGCAAAAATTGATGCATTGTTTTTCCCACATTGCAACTTTGGGACAGAAGATCTGGTCGCAAAAGTGGCACGTCGTTTCAATCTTCCTATACTGTTATGGGGACCAAGAGATGAGGCACCACTTGCGGATGGATCACGTTTAAGAGATTCTCAATGCGGCTTGTTTGCGACAGGAAAGATCTTACGCAGATTTCAACGCAGGTTTACATATTTGACGATGTGTCGAATAGATGATTCACAGTTTTCTGATGGTATCATGCGCTTTTTAGCTACTGCTAATATTGTTAAACAGGTAAAACAGGCAACCATCTTACAAATTGCGACACGTCCGGCAGGCTTTTGGACCATGATGGTCAATGAAGGGGAACTGCTAGAAAAATTTGATATTCGTATCCATCCAGTCACATTGGCAGAAGTAAAGATGGAAATGAATCATATCAAGGAACAAAGAAGTGAAGATATTGATGCATTAGAAAAGTATATTTATGATATCATGAAGGTAGAAGTGAAAAAGGAGGATGTTCGCAATACAGCTGCCTTAAAACTTGCGATAGAAACATTAGCAAAACGCTATGGATGCCGTGCAGCAGCGATACAGTGCTGGAATGCCATGCAGGATGATTTAGGGCTGTTCCCATGTGTTGCCAACGCATTATTAGCGGATGAAGGTTTCCCTGTCACTTGTGAAACAGATATTCATGGTGCAATTACATCTATTATCGCAAATGCTGCAAGTTTATCAAATAAAAAAAGCTTCTTCGCAGATTGGACAGTACCACATCCAACCAATGAAAATGGAGAACTGTTACAGCATTGTGGGCCATGGGCACCATCCCTGATGAAAGAAAAGCCAACCTTTGGCTCACCATTTGCGTTCCATCATTCCCATCCAGGAGCATTACATGGAGAGATTGTTGGAGGAGATATGAGTATCCTACGCTTTGATGGTGATAATGGGGAATATCAACTGTTGATGGGTCATGCAAAAGGTATTGAAGGACCATTCAATCAGGGAACCTATGTGTGGATTGAAGTAGAAAATTTAAAACAGTTAGAAGAAAAACTGGTATGTGGACCATATGTACATCATTGTGTAGGTATTCATGAAGATGTATTGCCACAGGTATATGAAGCTTGTAAGTATCTGAATGGCTTACAGGCAGATGTATATGATTCAAGTGAAGAAAGAATCAAGTCAATCATAAGAGGTGAATAAACGATGTTAAGAATCAGTGAAAACAAACGAACATTTGAAAAAGACGGAAAACCATTCTTTTATCTGGCAGATACCTGCTGGAGTGCTTTTACAAATATTAGTGATGAAGAATGGACATATTATTTAAAACGTCGAAAACAGCAGGGCTTTAATACGATTCAAATCAATATCCTGCCACAATGGGATGCTAGTGAAACACCATACCATTACTATCCTTTACCTACAGAAGATAAAAAAACTTTTGCGTTTACCACATGGAATCAAGCGTATTTTACACGTGCAAGAGCAATGTGTGAACAGGCGAAACAACAGGGATTTGAATTAGCACTTGTGGTATTATGGTGTAATTATATTCCGGATACATGGGCAAATCGTATGAATGATGCCAATACCATGCCGTATGATTTCATTGATTCTTATATCGATATCGTACATGATACCTTCTCTGATTTACATCCAATGTATATCATCAGTGGAGATAGTGATTTTCCAAGTGAGCAATGTATTTCTTATTATCATAAAGCTTTTACATTACTTAAGGAAAAAGCCAAAGATTGCCTGTTCTCTATGCATATCAAAGGACGTTTTTCAAAGATTCCCGCATGCTTTATCGATCTGATGGACTTTTATATGTATCAATCCGGACATAATGCATTGCCTGAAAATAAAGGAATGCCATATCAGCTGGCACAGATCTTCTATCATGAATATCCAATAAAACCGATTTTCAACAGTGAACCATGTTACGAACAGATGGGAAGCTCTGGAGGACTTTATGGTAGATGGTCACAATACGATGTAAGAAAAGCGGCATGGCAAAGTATTTTATCCGGTGCCTGTGCTGGCATTACGTATGGTGCGGCAGGGATCTATTCCTGGCATAAAACTGGTGCAAAATTTGGAACTGGTACAGGAGAGGGATTTGCGACACCAAAACCATGGAATGAAGCAATTCAGTTTCCTGGTGCATGGGATTATGGCTTTATTTCCCATATCCTGCATAGCTTAAAAATCAATGAACTGATACCATGTGAGCTTCTTACAAAACAAAATGAAGAGATTCGTTGCGCAAAAACAACAGATGAAGCATGTTTCTTAATCTATTTACCTAGCAATATTGCACTTCGTATCAACTTAGATTTGCAGGATAAAGAAGTTTATATCCTGGATATGAAGCATAAAAATATCACGATTCCTGAGGTATGTATTGAGAAAGGACAAAGTGTGATTGAAATGCATCCATTCGATGAAGATGCACTGATAATCATACAGGGATAATATGAAGATATTATTGTTATGTTGTTTTGGCGTATCTGTGGATGTGTTGAAAAAGCGTATGCTTCAACAGATTGAAGAAGAGCAACTGGATTATACGATTTCGGTCAGTGCATTGAGTGAGGCATCTTTAACAGGAAAGGATGCGGATGTCATTTTACTGACACCACAGGTACGCTTTAACCTTTCAAAAATCAAGAGTCTGTTTCCTGAAAAAGAAGTTTCCTGTATAGATGCACAGGATTTCAAGCAGGGAAATGGGCAGGCAGTAATCGCATTTGTAAAAAATTACCTGGGAAATAAAGATAAAAAGTAAAACGCTTGCAAAAGTTTTAGAAAAATACAAAAGTAAATAGACAAGAATACTAAAAAAGTGGTAAAATAACATTGTTCTTAAAGAAAAGAGGTAAAAGAAAATGAGAAAAATTGTTTTGGTATGTGCTGCTGGTATGTCTACAAGTATGTTGGTAAAGAAGATGCAGGAAGCTGCAGCTGCTGACAACTACGAAACAGATATTGCTGCATACCCTATCGGCGAAGTTGATACAGCTGGTAAAGGTGCTGATATCATCTTACTTGGACCACAGGTTCGTTTCCAATTAAAGAGCGTTAAGGAAAAATTCCCTGACATCCCTGTAGAATCAATCGACATGGCTGCTTATGGAATGATGGACGGCAAGAAAGTTATCGCTACCGTTAAGAAAACACTGGGAGATTAATTATGGAAGGTATTGAATTAATTTGTTTTCAAATCATTTCTACAGTAGGAAATGCAAGAAGTCTTTACATTGAAGCAATTCAGGCAGCAAAAGCTGGTGACTTTGAAAAAGCAGAAGAATTGATCAAAGAAGGAGAAGCATCCTTTACAGAAGGACATGCGGCCCATGGGAAACTTATTCAGCAGGAAGCAAGTGGAGAAGCGACAACGATGACATTGTTGTTGACTCACGCAGAAGATCAGCTGATGAGTGCGGAAGCATTTGGTATTCTGAGTAGAGAATTCGTTGATTTGTATAAAGAAATCAAAAAATAAACAAAGAAGAGATAAGATGAATAAATCTTATCTTTTTTTTATAGTTTAGACATTTTGATATAATTGTATAGATTATATATAAAATATTGATTATCCTTTGTTTAAAAGTCAAAATAATAAGAATATGATATACGTGTAATCCATTTGTCAAAGATTATATCATAGAGAGAAAGTCATATCTGTGCACTTTTTGCAAGGAGGTAATATATATGATCTCAATCAAAGATAAAGCAACTGCGATGGCAGTGAAGAAAATGATTCAGTATGTTGAGAAAGACCCAGATAAAAATATGGTTAAGATTTTGGACTGGCTGGATCATTTTGATACAGAGGGAAGCATTACAAAGCAGTTAAAGACCGCAAGAAAAGCACTTGCTGATCCTGATAACAACTGGGTGAAACTGGTAAAGAGTCTGTATACCGATATTGATACAGAGGTCAGAAAAACGATGTTTGAAAACTTTGTGATCAATTCTGTCATTATCAGTGATAAACAAAAACAGGAAGTTGTTAAGAAATACCACTGTAATGTTCCATGGGCGATCTTGTTAGATCCTACCAGTGCATGTAATTTAAAATGTATTGGCTGTTGGGCAAGTGAATATGGAAAACAGTTAAGTCTGTCATTAGAAGAATTAGACGATATCATTACACAGGGAAAACAATTGGGTGTATATATGTATTTATATACCGGTGGAGAACCAATGGTAAGAAAACATGATTTAATTGAACTATGTAGACGGCATCCGGATTGTGTATTTTTAGCATTTACGAATGGAACATTGATAGATGAAGCATTTGCGGATGAGATGCTGCAGGTTAAAAATTTCATTCCCGCAATTAGTATTGAGGGAGATGAAACGGCAACGGATCATCGAAGAGGAAAAGGTACTTATCAAAAGGTTGTAAAAGCAATGCATATCCTAAAGGCAAAACGACTGCCTTTTGGGGCATCCTGCTGTTACACAAGTATGAATGTCAATTCTATCAGTAGTGAGGAATTTATAGATTCCCTGGTTGATTTTGGGGCTAAATTCGCATGGTTTTTCCATTACATGCCAATTGGCAATGATGCAGTATTAGATTTGTTATGTACACCACCGCAAAGAGAAAAAATGTATCACAGTATTCGGCATTTTCGTGGGAATAAACCAATATTTACCATTGATTTTCAAAACGATGGAGAATATGTTGGCGGATGTATTGCAGGTGGTCGTAACTATTTGCATATCAATCCAAACGGCGATGTAGAGCCATGTGCTTTCATCCATTATTCGGATTCTAATATAAGAGAAAAAACATTATTAGAAGCACTTTGTTCCCCATTATTCATGGCATATAAGAAGGGACAGCCATTTAACCAGAATCATTTAAGACCATGTCCAATGTTGGAGAATCCAGAAAAATTAATGGCTATGGTACATGCGACTGGTGCTCATTCTACAGATTTATTGTCAGAAGAACCAGTAGATCATTTATGTGGAAAGTGTAAAAACTATGCCGCAAACTGGGCACCTGTGGCAGATATGTTGTGGAATAATAAACAAGAGTAAATGAAAAACTGCGAATAAATCATTCGCAGTTTTTATTGAAATAATGACAAAATTTCTTCCTGATTCATGGAAGTGATACTGCCTTCACTACCTTGTGTAAAGGTATCACTTAAATCTTTTTTCATTTCCTGCAGCTTCAGGATTTTTTCTTCAATACTGTTTTTCATAATCATTTTATAAACTTGTACATTTTCTGTTTGACCAATACGATATGCACGATCTGTTGCTTGATTTTGCGCAGACATATTCCACCATGGATCCACATGAATCACGACTTCCGCAGAAGTAAGATTTAGTCCGGTTCCACCAGCCTTTAAGGATATTAAAAAGACATCCACTTGTTTATCCTGGAATATTTGAACATATTTCCGTCGTTTTTCCTTGCTTGTTTCACCAGTTAGTTTTACATAAGAAATATCTTCTTTATAAAATTCCTTTTCCAGCAATTCTAATAAAGAGGTAAAACTGGAGAAAACCAATACTTTTTTATCCGTAGCTTTTGCGGATTGTATCAATTCCATACAACCTTCGATTTTGCTGGAAACCGTATCAATATTCTCATATAACAGCCTTGGATCACAACAGATTTGACGAAGCCGTGTCATCATTGCTAGAATCTGAAACTTATCAAAAACTTCCACATGCAGTTTTGCCTGTAACTCTTTATTGATTTGCACAAGGTTTGCCATATACAGTTTTTCTTCTTCTTCATTGAATTCCAGATATTGTACACGTTCAATTTTATCTGGTAGTTCTTTTAATACATCTTTTTTCAATCTTCGTAATATAAATGGTTCTACCATACGTTTTAATTTCGCAATCACTTCTTTATTTTGGAACTTTACAACTTCTTTCTCATAAAATTTACGGAAGAAATTATAGTTATATAGATAACCCGGCATCAGGAAATCAAAAATACTCCATAGTTCCGCAAGTGAGTTTTCAATAGGTGTACCTGTCATCGCAAAACGATGATTTCCTTTTAATGCTTTTACCACACTGGCATTTTTAGTTGTATGATTTTTGATATATTGCGCTTCATCTAAAATGATATAGTTAAAGACATGTTTTTCATAATATTCATGATCTCTTCTAAGATAATCATAGCTGGTAACTATGACATCATATTCACTCATAGACAAGATTTTATTTTGACGTTGTGCTACGCTGCCATGTATACATAAACAATGCAGGTTGTTGGAAAATTTATGGATTTCATCCTGCCAGTTAAAGATTAGGGAAGCTGGTGTGACAATTAAAGAAATGCTGTCTGGATTCTGTAGCTTTTCATCTTCTAATACTGCGATCATCTGTACTGTTTTTCCAAGTCCCATGTCATCAGCTAAGATCGCCCCAAAGCCATAAGCACTCATGGTTTTTAACCATTGATATCCAAACACCTGATAATCTCGCAATATGTTTTCATATCCATCCGGTAATTTGAAAGAATCATGTTTGATATGACGTAAGCGATGTAGTGTATCTTCAAAGTTTTTACTGCGTTTCATTTGCGCATGTTGGATATTATTGCTTAAATCATCTACTTCAAAGCTGTGATAAACAGGTAATTGAATAGAACCATTCGCAAAATCAGTTGCACTAACATGCAAATCCTGCATCATATCATCTATTTCCTGAATGCTTTCCTGTTCTAGATAAATCAAATCACCATTTTTCAAACGATGATATTTTTTCTTTTTGCGATAACTTTTTAATACAGCATAGATTTCATCCTGAGGAATATTCACAGATTTTACATCAACCTGAAGCAGGTTGTTTTCCATTCGTACACCAACTTTGAAATTCACTGGTTTGGGACTGTTTAACTGCTTGATGGCATCACTGACAAATACATCACAGAAACTATCTAAATAAGCGAGTCCATCCTTTAAAAAGCTCATGATTTGATGAGAGTCATTGGCGATATATGCAGTTTTTGCATCATAGTCAATCACATCCGCATAGTTTTTTATTAACATGATGGCACGTTCTATGCGTAAACCCGCATGTCCCTCCTGATCAAAGATGGATTGTTTTAAACCGTTTTTCATTGCATAGATTTGAACACTGATATCGCCATTATCTTCCATATCGATATAACAGCTTAAATCTGGTTCATCATCCATAAATTCATCAATAGGATCCCCGCTTAATTCTACATAATCTTCTATCTGGGAATAAACATACTGACAAAATTCATGCATATCCTGATGGGCAATTACAATTTGCCTGTCTTTGTGTAACTGCTGTAAAAGGTAGGTACAGGTATCATGGATTTCTTTTATGAAGCGGGATAAACATTTATCCTTGAAACAATACCAATAAGCTTTTCCTTCATAGAGAGTATCTAAATCTAATGATGTGGTAATGACATAGCCAATACTATCTTTTTGGATATGGAGGGGAATCGTTTCAATTTCATCATATGCAAAATTACAGTCAATACTACAAGCTCCTTCTTCACTAAAGAAATCATAGAAGTCATCTAAACTTCGCTTGTCTAATGTGATACTGCGTTTATCAAGATAACCATATTCAAGTTCACTGATATGTTCCTGACGGTATTTCATAAGGAAATTAATCATTTGTTTTGTCGTATCATCAAAAGCATCGGGATGGTGAACAAAGCTTAAGCTTTTTCCATAATATACTTGACTGCGATGTTCAACTGCTTCTAAGAAGGTAAGAATATTTTTTACTACATAAAATTTATCATTACCAACTTTGAACGTCACATGAAGGCTTTGGTATTCATGATTCAGATAGGCAATCAAACGGATTTTATTTGCGATTAGATTTGCCTGAAATTCACTGTCGCTGATTCGTTTATAGGCATTTAAGAAGCTCTTGGATTGTTCCAGCTGGCGCTGTAACATCCAGTTTTTTAATTCATCTTCACGTTTGATACTGGCATCATAATGATAAGGATAACCAGTTGGTTTCAGATCATGCAGAAATAATAAAACGACACCAATATGTCCACAAGCCACTTCATCTTCACAATAACGGCATTCACATGAGAAGGAGATGATATCGCCTGTTTTTGATAAAATAAGCTCTACATGATTATTGTAAGTGAACACTTCTACATCAGCACTCACTTCGTACCATTCACGCATTTGATTCTCTTCGATATCTAAATGTTCAATGACATCTTTACGCTGATAAGCTTTTGCGACTGCCCAGTTTCGATCATTAAAAATCCTTTGAATTTCGCTTTCTTTAATATACATAGGATACCACCCTTCTATTTGTTTGTATTGTATCAGATTTTTATGTTTACTTTAAGCACTTTTCATAGGAAAAATAAGTTTTGACAAAATTATAAAAAAATTGAAATTTCCTATTGACAAATATAGTGAAAATAAGTAGAATATACGTGTTGCCGAAATTGGGGTATAGCCAAGCGGTAAGGCACCAGACTCTGAATCTGGCATTTCCTTGGTTCGAATCCAAGTACCCCAGCCATATTAAAACATTCGAACTACCTAGCTGTAGTTCTTTTTTATAAAAATATAAGTGGTATTTGTCCATAGCTTATTTCTGAAGCTATGACAAATGCCACTTTTTTTGTTTTTCAAAGGATTAGAGGTGAGGAACTATGAAAAAAGAAATAAGAACAGAACTTGTGTCAGTCAGATTTACAAAAACTGAATTACAGATGATTGAAGATTTACGTAAAAGGTTGAACATGAATACCAATGGTAAAATGCTCCGCCACATTGTATTGCTCTTTGCAGAAAATGAAGATTTGGATTTTATATTACAATTTAGTGAAATTGATGATTTATCGAACACAAGCATACCAAATGCGAAAGGTTTATTGATTGAACAAATACATTTGATAAATCAAATGCTAGAGGCAGAAGGAATTACTAATAATCAAGACAACGTATGATGATAGAAAGTGAGAAACATTATGACGAAGCACAAATATTTAATGACTGGATAGCATGCAAGATATAGACATTATAAAAAAGATACATGCAGGTGCAGATGAAACTTGTTATTCAGCAATACTTACAGCTTGGAAAAAGGTATCACATAAAGCTGAAGAACTATTTTATCTACTTAGTAAAGGGATGGATATGTCATCAGTAGCTGATGTCTTAGAAATAACTGAAGACGAAGCTAAAATGTTATTGAAAGAATATCAAGAAGGCTATTGTACTTCAGAAAATGAATCAAACGACTTGATGTATGATTGCATGTATAAAACTAATGAATTTTTTAAACAATGTGAAACCTTAGTAAAAAATGGTGCTGTCGATGCTTATTTCTCACTTAATAGTTTTTGGAAACATGAAAAAGCTGGAAAAAACATCAGACATTTAAATGCTATTGTACTTGACTTTGATTATTATAAAACCGAACGATATAAGAACTTATCAAATGAAGATTTCTACGAACGAAAGATAAAAAAGAAGTTACCTTATCTTCCTACAACTGTAATCTCATCAGGTAGAGGTATTTATGTAGTATATGCCTTTAAACATTGCTCATATCATATGAACAAATTATACAGATCTATAACTAAGCATTTCTATAATATATTCAAAGATTATGGTTTAGATGCAGGTGCTATGCTGTTAACACAGGTAATCAGGATACCTGGAACGTATAACAGTAAAACTGGCAAGCAAGTAACAGTAATGGAGTATAATGATACATCTTATGTTATTCAAGATTTTGCAAAATTACTTCCTTGGTCTGAAGAACAAGTAGCACAGCACAGGGTAGATAGGATAAAGGGTGTACAAATACAAAATGAAAAGCCTAAAGATATAAGCAAAAGAAAACCATATTTTGACGATTTTTATGAGGATCTAAAAAAATTAATTGTGATCAGAAATAGAAATGGCATATATGAAGGATATCGTGAAAATCTTATATATTTATTTAGGGAAAGAGCTACCTGGTCAGGATACACGATAAACGAGTCAGTTATGATGGCGAAAGAGCTAAATAAGATGTTTCATCAGCCATTATCTGAAAATGATGTAGAAAAGACTTGTAGACCTTCAGACAACAGGAAAAATTCCAGCTTTTCTACAATTATTGATAAGCTTGAAATTTCACTAAAAGAACAAAGGCAATTAAAAGTAATAAAAAAGAAGTGGCTAAAGAAATCAGAATATTCAAAGAAAAAAAGAAAAATTAAGTTATTGAATATTACAGACAAAAAGAAAAACATATTAGAAAGAAGAACCAGGGTTTGTGAATTAAAGAATGTACAGCATTTAAACAATAAAGAAATAGCTGATATTCTATCTGTAAATAAATCTACAGTGACGAGAGATCTTCAATATATAAAGAAACACCCATCAGAATTTCAGATAAAATTGAAAGATTATATGGACTCAATTGAGGCTCATAAGACAACTGATAATTTTCTTCTTAGGCTAACTTATGATAGACAACAACAACTCTTAAACTGGCTAGAAATCGCCCATACAGCACTCGATTATTTGGTCAGGGAACTAGGAGTTGCAAAAAATTAGGCACCATTGATATATGTGGTCGCAAGGCAAAAGATAAAGATGCATTTAACAATGATCCTATGAAAATGAGCATCGATCGTGCGTAGCACTTACAGATGTAACGAAAGCGAGGAAATAAAAGATGTATGATGACACTATAACTAATGCTTATTATGAAGGATACCAGGAAGTTGTGGAAAACTTAAAATTGATCGCTAAAAGATACCATGAAACCTACAGAAAAAATAGACATGAGCTAAAAATTAAAATGCAAAATGAAGATTTTATAGTCTCAACTGTATGTACCCAAATGTTAGATGAAAATTTCATTGAGCAATCCAATGACTTAGGGTTATCGACTCTGATTAGATATATTCCATCAGCACCAAACCCTGATGAGAAATTTAAAAGTGAGTTACAAGCAAAACAATCAGGAATATTAAATGCTCTGAAAAAAATCAAAGAACTAATCCAATCTTCAGAAGAGTTTATAAAAACACAAGAAGATTATAATAAATTAAGGTTTTTAAAAGATGTCTATAATGAGTTACTTAGTCAAAATTTAATTGATATCCATAACTCGTCATTATCATTTAATGGATGGAAACAAAGGCATCATTGTGGTTGGTTTCTAATATCATCAGAACAAGAAGAACGCTATTTTGATGAATATTGTGACTTTTTAAAGGCTAACGGTTTACATTATGATGATTTTAATAATTTATATGAGTTGAAATTATAGGAGAAAGAAAATGAAAGTTATTGGATATGTTTTAAAAAATGATAAATATGATCGTAAATATTATTTTGAGGCTACAGCAACCAGAATTGCAACATTTATTGTACAATTCGGTTTAAAAGCAGATCAAATAATTATTACTGATATGATGGATGATTTTATCTTAAATACTAGTGGATATTTCATCGATCAAATAGAAAATAAGGAATTATTAGAATTAATTTTGGATGAACTGATTCCACTACAAAAAGGCGAATATTTTACGCCATTGAATTTTGAGGAAGTAGAACCTGGTGTAATGGAGTTAATATCATGAAGAAAAGAGAAATAGTCATAGCAAAAAGCTTAATGATTTTAATTGCAGTATTTAGTATTATTGTCTATTCGAAATTAAAACAAGAATTACCTCTTAAATCAGATGAAGTGCAATTTTCAAAGTGTACTGATGGAGATACTGCACATTTTATGATCAATGGTAAAGATGAAACAGTCAGATTTTTAGCAGTTGATACACCAGAAACTGTAAAATCTAATACGCCGGTACAACCATATGGAAAGGAAGCAAGCGATCATACCTGTAGTTTGTTAAAAAATGCAGATACAATTCATCTGGAATATGAGCAAGAAAAAACGGATAAATATGGAAGATTACTTGCCTGGGTATTTGTTGATGATGAACTATTACAACTTGATCTTATTGAGAAGGGATATGCGAAAGTTGCGTATATCTATGGAGATTACAAATATACTGCAGAACTGGAAAAAGCGGAAAAAAAGGCTAGGAAACAAAAAATCGGATTATGGAGTGACGAGGTGAAATAAATGCTAACGATACGTATAGAGTTTACTTCAGATGATGAAAGAATGGTCTTGATCAAAACCATCGAAAATAATTTTGAAATCATTGATGAAGGAAAAATCAAAGAATCCAAGAAAACTGGATGTAAAAAGAAATTACAGTATTTAGAATTATTAAAAAAATAATAAAAGTATCATTCATGATACAAGCGAAAGCGGATGCGGAGGAAAATAAAATGAAAAGTAAAGTTATTGTTATTGCGAATAGAAAAGGTGGTAGTGGAAAGACAACAACTGCCAAAAATCTTGGATATAATTTAACAAGTTCTGGTTATAGAGTACTGTTAGTTGATTGTGATCCACAATGTAATATGAGTGATGGATTAACAGGGCGTGAATATAAACGAAGTATTCTAAGTTTATTGAAATATGAAAATATTCATAAATGCATTTACAAAACACGTTTTCCAGGATTGGATATCATACCAGGAAGTGATTTCTTGGCAAGTGAAGAAATTCAAGATGATGTGATAAAGAAACAATTGGATACAGTGAAAGAAGAATATGATTATATCATCATTGATACTTCTCCGTATTTCAATAAATTGACAGTAGAAATTTTAAAGGCACATGACATGGTGATCATACCTACCGAAATAAACGAGGATAGCTTAAAAGGTATGATTACTACTATGAGCGAACTTTCTATGATGTTTGATAATAATGTTTTGTTTAGAATATTGTACACAAAAATAGATGCTACAAAAGAAACGATGAGAGCATTAGAAAGTGTTCAACAGGAATTGGAAAGTGTATCTTTCAAAACTTTTATACATTTTAACTATATTCCGGTAAAACGTGCAAGAGAGCGTAGGATACCTTTATCAAAGAGATATCAGCATGCAAAAGTAACAAAAGATTATGAAAAATTGGCATTAGAATTGATGGAGGTATTATAGTCATGGCTAAGAAAAGTATACTAAACGAGTTTGTTAAAAATGATTTCAAGAAGATGGCATTTAATAATCATATTGAGAATATCCATTATACAAAAATTAAACGCCCTGAAAAAAACAGAGAGTTAAGAAGGATTGAAGAATTAGCTGAAGATATTCGTGAAGATGGGTTAGAAAACAATTTGCTTGTAAGAAAAATAGATGATCCTCAGTATGAAGTAGAAATAGTTGGTGGAGAAAGACGATTTACAGCGATTATGCTGAATATTGAACAAGGTGATATGACCTATGAATATATACCTTGTAAAGTGGTTACATTATCAGATTTAGACGCAAGAAAAAGGTTGATATTAAATAACCACTTGAATGATCCACTAACAAATGCTGAGAAGATAGAAGCAGTTGAAGAATTACGAGAAATATATCGTGCAAAAAAAGCCGCCGGTGAAGATGTGCCTGGTAGAATCCAACAGCTTATCGCAAAGGAATTAGGCGTTGGAAAATCAACAGTAGCTAATTACGAAAAAATCTTAAATAATGCAACACAGGAAGTTCGTGATTTGATCAAAAATGAAGATATCACGATTGAAGCAGCAGTTTCTTTGGTGGATCTGGATGAAGATGAACAAATTAAATATGTAAAAGAACATGATACATATAATAAAAAGGACATCGAAAAATTTAAAGCTGAAAAGGAAATTGAAGAAAGTGAAGTCAATTTAGTGAATCATCAGTTACAGTTTAATGAACAAGATGAAATTGTTGAAACTGTTTTTGATGAAGAAGATGAATTAGAACAGCTTGAATATGAAGAGGAAATCCAGCAAGATGTTGAGGTCGAGTATGTTGGAGCTGATCATACGATTGAGGAAAGTATGACTGTAATCATGTCTGAATTGGATGTTTTAAAAGAAAAAGTTTGTGGAGTTGAATTTAAAGCAGAAGTAGAGCAATTACACCGTATAGAAGAAGATCTTAATAAATTACTTGATATGTTTGGTCTTGAGTGCCAGGATGATAACTATTGCTAATTATAAAAATTAATTTGAAGTTTGAAATTGTACCAGTCACTGGTACGAGAAAAGTCAAAAATGGGAGAGATAACAACATGAATTTACAAAGGAATTTCAATTATTTGAAAAAAAGCAGATCACTGAGTTTTAGAGATATATCTAAAGCAACAGGAATCAATACGAATACATTAAACATATTGGCAAAAGGTGATGAAAATAATGCACGTATTGAGACTATCGATAAGTTAGCGAAATACTTTGATATTAGCATTAATGAGCTTGTCAATGGAAAATTAGAAATAGATTAAAATTGTACCAGTGACTGGTACAACAAATATCTGCTGTAGAGGTCGGCAGGTGATCAAGGGTTGATATAAAAAACTTACCCTCTCACTATTGAATAGATTATAAAAATTCATCATTTCCTTTTACATAAAAAAATATTATTGATCCGGATCCTCTGCTGACCTCTGTAGCAGATAAAAAAAGAGGAGTCTGAAATGAACTTACAAAGAAATTTTAATTATTTGAAGAAAAAAAGAAAATTAAGTTATAGAGATATATCAAAAGCAACGGGGATTGATATTAAAACATTAAACATTCTTGCGAAAGGAAATGTAAATAACACACGCATAGAAACAATAAATAAATTAGTTAAGTTCTTTGAAATTGATATAGATGTTCTAGTCAATGGAAGTTTCGAAGATAGTTAAATAAATGTACCAGTCACTGGTACAATTACAAAAAATGAGGGAAGGCAGGTAATGATATGTCGTTTTACGATTTGATAGATACCAACAAAACGGTGGCTTTAGCAAAAAAAGTCTTAATTGAATATTCTAGATTTTTAAAAATCATAAGTAATGCGCTATATGATTTAGATATCAATGAAAGGAAAACATCCATGTTCTCGTCTGGGTACACCAATCCGGATACAAAAATGATATGGGCGATTAATAAAAAGGATAGAAATTATAAAGAGTTAAAAGCTTATATATTTGAAATACAAAAATGTATTAATACACTCTCTTTACCTCAAATAGAATTGATAAACTTAAAATATGTAGAATGCTTAACAATTAAAGAAATTGCAGAAAGATTAAGTAACGAGCAAATAGTTGTTAGTGAGCGGCAGGTTAACCGAAAACTAAAGGCATGCTATATAGATTTTGGTATTGCTTATGGTATCTATGTAATAAAAGAGAAGAAGGTGATCTAGATGCAGACAATATTGTTTTGGATAATCGTGCTTATATGTGTAGGCTTTTTATTTTTGTTAGCATATGCACTTTGCAAGGCGGCAGCTAGGGCAGATAAAATCATTGAGTATCAGTATTCCATTAGTAAAAAGCATAGTGATTTAAAAAAGGAGTGATGTTATGCTGGCAATAGGAAATTGTGTATTCATTACTAAAAGGGATGGTAAAGGAAAAATAGGAAAAATTATTCATATCAGTGATATTGATCCTCAATTTAAATATCTTGTTGCTGATCAGGATGGGAATGAATATTGGAAAGAAGAACAATCTATTGCATTTGTTGATATTAAATTATCAATACCTAAAAAAGTAAAACGATCTAGGAAATAAGAATTAGTCAACAATTAAACTATGTGGCATTGGAATAAAGTCCTGTAAAAAAATAAAACCGTCTAATTCCTCAAGTTATATAACAAATATTCCATGTAAGTCCTCTTAAGATGAGAAATGAAAACAGACTAAGTTAATTAATATGAAAGGGTGATAAATCAAAATGAAAGATAAAGAAGAACGATTAGAAATGTTAAGAAAAAATACAGAACTTCCACTACTTGAATATGGATTATATGTAGAAATTAATCAAAAATATCATGGGTATTTTAAATATACAAATGGTAAATCAATTTTTATAAGCAATGGAGTTTCTAATAATGTTTGTCATGATCCCAAATGGCATATTGTTTATTATGATAATCCGATAGATAAAAACATAGTATATGATCTTCGAAATCATGAATAACCTAAAAGGTGATAGTTGAATATGAAACCATATAAAAATGATGAACCGGATTATGGTTATAATGATTATCTAAACATATACAATAAGAAATTTATAAATGTATTTGCCTTCATGTTTTGTTTCTTTAGTATACTGTTGTTGATGACTTTACAATTACATAATATATCAAACTTTATTGTGTTTTGTTTAATCTATTTATCTGCGATAGGTTATGTTATAGAAAAACTTAAAATCAATATAAGAGTATCTTTAATCTATGCTAGTAAAAAATGGAAGAAAAAATTAGATGAAATCAGGTCGGAAAAAAATCCTGAGAGATTAAGAGAAATAACAGAAAAGGCAGAAGTTGATGGATATTTTGAATTGATAACTGCATATCTCAGTAATAACAATTTACCATCAGATGTTATAGATACTTGGCTTTTTAACAAGGCATGGAGATATGGTTTAAGGATAGACTATATTTATGGTGCCCCTGTTGACTATAACATGAGAGAAAGAATTTTGTTATTATGTGTGAATCATCAAAACGTTAGCAAAAATAGTTTGAATAAGCTTACAGAACAGATACTTGCTGGTGAGAAATGGTTAAAAAATGGAATACCTTATTTTATAGAAGAATTGTATCCAGAGGATGATTTAAATTTAATACGAGACATTATAAAAAATGACAAACTTGACAATAGTTTAAAATGCAGATTAAAAGAGTATTATGATTATCGTGAAAGATTACAAATGAATTATAAGAATCCTAATATAGATGATAATGGATTTACAATATGGAGAAATATACGTTAAATGGGGTGAAAAAATGAAGTTAGAAAACATTGATACAAAAATAATGCTTAAGCTAATAAAAAATGAAGAAGATTGTAAAAAAGTGATGCAGTATCTTAAAATCTTAGATGATCAAGAAAAAGAAGAAAGACAACTATATTAAAGTCAAGTAATAAATTATGAAATAGTATGAAATATA
>ENA-OWPJ01000463-OWPJ01000463.1-human-gut-metagenome-genome-assembly--contig:-NODE-463-length-40551-cov-41.5814_pt1 | contig 40551 bp, 72 predicted proteins | sample MGYA00248264_ERZ651846 | MGnify/ENA primary metagenome ERZ651846 (study PRJEB26924, sample SAMEA4378271) | human gut metagenome | biome: human gut; feature: human-associated habitat; material: faeces...
TAACCTATATTTATCGTTTGTTTACATTATATATATATTCCCCTCATCTGCTCCATGTATGATAAATAAAGGCTTATTTCACTGTGTGGTCTACAAATGGACTAAAAAATAAGCCTTTTTTTTATTTGCTTTTTGTGACATAATATCCTTGCGAGGTGGTAGTATGTCAGTATTTTTAGACGAAAAAACAGGGAAATGGTATTTCTATGGAAGATATCCAAAAGGTCATCCAAAAGCTGGAAGATGGTATAAAAAAAGAGGCTTCACAACTCCAAAAAGGGCAGAAAAGGCAGAAAAAGAATTCAGAGCGAATTGGCTTGACGAAAAAAACAATGTAATTCCCACAATCACATTTCAAGAACTGATAAAAGAGTTCATGGTTTATCAGCAAAAAAAAGTAAAAGAATCAACCATCAAAAGCGATAAACACATTTACAGAAAAATAAATGGGCGCATTGGACATATTCACTTAAGCAATTTAAGCAAAGAACTCTTACAGGAATACATTGACGAATTAGATCAAACGTATTCAAAGAACTACGTAGAACGCATTTACTATGCCATCCAAAAAGCCTTATCGTATGCAAAATTCAAGGGGTATATTCAAGCAAATTATATTAAACAGGTAGAAATATCCGCTCGAAAAGACGAAATAAAAAAAGACATAGAATACTGGGAACTTGATGAATTTGAAACATTTATAAATAGTGTGGATGAAATTCAATGGAAAACCATCTTCATCGTATTCTACTGGATGGGCATAAGAAGAGGGGAACTCATGGGGTTATCTCCTTCCGATATAGATATGAAAGAGAAAACCATGAGAATACATTACCAGTATAGTGTAAAAACACTTAAAAGGACCACACCGAAGTCAAAAAACAGTATACGTACAATCACGATGCCCGATGAAGTCGTGAAACAACTCGAAATATATATCGCAAGATTAAAGGCTTTCGGCACTTATGACGAAACAAGTACATCACTGTATTTGTTTGGCGGTGTACTTCCAATATCTGCCACAACATTTGACAGAAGGCTAAAATACTACATCAATCAAGTCAACAAAAACGAACAACTCATAACTCCTATAACTCTTCATGGGTTCAGACACTCCCACGCCTCTTATTTAATAAACAACATGAAAGACAACTACTCTATATATGACATTGCTAAAAGGCTGGGCGATACAGTAAATACAATACTTTCCACGTATGCCCACTGGTTCAAAGGTGCGGATAGGAAAATGGTTGACATGATAAATAATATACAGGGAAAAGAAAAACCTGTTAGACAGGCTAAAAATGATGACTATGAGCGTTTAAAAATGTTAAAAGAATTGTATGATACAGGAATATTAACGGATGATGAATTTACCGCCAAGAAAAAGCAAATATTGAACATATAAAAAGCCACGACATGTGGCTTTATTTTTTATCTGTACTGTATAATAAACGAACAATTTCATCAACCCGTTTTATATTTTTATCAATTATCTCTTTAAATCTTGGATAGTCAAAAGCATAATCTTCTAATTCTGTTGAATATTTTAAAAGTTTGTTTATTGTTCCATTCTTAGTTTTTAATGAATATGATTTCTCTATCATTTCACTTGTATAATCATCTAGCTTTTTTTCGGCAAAATCAACAACATCTTGAGCGGTTCTTATGTTTCCATCATAGGATACCTTTATAAACCTTTCACAATATTTTATTTCTCCCAATTCTTCTATGACGATATTTAGTCTTGATAAATAAGGCTCTATTTTTTTAAAGCCATGATTTATCTGTAATAACATTTTTTGAATGTTTTCTGTATGTGATGTGACCTTGACATTTAAAAAATTATTACATTTCCTACAAATCTTTTTTCTCGAAAAAACACCGGTAGATTTTCCGCAAATTGCACATTTCCCCATTTTTATCACTTCCTTACATTTTGATTATCTCATAAATGCACTTATTTTCAATACCGAATATCAAATATCAGTATTTTATACCATTTATATAAAAATAGTTATATAATCAAAGTACAGCCGACTGATAACAAGAGATATCTCTAATTGTGGAGGTAAATTATGACAGAAGAAGAGTTTAAACAAAAAATCACAACAATGTTATCACGCATTCATTCAACTAAAATATTAAAACGCATATATGATTATATTATGCACTATTATCTTAAATGAAAAAAACGAGGTTATTCCTCGTCTCAGGTTGTTGACAAACTATATATTTTGAAAATATATAAAACCAATTTAAAAAAAGTGGTAGAAAGATTCCTTTTACTAGGTGATTTTTGGTAAATGATAGCTTAAAATCACCTGTTTTTTATACAAAAGTGGGGATAAAAAAAGACCGAATGACAAAGTCTGCTCAAAGAGCGACTTTGTCAACGGTCTGAAACGAGGTTATTCCTCGTCTTTTTTTTGGACCTTTTCGGCAAATGCTTTCAAGAAATTCATAATTTCTTTTCTGCTTTCATCAGGCATTTCAAGATATGTTTCTATCAATAACTTATCATCATTGTTTAATTTAAATTCTTCCACAACTTCATCAATGATCGTTTCAGGAAAAGCATTAAACATGTCTCCCATTCCTTCTGTTAGCCAAAAATAATTAACATTAAACTCTTTGCATACAAGTTTGATTGTCTGCTCTGATGGGTTGTTTACCCCTTTTTCTATACTATTTACAGAACTTCTTGTAATACCGATTCTATTGCCGAATTTCTCCATGCTTAAATCTAATGTTTTTCGTAAGATTTCAATTCTATTATTTATGTTATTCATGCAAACCTCCTTTCTAAGCGTATTATACACTATATTGATGCAATTGTAAATTAAAAGTACAAAAAGTTATTGACAAAGTAAGTTTAAAGTACTATACTGTACTTGCAAAGGACAAAAGGGAGTTGTTGAAAATGAAAAATTATGCACTGATGAAATTAAATAATATGTATAGCAAATTATGGATAGCATTAACTGGAAAAGATAAATTTGAATACAGAGAAAAATCACATATTCACAAATTTATCGTTAGTAAATATGAAATGTAAATAATTAGCCGAAACCTAGAGCCTTATGGCTCGATGGTCTGCTAGGATTTGCCACCTAGCACTGATGATGGTAGGCAAAAGAAAAAGGCGTACTTATAGCACGCCGATAATAGCAACAACCAAAGAAGCTATTGCGATTAATGTTTGAAGCCAAAACTTCCAGTCGAACGTGAATTCTTTAGAAGTTTCAACTTCAACTTTAATATTAAAACTTATCTTTATTGCACCACCTACCTTTCATCAGAAGGAAAGAGTATTTGCGGTACTCTTTCCAAGGCTAATTATACAAGGGAAAAGAAAAGCACGCTAGTGCGTGCTAAAAAGGAAAGATTATCTCGAATATTTCATTTAAAAAATAATCGAAATAAACAAGCATTACATATTTAAAAATCTTTAAAAGCACTGGGGAGTACTTAACAAAAAGATAAATAATATGTAATTCAACCTTTTTATAGGTTTGATTTATTAAACTACCTCTCTTCCTTTGTGTAAATTATATCAGAAAGAAAGGAAGTGATTATATGACAGGAGAGGAATACAAAAACAATTTATCAGAGATTATGTCATTAGCTGAATTAGTGGTAGAAATCAAAAAAGAACACCCTGAATTTAGCGAAAGACTAATCGGCTTTAGACTTGGTTATGAGTTCGCAACAAAATGCCGAACTCCATCATGATTTTTAAAAAATGCCATGTAAGAAAGGAGAGATAAAAAATGAACGAATTACAGGTATTTGATTTTAACAACTCAAAAGTAAGAACATTTGAAAAAAATAGCGAGGTTTGGTTTTGCTTGAAAGATGTATGTGAAATCTTAGGTCTTGAACAGGTATCAAGAGTAAAAAGCAGACTAAAAAAAGAGGGGGTTACTACTAGTAAGGTAGGGGTACAGACAGGAACAAAAGAAGATGGAACACCAGCTATTCAAAATGTATCAATGAATTTCATCAATGAAAGCAACCTTTACAAGGTTATATTTCAATCAAGAAAACCACAGGCAGAGCAGTTTACTGAATGGGTAACAGGGGAAGTATTGCCAGCAATCAGAAAAAAAGGAAGCTATGGATTGCCAACAACTCCGGAAGAAAAAATTGATCTATTATTACAGGCTAGTTCAAACGCAAATAAGCGAGTTGAACTAGTAGAGGAAAGAGTTACTCACTTGGAAGAAAATCGTTTCTTAAATCCAAATGAATACGGATATTTGAATACTCAAGTTTCATCAAGAATTAAAGACATCAAAAATATTCATCAATGGCAGTTGAATAGAAAGCAAAACAGTGAATTGTATCGTGCAATTGGTCGAGAAATAAAGGAAATTACTGGTGTGAAATGCCGTTCTCAAATTCGATATAAAGATTTTGACAAAGTAATCGACTTTGTAAAAGTATGGGAGCCATCACAGGCTACAAAAGTTGTTATCAGTCAACTGTCAATGGAGATTTGACATGATAATTGAGTATAAGCCTTATCTAACAACAAGCGACATTGCAGAAATCATGGAAGTTGATAAGCGTTTGGCTCAAAAGTACATGCGAGAGTTAAATGACATGGAAATTGTTGAAGAAGATGAAAAAGGCAACAAGATAAAAATTCGATGGGGCGATTCACTAGAAAAAAAGTGGACACATCGAAATGTTGTTAAAACTGAATTGTTTTTAAAAAGATTTAAAGGTGCGAAAAACTGTTTTGCACGAAAAAAAGGCACTTCCGAAGCTACCAACTGAAAGAAGTGCCAAAAAAATCAGTGGCATAGAAAAGCCATCTAAATTTTAACACGAAAAGGAGAAAAAATGAAAAAAATTAATAAAAATACACTTGATGAACTAATCAGAACAAGAAGAAAATATTGCAAAACAGGAGATACAGATATATTTGAAAAATCATATTCTTTATGTAAAGAAATAACTTTTGAAATTGGAAAACCTTTTATTTATGCTACTTACATTAACGATATTGTTGATGCTACGATTAACTTAAAAATTGGAGCAACAAATTGTGATATTTATAAAATATTTGAAATATTAGGGTGTGATATAGAATGAAATATATGGGAAGCAAAAGCAGAATAGCTAAACATATTGTTCCTATTTTACAAAAATTCATAGATGATAACAATATTCATAAATATGTTGAACCTTTTGTTGGAGGAGCAAATATAATTGACAAAATAAAATGTGATGAAAGGTATGGCTTTGATAAAAATAGATATTTAATAGCACTTTTAAATCATGTGAAAAATGATGGGCAATTATATGATGTTGTTTCAAAACAGTTATACAATGACGCAAGAAATTGTTTTAGAAACGGTGGGAATGAATTTTGTGATTGGGAGTTGGGAAACATAGGCTTTCTAGCCTCTTATAATGGAAGATTCTTCGATGGTGGATATGCTAAAAGTGGATATGAAAAAGGAAAAATAAGAAATTATTATGAAGAAAGTAAGAAAAATATTATCAAACAATCAAAGAAGTTAAATGGAATATCTTTTCAATGTTGCGATTACAAAGAATGCATAGAATTGCCATTTGATAATAATATGTTAATTTATTGTGATCCTCCGTATAGTGAAACAAAACAGTATAAAAATTCTTTTTATTTTGATTATAAAGAGTTTTGGGAAACAGTTCGAAAATGGTCAAAATACAATATTGTGATTATTAGTGAACTCAAAGCACCTAGTGATTTTGAATGTATTTGGGAACAAGAAGTAAGCAGAAGCATTAAAGCTAAAGATAAAAGAAAGGTAACTGAAAAGTTATTTATGTATAGAGGAGAAAAATAAAATGAAGGAACTAACAGTAAATGAATTAAACAATCTATATACAGAATTAAATGGAGTTTGTTTTCCAGTGAATGATGGAGAAGTAAGCGCAGAGACTGAAAATGATTGACCGAAGAAGTCCGGATTATGACCCCGAAGAAAATCATCTATCCGATGATGAACTAGCTGATTTAAAAGCAGATTACATAGAAGAAGAATGGAGAGAAAGGAGATTGGAAAATGACTAGAAATCAAGATATTGCTATGTCTATTATATACAGAAAGAAAGATAATGACAAAGTCAGTGTTTATATAAGTGCTTGCGACTGGTTGAGTGTCTATTTATGGAAAAAAGATAAAATCGTTAAAACGATAGAAATACCATCATTTTTAAGCGATGTCGAAGCGGTTAAATTATACGATGAAGTAATTGAATTCATGAATCAAAATGAAGTCATTGAAAACCTAGATTTTCAACAGGAAAAGGAAGAAGAAATGCTCACATCTGCAGAAAGAGATTTAAAAGCAATACAGGAGGTATTTTAATGGAAGAAAAAAATGAATTAATGGTTCAGTTTAGTGTAGATGGTAATGATATTAAATTGACACCGAAAATTGTACAAGATTATATCGTTGGTTCTGATAATGGAAAAATTACATTACAGGAATTTAAGTTTTTCACAGAATTATGCAAAGCTAGAAAGTTGAATCCATTTTTAAAAGAAGCGTATTTAATCAAGTTTGGAAACAATCCAGCGCAAATAGTCGTTGGTAAGGATGCGATTTTAAAAAGAGCAATTGTACATCCTCAATATGACGGAAGGGAACAAGGTATAATCGTTCAAAAAGAAAATAATGAAATTGAATATCGAAAAGGTACATTCAAATTGCCAAATGAAAAAATAGTTGGTGGCTGGGCGAAAGTATACAGAAAAGATATTTCACATCCAACTGAAATAACTGTTTCGTTTGATGAAGTAGCACAGAGAAAAGGCGATGGGTCATTAAATGCCAACTGGTCAAAAAAAGGCGCTACAATGGTTGAAAAAGTGGCACTTGTGAGAGCCTTGAGAGAAACATTTGTAGAAGATTTAGGTGGAATGATTGATGAAAATGAAGCATGGGAAGATAATGTTGTATCTGCTCAAAAAAACAATATAACAGGCGATAATGAAGAGTTGAATAGTCTAACTACTGAATACGCGAAACTACGCTCTGAACTGATCAATAATGGATATGATGTGCGAGATGAAGATAATGACATGAGTATTCGCATGGAAACAAATTTACAGACACAAGATATCACAAAATTAACAAATGAAGAAATTAAAAAATTGAATGCAAAATATAGGGAAATATTGAATTTTGCAAAGGAGAAATAACATGAACGAACTAATCACAAAAGATGGTGCTTTGACACAACAGGCAAGCAATATGATTTTTTTCTACAAAGAGCAAATGAAGAAGCTGAAAGCACAAGAAGAAGAATTTAATAAACAACTCTTACAGGAATTGAAAAAGCATGGATATATCTCGTATAAAGATGAAAACATGACAATTTCAGTTATTGAACCGACAGAAAAGGTAACATTTGATTCTGATTCATTCAAGAAAAAATTTCCTGATATTTACGAGAAATTCGCAAAAAAAACACCAGTAAAAGGCAGTGTAAGAGTTACTTTGAAAAAAGGTGTAACATCTGAAAACATGACAAAAGAGGTACATCCTGAAATTCAGAAAATCGAAGTTATAGGGGCTGATTTAGATGCCGAAACTAACAAAATCGAATGGTAAATACACCATTGATAAAATCCATTTATCACAGGCAAATGAGATGTACTTGGAGTGTGGGGAGTGCCTTGAAGTCGATGTGAAAGTTGTCGATAAAAGGCACATCACAGACCAGCAGAGGAAATTTATTTTTGCCCTTTGCAATGAAATATCGTATTACACAGGTGATGATCGTGAGTATATTCGATTACTCATGCAACAATACAATGCGAATCTCCGAGAAATCGAAGTAGAAAGCCTTTCGACTTGTAGCATGACATACGCAAACAACCTTATTGATACAATCATAAATTTCTGTATCGACAAAGAGATACCATTCGCAAAAGAGCTGCTTGAAGAAAACAAATATACATTTGATGAGAAACAGACTTATGCGATGGCTCTGAAACGTGTTTGTGTAGTGTGTGGGCAACGAGCGGATATTCATCATGTAGATGCTATCGGTATGGGAAACAATCGTCAGAAAGTATCACATATAGGGAAAAGGGCACTTCCTCTATGTCGAACACATCATACATATTGCCATGCAATCGGAGATGGTGCATTTATCGAGAAATATCATTTAACTCCGTTTACCGTTGATAAAAAAATGGAAATATTCATCAAAAAAGGAAAATTAAGAATTTATGATTAGAGGTGGATTTAATAATACATAAATTTACGATACAGGGAAGATTGGATGGACTAAATGACTATATCAAGGCTTGTCGTTCTAACAAATACGCTGGCAACACGATGAAACACAAAAATCAAGGATATGTCGAAATGGGCATCATACAGGCTTGTGCAGAGGGAAAACTTAAAAAGATATGTAAATACCCTGTCAAGCTGAAAATAACGTGGTACGAGCCTAATTCTAAGCGAGACATAGACAATATCGTATTTGCGACAAAATTTATACAGGATGCACTTGTAAATCGTGGAATGCTGGAAAACGACGGACAAAAGCAGATAAGCGGTATCAGTCACGAAGTATTGACAGACAAGAAGCACCCAAGGATAGAGGTAGAAATAATAGAGGAGTGATTTTAATAAAAAATGAGAACTATATCGTTATACAAGGCTGGATGGTTAATGAATTAGGTTTAAAAGGTAATGAGTTGCTGATTTATGCCATCATTTATGGATTTTCACAAGACGAAAACCAAAGTTATACCGGTGGACTTCAATATTTATGTAACTGGTTAAACTCAACAAAGCAGACAGTTATAAACACTTTAAAAAGCCTACAAGATAAAAATTTGATTGAAAAATCAGAAAATATTATGAATGGGGTAAAGTTTTGTGAATACCGGTCAAAAAATTTTACTGGTGGTCAAAATTTTTTAATGGGGTGGTCAAAAAATTTGAATGGGGGTGGTCAAAATTTTTTACCTAATAATAAAAGTAATATAAATAATTATATAAATAATAAAAAAGAAAATATAAAAAGAAAAAGTTTCGCACCACCAACTCTTCAAGAAGTTAAAAGTTATTGTGAAGAAGCAAAGATAAACATTGACTGTCAACGCTTTATTGATTACTACCAGTCGAATGGATGGAAAGTTGGTAAAAATCCGATGAAAGACTGGAAAGCAACAGTTAGAAACTGGTCGAGAAGAGAAGAAAAAGAAAAAGGTAAACTTCCTGACTGGTACAACAATCAAGATTTAGTGCAAGAAGAAGTTTCTGTCGATGATGAAGAATTAAAGAAGCTGCAGGAACAGCTAGGAGGATAAAAATATGTTTATAAAAGGATTTGATGAAAATTTAAGATGTAGAGATTACCAGTTTGAAGTAGGAAAAGTATATGATACTGGTGCGGATGAAGAAAAATTAGAATTATGTTCAAATACAGTATTTCATTTTTGCAGAAATTTAGAAAAAGTACATAATCATTATTCTGCGAACCCAAAAGAAAATAATCGTTTCTGTGAAATTGAAGTGTTGGGAAGATTGGTTGAAGACGAAGAAAAATGTGGGTCTAATAAAATTAAAATTGTAAGAGAAATAACTGGTCAAGAACTCGCGAATTTAAGAGGTTTTAAAAACGGAAATACTGGGTTGTTTAACACTGGCGATTGTAACACTGGCAAACGTAACACTGGCAATCGTAACACTGGCGATTGTAACACTGGCGATTGTAACACTGGCAATCGTAACACTGGCTATTGGAACACTGGCAATTGGAACACTGGCGATTGTAACACTGGCGATTGGAACACTGGCAATTGGAACACTGGCGATTGTAACACTGGCGATCGTAACACTGGCAAACGTAACACTGGCAATCGTAACACTGGCGATTGTAACACTGGCAAACGTAACACTGGCAAACGTAACACTGGCGATTGGAACACTGGCAATCGTAACACTGGCTATTGGAACACTGGCGATTGGAACACTGGCGATTGTAACACTGGCGATTGTAACACTGGCGATCGTAACACTGGCGATTGGAACACATGTAATAGATCAACAGGGTTATTTAATACAGAAGAAAGAACAATCACAATTTTCAATAAAGACAGCGGATTAACATGGAATGAAGTCTTAAAAAAAGACTGGTTTTGTGCATTAAATCATAGTTACTTTAAATTGACAGAATGGATATATTACACAGAAGAAGAAAAAGAAAACAGTCCAATCAGAAAGGCAATTGGTGGTTATTTGAAAAAATATACATTTAAAGAAGCGTGTGAAAATTGGTGGAACTCATTGGACGAAATAGATAGAAAACTAATTCAAACAATTCCAAATTTTGACAAATCAATTTTTAAAGAAATAACAGGAATAGAAGTATAAACGACGATACAGAAGAACTTTGACAAAAATTGAGTAAATACTCACGAAAGATAAAAACAACGCTTAGAAGCGTTAAAAAGTGGTACTCCATCTTCATGGTCGAAGCGGAAAATGTGGAAAAGTAAAAAAGAAAGGAAGTGAAAAACACCTCATAACGTAAAATACAAGCCATGACTTCATAACAATCTATGATTTCAAACAAGAAAGGATGTGAATATCCTCGTTTCTATTTTTTCAACTAAAGATTGTTCTATGAAGATGGGGTATCACTTGGAAAGGAGTAATCATGGAAAAAGAATATGCAGTATACCATGATGATGAATTTATTGGAATAGGCACGACAAAAGAACTTGCTGAATTAATGAATGTTATGCCAAGAACAATTCTATTCTATCGTACAAACGCATATCAAAAGAGGTCAAAAGGTAGAGGATATATTGTAATTGATTTAGGAGAATGTGAATGAAAGACATAAAAATTGAATTATATAACGACCATTTCGAGAACGCTAAAAGGTATCAGATACCAAGAGCGCAATTAATTATTGCAGATATACCATACAATATCGGAATGAATGCTTATGGCAGTCGCTCGGATTGGTATATTGGAGGAGACAACAAAAATGGAGAAAGCGAAAAAGCTGGAAGCACTTTTTTTGACACCGACAAAGATTTCAAAATATATAATTTCTTTCAATTTTGCACAAGATTATTGAAAAAAGAGCCGAAAGAAACAAAAAAAGCACCATGCATGATTATATTTTGTTCATGGCAACAGTTAAACGAATTAAGGGAATATGCCGAGCAATTTGGATTTAAACATGCACAACCGCTATTTTTCATAAAGAAATCGTCAAGTCAAGTTTTGAAAGCTAATATGCGAATTTGCGGAGCGACAGAAGTGGCATTAGTGCTATATCGTGATAAGCTTCCAAAATTTAATAACAAAGGGAAAATGATACTTGACTGGTTTGAATGGGATAGAGGTGGAAATTATCCGAAAATTCATCCAACTCAAAAGCCTGTATCTGTTTTGAAGAATTTAATTGAAATTTATACCGATCCTTATGATGTCGTAATTGACCCAGTCGCTGGGAGTGCTTCTACATTACGTGCTTGTGCTGAATTAAACCGCTCTTGTTATGGTTTTGAGATAAAGAAGGAATTTTACAACAAGGCAAAAAAAGAAATGCTTACTGATGTAAATATGGCACTTGAAATATGACAAACAGAGAACAGGCAATACGCTCGGCGCATTGCTTCAAGGCTTTAAAGGAATTTATGACAAGAGCTGGAGCAGAAAATGCGATAGTTACAGTAGATGGGGAAGATTTACACATTTTGAAAGAGATTAAAAAAGCAATAGTTATGTTAAACGAAAGCGAGGAAAAACAAGATGAAAGAAAAAATAATTGAAATGCTTCATATACAGGAAGCACTTGATAAAAGCTTTATGGAATACATGGGAAGAACTGAACCATTGACGATTGAAGAAGTGCAGAAAGCACTTTATGACGAATGTGGTGAAGTAAATCATGCAATGAAAGCAGAATGGTGCTATTGGAAGAAATCACAGAAACATGTTGACAGAGAAGTAGTTAAAGAAGAGTTGGCAGATGTATACCATTTTGCTCTAAGTTTGCATAGGTTGATATATGGTTTTGAATTTAAATATAAAAAAATTGAATATAGTAAATTCTTGTATAGAGAATGTGATTGGTTTGAAGTTTTAAAAGATATATCTAATGCTGACGGATATGAACTTTATTACACGATTATCTTAACTGAAAAACTAGGCTTCACATTTGATGAAGTGTATGAAGCCTACATGAAGAAAAACAAAGTAAATTATGAACGTATGAAGGAGGGATACTAATGGAAGCGTTGCTTGTGTTGATTGTAATATTTTCATTTTTAGCATTAACAACCGTTGCACAAATTGTGCAAAGAAGAAAATATTACAAGAGTTACGAAATTGACAGAGAAATTTACAGGAGAAATAAAGATGATTGATTATTTTGAAGCATTAAGAGGATTAGTAATTGATGATGATAACGGAACGCTAGGAATCATTGAGGAACTAGAAAAGCAATACAAAGCACTTCAAATTGAAAATGATTTGTTGAAGCGTGAAAACAAGGCGCTTGATGAAGAAAGTGTTTTAAAGTGTAAATTAAATCAGAAGCTAGAAAAAGCATTGGATAAAGCATGTGATTATCTTGAAAGAGTAAATATTCAAGATTGCAAGATTTTTGATGAATATGATGATATTCCTGATATTGCATATTCATTCGATAAAAAACTATGGAAAGAGTGGGCGAAGAAAGATGAATAAATATCAAGAAGCATTAGATGATTTATCATATCCGGATAGTAGTTCTCCCTGTTATGGTTGTAAATGTGGAGAATCTGATTGTGGAGATTGCAATATCAAAAAAGATATTTTAACACTAAAAGAATTAGTCGACAGAGCAACACCGAAAAAACCAAATAAAGAAACAGATTCTGTTTATGGAACAAGTTATTACTGTTCAAATTGTGGAAGTTTTATTACTAGAATCATTAACGAACAAAGAAAAGAAGAAATTTTTAATAAAAACAAAGGATGTAAACATTGCTTGCATGAAATAGATTGGAGTGAAGAAGAATGAAAAAGTTATTATTTTGCGTATGTTGCTTATTGATTTTAAGTGGTTGTAGTGAATTTAATGAAAAATTAAACGATTCGCAGTCTTGGGAAAAGGAAAAAGAATATTGTTCAAATGGAAAAAAGATATGGGTTCTTGAACGTGGTAATGACGAACGTATCAATATAACATCTCAAATTGTTGGTGAATGTGAGTTAGAATAGGATGGTAGATAATGATGTTGAATAAAGAAGAATGTGAAAAGGCATTAGAAGTATTGGAGTGTAAAGCATATGATGGTTGCGATAAATGTTATTCGCAAGATGAAGAATTGTGTAAAAAATGTGAAGATAAAGACTTTGTTGAAGCAGATATAATTAAACAATTAATCAAAGAACACTTTGAACTTGTTGAAGATTATAAGAAATTAGAAATATCAGATGCGAGCAAGGAAGAATGTACAATTGAACAATATGGGGAAATCAAACAATTAAGAAGTGAATTAAATAAATTCAAAAATCCACAACCATATAAGTTTGAAGATTTAAAAGAAGGAATGTGGGTTTGGGATAATTTAAATAAAGATTGCAGACAAATTGCAAGAGTAAATGAATATGGTGGAATTTATTGGTACGGTTCATTGTCTGAATATGAATCTGATAAATTTGAAGAAAATCGTTTCTATCCAGTAACAAAAGCTATGCAGTATCAAGAGGAATTGCTAAGTAGAAAGGAAGATAATAATGAATAGTGTTAATTTAATCGGCAGATTGACGAAAGAACCAGTTTTGCGAAAAACAGAAAGCGGGATGAGTGTATGTTCATTCACTCTCGCAGTAAATCGCGATGTGAAAAAAGAAGGACAACCAACCGCTGATTTCATAAATTGTCAAGCGTGGAACATAGTGGCTGATAACATGTGCAAGTATTTGTCAAAAGGCTCTCAAATTGGATTAAAAGGCAGAATACAAACGAGAAAATATGATGATAAGAATGATAATACACATTATGTCACGGAAGTGATTGCAGAAAAGGTTGAATTTTTGGAAAGTAAGAAAAAAGAAGATAATCAGATAAAAGGATATGATGAAGAATTTGCACAACAAGAAAAAGAGATGTATCAGTACGCACAGGAACACCCAAATAATCAATACGTACAAGATTACATACAATCTGATGATTTACCATTTTAGGAGGAAAATATGACTAATTTAGAATGGATTAAAAATAATGCTAAAAATTTTAATTTAAATGAAAAAGATGAGCTATGCCTAATTGCATACATATGTAAATACAAACAAGCATGTGGAATTAATAAGACTAGCTGTAATGAGTGCGAGTTTAATAATAATTTAAAGAATAGTCTAAATTGTTTGCTTGAAGAACACAAAGAACCGATTAAACTGAAAAAATGGGAGTATGATTATTTCCAAGTAATGAAAGAAATTGCACCTACACTAGTTAGGGATTTAATAAACACTGATTCTTATTTATTGAAATTAAAAGAAAAAGGATATTTTGAAAACGTTGATTTAAATATGACATTAAAAGAAGTATTAGAAAATTGCGAGGTAGAAGATGAATGAAAAGATGGCAAAAGTAATACTTGATTCAAACATGAAAATGTCGGATAAATCAGAAATCATTGATTACATAAATAAACTCGAAAGACAGATTTTCGGATTGAAAACACAAGTAAGCAATTTGAAGGCAAAAGAAGAAAAATGGTATGGAGGGATTTAAATACTTTCAAAGAAAGACAAAAGGCAATATTTTATAAACGAATGTAAGCAGAGAAATGTATTGATGAAAATGATAATTGAAATAGATAATTCTCAAGCGTTTGACCCAAAAGAGAGGGAGATGTTAGTTAAGCGAGTAAATGATATTGACAATATGATTATGAGAGTAAATGACCCTATTGTGAGAAACATGATAAATGATAAATTCGTGAAAGGTTATTCCAAGCGTAAAACATCAATAATCAACAATTATACAGAAGGGGGGATATACAGAAAAATATATGCTGAACTGGATAAAATCCTATAAAGTGATACAGTGTATCACTTTTATTTATGTAAGATATAGATGTGCAAGAGGTTGCACGAAATAATTCTTTTATTTTTCATTTTTCTATCAAAACTTTCTTATGTGAATGGGTCGTATAGACCCTCAAAAATGGCAGAGTAGAGCATTGGTAGCTTACCAGTCTTATTAGCTGGAGGTAGGTGGTTCGATTCCTCCCTCTGCAACCATAGAATAATAAATCAACCGCATTTTAGGTTGGTTTTTGTCATATAAAAAGGTAGGTGGTTCAATAGCTAGAACAGGTAGACCCAAAATACAGATAAACAAGGAAGAATTTGAGAAATTATGTCAATTGCAATGTACAGAGGTAGACATAGCTAACTTTTATAATTGTTCGGTAGACACTGTAAATAACTGGTGTAAGAAAACGTATGGTATGACTTTTTCGGACGCTTATAAAATAAAGTCTGCGAGCGGAAGAATTAGCTTGAGAAGATGGCAATTTGCAAGGGCAGAAGCTGGAAGCGACAGGATGTTAATTTGGTTGGGTAAGCAACATTTAGGACAGACAGAAAAGGTAGAAGCAACAAATACGCACGAGGTAGAGGATTTGAGTGCTTTAGCTGATTTGTTGAAATGATAAAGCGACAGACAATACCATGGGGCGCATTCAGTGAAAAGCATAAACAGTATATTAAGAACGCGCCGAATTATAGGCATCTCGTAGCAGAAGGCGCAGTACGAAGCGGAAAGACAATTGATCACTGCATAATATCTGCCATGTACCTAGAGAAATGCCCTGATAAATTCCATCTAGCGAGCGGTTCATCAATGCCAAATGCCAAATTGAACATAGGAGAGTGTAATGGCTTTGGTTTAGAGCATTTGTTTCGTGGAAGATGCAGATGGGGAAAATACCGAAGCAATGAAGCCTTGTTTATCCAAACACAGACAGGAGAAAAGATAGTCATATTTACTGGTGGTGGGAAAGCTGACAGTTATAAATCAATCTTAGGGAACTCATACGGACTATGGATAGGCACGGAGATAAACGAGCATTATGACTGTGAAGATAGTCGTACATCATTCATAAAAGTAGCAATGGCTAGACAAATTGCTTCTAAACAACCATTGACATTATGGGATTTGAACCCAAGCGACCCAAACGCAGACATATACTCATCATACATAGACAGATTTCTAGAATTTGACTGGTATAAATATGAGCATTTCAACATTTATGACAATGCTACAATGACATCGGAAAGAATTGCAGAAATCGAAAGCAAGTACGATAAATCATCAATATGGTATAGAAGAGATATTTTGGGAGAAAGAGCGATTGCAGAAGGTTTATTGTTTAGATATTTTGCGGACAATCCCGAGCCTTATTTATCTGATGAAAAAGAGTTAAAAGAAAATCGATATGACCATTTAATTATGGGCATTGACTTCGGAGACAGTGGAAGTAAGTACTCATTCCACTTAACTGGATTTATGAATAACTGGGCAGATTTAAGAGTATTAGATGAACATGACATACCGAAAAGCAATGGGATAGATGCAAAACTCTTGTGTGATGAGTTCATCAAATTCTATAAGCGATGTCTGAACGTTTGGGGATATGTTGAGTGGATATTCTGCGACAGTGCTTCTAATACACTAATAAACACGATTAGAACATCTGCAATGAATGAAGGACTTTCTTATTCAAGCATTGCACCAGTCGAAAAAAATGAAATATCAGAACGACCGAAAACAGTTGATATACTGTTATGCACCGGAAGATTGAAGATAAACAAAAAATGTAAAAATCTTATTTTAGCGTTAAAATCGCTTGTATGGGATGAAAAAAATCCAAACATCCCAAAGGATGAAAACATCAACAATATCAATGATTATTGGGACAGCTTTTGTTACACTTTCATCACACATAGCGATTATATTGAACTAAAAAGGTAAAGTTTTTATTCCAAAATGACAAAAAACATAAAATAAGCCTTATATTATAGGCTTTGGAGCAGATGAATATAATCTAATTTGGAGGTGGACTGATAGAAAGTTATGTACAGGCATATTTGCAAAAATTAGGATATACCATAGATACGGAAGCGTTGAAATACATTGAATTAACTGATAAATGGTACACAAACACAGAAAGCGACTTTCACACTGCTTATACAATCAATAATGAATCGTATGATCTAGAGCGTACCAACTTCGCAAAAAGATTATGTGCAGATGATGCGAATCTGATTGAGATTGTGGAAGTAAACGCAAGCAAAAATGACGATGACAACAAGATTATTAACGACATTCTGAAAGCTAACAGGTTTGAAAAGATGTACAGAAAGCAAATAGAGGAAATGTCCGCAAATGGTACAGTAGGCGCTTATATTCGCATTGAAAACGCTGATATTTACAAAGACGGAACGTATAGAGGCGGTAATATCAAGATTGAATACTGTAATACATTGAATATAGTGCCATTATCGGTTGTAAATGATGAAATTACAGAGGTTGCTTTCACAGGGCATTACGTGGAAGATACAAATGATATATATACAATCGTATTATTTGAATTACAAGGCGATACATACATTGCTACAAGCGTTTATCTTGATAAATATGGAAAAGAAATAAAAGAAAAGAAACAGGTTGTTAAACTTGGAAACGTTAAACCTTTTGCAATCATGAGGACCGCAGAAGTAAACAACCTGAAAATGAATGGATATGGCTTTCCAAAATTATGGGGAGCAATTCCAAATTTAAAAATACTTGATTTGACAATGACGATGTGGAAAAGGGATTTAGAAAAATCTGATAAAATCATACTGATAAATGACAAGCTTTGTAAAATGGTAGATGGAAAACCTGTACCGCCAAACAAACAGATGAAAAATGTGTTTGTGCAAGTTGGTGCGGATAAATTACCACAACAAGACACGCTTTATCAAGAATATAATCCAACTGTACGTATTGATGATGTGAAAAATTCGCTGGAAACTGCATTATCGCTTCTATCCATGATTTATGGGTTTGGAACGAAGAAATATTCATTCGAAAATGGGAGAATAGTGACCGCTACTGAATATGTGGGAGAGCGACAGGATGCAATGCAAGAAATCAATAAGCAACGTGCTGAAAGCGTTGAATATATTACCGGCATAGTGAAAGCTATTGCTTATTTCTACGAGCAAACACAAGACACAAAACTGAATGTCGATGAAGTTATGGTAGACTTTGACGATAGCTACATAGAGGACAGAAGCGCGGTTGCTGAAAGCATGAGAAATGATGCGTTGTCATTCGGTATTCCTGAATTACAGGTATGGTATTTCATGAAAAAATACAATCTATCAGAATATGAAGCAAAGAAACTGATAAATCAAATGCCTTCAAATGACGAAGGAGATGAGGGCGATGAATAATGGATGAACAGGAAAAGCAAGAGGAACAGTGTCAAACTTCCATAGACATAGCTAGAGCGTTTGAAATGAGTGTTTGTCTTATGTTGATTGACAAAATAAGAAAAGTCCTTTCAGATAGCTCTAAAAGAGCGAAAGCAACCGCATTACACGAAATACGGAAGTATGTCAAAGAAGAAACAAAAGCCTTTCTTAAACAGGAAAAAGAAGCGGTTAAGCATGATTTAATGCTTGTAGGAGAAAGTGCCTACGACAACCTAGATAAACGCTCAAAAAAGCAAATTAAATGTAATACATTTGTTTCAAGTTACGCAAAAGATACAGATGATTATTTCAAAAAGTACATGAAAACGAGCGGAAACAATTACATTTTGGACAAAAACACTAATATTTACCAGTTTTTCAACAATTTTATTGAGCAAAATGTGAAAGATGTGGTAGATGGAAAAGTACCGATTGAAAAGGCAATATCGGATGCGGTGGACAAATTGGCACAAAATGGGCTAAAAATTGTAGATTATGCATCCGGAAGAACTAGAAGTATCGAGGTATTTGTTAGACAACAGATGCTTTATGTATCAAAGGAAAGCGTACAGGATTTAAGAATTGCCAACGCGAAAAAAGATGGCATTACGATATGGGAGTTTGATGCACATCCAAATGCTCGCCCAAGTCATCAGAAATGGCAAGGAAAAAGGTATGATGAAACAGGTAAGTATTATCCAAAAGTTGATGAGTTGACACATGGAGAACATAAAGATTTTGGGTGCAAGCATGATGCGTTTCCGGTATACAACAAAGATGACCCTTATATGTTTACCAAAGAACAATTAGAGAACATTAATACAGAGCCATTTGAATGGAATGGAAAGACATATGATGGTTATGAAGCAACGCAGAAAATGCGAGCGCAAGAGAGAATAATCAGAGATTATAAAAAGCGAATAAAGATGAAAAAGGAGCAAGGAGTAGACACTACAAATGATGAATTTCTTCTAAAAAAACATAATGCTGAATATACATCATTTTGTAGAACATTCGGAACATACAGGCGGTCAAACAGGCTTAAAATAGCGTAGAAAGTGATACTTTGTATCGCTTTTTTTTTGAAATAATATGATTAATCCAGTGGTGTAGGAATTGCACCTTAAATACATTCTAGGAGGTAAACATGAAAAACATTGAAAAAATCTTGCAAGACATGGGAATTGAACTGACGGAAGAGCAAACGAAAGCGTTAAATAAAGAAGTCGGGGAAAATTACAAAACGATTAGCGACTACAATATGCAAGTTGAAAAATTAGCAACTGCAAACCAAAACGCAAAAGATAATGAAGAGGCATTAAAAAAGTTTAAAGACGAACTCGCAAAACTCGATGTAAAAGACATGGATGAGTTGAATCAGAAAATGAACAATTATGTGACTTCATTGTCAAATCAGAAAAGCGACTATGAAAAGCAAATCAAAAAGCTTGAAATGAGTGCATTGCTGAAATCAAAAGCTGATGAATTTGGATGTGTTGATTTCGAACTGGCCAAAAGTCAATTAAACATTGATGAATTGCTGGAAAGCAAAGACCAGTCAAACGACATTGAAAAAGCATTTAATGCACTTAAAGAAAGCAAACCTATTCTTTTTAAAGAGATAGAAGAAAATCCCATTGACAAATCTGAAATTATTGGCGGTGCCGGAGAAGGCGGAGCAAATAATGACAAAGCATTAAGAGCGGTAATGGGATTAGAGTAGAAAGGAGATATTTAAATAGCGAATAATATTACATTATCAAAGAATTATGTATCATTGTTGGATGAAGTTTATAAAAAAGCTTCATTGACGAGCGTGTTGACATCAGATTCATCTTTGATTCGTATGGGTAATAACGCGAAAGAAATCGTTATTCCTAAAATGGAAATGGATGGATTGAAGAATTACACTAGAAATAGTGGATATACTGATGGGGATGTTAAATTAGACTGGGAAACAAGACAATTTAACTATGATCGTGGCATCAGATTCCATGTTGATTCAATGGACAACGAAGAAAGCATCGAATTAGCATTCGGGCGCTTAGGTGCACAGTTCCAGCGTACAAAAGTAGCGCCGGAAGCAGATGCATATACATTATCAACTTTGGCAACAAAAGCAACTGCAAATATTAGTGAATACACTTTAACAACAGGAGAGAATGTCTTGGATGCATTAAGAGCTGAACAGAATAAGATGGATGAAGATGAAGTGCCATCAGAAAGCCGTATCCTGTTTATCACACCTACATTATTACGGTTGGCCAAATCAGTAGACACTTATAAAAATATGGGTGTTTTAGATGAATTCGCACAAGTTATTTCAGTACCACAGAAACGTATGTATACATCAATTGAATTAATTGATGATGCACAGAATGATGCAGATAATAACATGAAGGGCGGTTACAAGAAAGGTTCTTCTGCAACTGAATTATTATTCTTGATTGTTGAAAAATCTGCGGTTTTAAAATGGGATAAACATATTGCATCTAACATTATCACACCGGATGACAACCAAACAAGTGACGATTACTTGCAGAAATATCGTAAATACGGAATTGTTGATGTATTTGATAATAAATTAGCAGGAATTAGAGGCGCAAAAGCCCCCTTATAAGCGCCGATTCAGCAAGAGTCGGCAAAGCTAAGGTAGGAAAGGCGAAAGTAGGTGTTGAGTAATGGCATATTCAAAAAAAACTTGGGTAGATGATGAAGTCATCACGAAAGAAGCATTGAATAACATTGAAACAGGGATCGAAAATACAGAAAAAGCAATTCCATCAACTGCAACTAAAACCAAAGCAGGAACAGTAAAACAAGCTGCTATGGTAGCGGGAGCAGCGGGAGAAAATGTAACACAGGCAGAATTTAAAGCGTTATTGGATTCATTAAAAACATCCGGTATCATGGCATCTAGTTAATTTAAAAGGGGGTTGAGATATGAACAATTTAATTGATTGGGAGTATTACAACTCCCATTTTCCAAAAGTAAAAGAAGAACGATTTAACCAGCTATCATATCGTGCTGAAAGAATGGTGTTGAAGAAATTGAGTACAGACATTTTTGGAGAGCATGAGAACGATGTGAAAGACTGTATATGTTGTGTGATTAATGTACTTGATATCCATGAAAAATCAAATGGTATTACATCTACGAGCAATGATGGATATTCTGAATCTTACGCTAGTTCAACAACAGAAGAAAAAAAACAGGCAATCACTGACATTATTTATGAATGGCTAGGAGATACTGGACTTATTAAAAGCAGATGGGTGGTGTTCTAATATTCGATGATATTGTAACAATCATTAATCACTATTATGACACCATTACAAGAGAAGATAGATTTAATAAAACAGTATTATATGGCGATTGTATGTGGAGAAAGAAAACAGTAAAAACTGTTTCAAACAATCAAATACAAGTTGATGATGCCATATCTCTTACTATTCTATATCGTAACAGATATATTGAACCGAGAAAATATTCAAAACTGCCAAATGATGAAAAGAAAAAGTATTTTACTTTAAATTCACAAGATAACACAGATTTAGTTGTTTTGGGAGAAGTAAAAGAAGATGTATTCGACTATGCATCTATCCAAGAATTAAAAAGCAACTATGAATGGGCAACAATTGCTGGTGTTAGTGACAATACCATGGTTGATGGATTAAGAAATTGGAAGGTGACAGCGAAATAAAAATCAATGTTAAATTAAAAACTAAACCTTTCGAAGAAATATTGAGAAAAAGAGGTTTAGAGGATAATGGTAGAGTTCAAAGATATATTGATAGTGAAGTAATTCGTCTAATGGAAGATTATACACCATACGAAAACGGTGATTTAATTAATAGTGCATTACTTTTAACAAAAATTGGAAGTGGTGAAATTAGACAAGGTGGAGCTAAAGCGCCATATGCAAGAAAATGGTATTACTATGAAAAACCTCATGGCAGTATGGGAGTTAGATGGAGTAATGGACTATTGAGAGGATCATATTGGTTTGAACGTATGAAGGATAATGGTGGTAAAAAAGCTATATTACAAGGTGCAATAAGAGAAAGTGGTGCTAAGAAATGACAATAAGTGAAAGTATTCAAAAATGGCTATATGATTTCGGAGAAATTGAAATTGATGAAAAAATAGATACCGATTTATTAAAAGCACAAGTAAACGCATATGCATTGGCCAAAGCACCAACAAATATACGTGAAGAATTTATTGATGGAAGTTCATTAAATACAGAATACTACACATTCTTAACACGTCGTACAACGCAATTTGATGGGGAACGAGTTTCTAATAATCAATTTTTAGAAAAACTCACAGAATGGGTGGAAGAAAGGAATAACGAAGGAATATTACCAAAATTAGATAACAAAAGAGTTTGTGACAATATTGCAATATCTAGTGGCTTCTATTTATTTGAAACAGAAGAAGAAAACGGTGTATATTCTTTAACTTTTGAAATTATTTATAGAAAGGAGAAATAATTAATAGCAGAACAACTACGAAAAGCATTTACTACAGGAACAGAGGTAGCAGCAGGAAGTAGAATTAGAAAACATATGATTGGCTTATTCCTACATATGGAAGATGCCTATAAGCGTATTAAAAAATCAACTACTTTAGAGTTAGCTGTTGAAGCACAAACAGAAGAAATGGATTTCATTGTGAATATGAGCCCAGAAGAAGTGCTACAAAACTATAAAGTATCTATTGCACAAGATTTAACAATGTATAAGGGTGAAGAAGATTTTGAATTTATTTGGGAACATTTCTTTAATGATATTCCAGAAAATAAAGAAACAAATGTCAAATGTATGATCGCCTTTATGTTTGATGGTGATAAAACTGCAGGGTATCGAGCATGGGAAACAGATGCAAAACTTATGTACGAAAACTTGAATGGTGTTGATTCTAAAATTAACTTTACAATCAATTTTGGTGGCACTATTCGAAAAGGATTAGCTAAAAACGCAGATAGTACAATCACATTTGAAGAAGCAAGCGCAGGAGTAGGAGGATAAAATGAAATTTAATAATAAAAATTATGATTTACCTAAAAAAACATTAGCTTTAAATAAAAAAATAGAAAATGTTAATCATTCTAAGTCTACATCAGAAGCATATGAAAATATGATGGAATTTGTATTGGAAGGATTAGGGGAAGAAAAAGTTATCGAATTATTAGGAACTAGTGATATTAATGAGGTTGATCTTATTCAATTAAACCTATTATGCAATCAAATTACAATGGCTTATGATGAAACTGTAATGAATGAACAAATTTCATATATGGAAAATGTAATGAAGAAAAAAGGAATGCAATCAGTGATGGAATTAATTAAAAAAGCAGGAGAAATGGCTAAATAATTGATTTAACATCTAGAGACTTACCTAATACCATTTTGGTAAATGGTAAGTCTATTTTATTAAATACAGATTATAGAGTATGGTTAAAATTTCATCACGACATAACAAATGGAATAGAATCTTCAATTGAACCATTATTGATTAATAAAGATATATATTTAGATGATGATGAATTTGAGATTTTTCAAGAAAAAATATTTGAGTTTTTAAAAAACCCAAATGATACACCACATTATGAAGATGGTTCTGATAAAAAAACGTATGATTACTTGTTAGATGGACAATATATTTACTCTGCTTTTATGAAGGTATATCATATAAATTTATTGAATGTAAGCCTTCATTGGCATGAATTTATGGCTCTATGTGATGAGATTTCTGATGATTCTACAATATGGGGTCATGCAAAAAGGGCTAGATCATATGAAAAACCAAGTAAAAATTATAGTGAAGAAAAATTTTGGCAAAAAGAACATGATGCTTGGTCATTCCCTATTGAATTATCAGAAGAAGAACAAAGATTAAAAGATGAATTTGACGATTACTTTGGCTAGGAGGTGGATTATGAATAGCTGATGGAACATTACTATATGAGACAAAGGCAGATAACACCGGTATAAAAAAAGGCTTAAAACAAATTGAACAAGATGTTAGCCAATCAACTGAAAATGTGAATAATTCATTTGAAAAAACTGGAAATGGGCTTCTTAAATTAACGAACGTAGCAAAAATAGCTGGAGCAGCTATTACGACATATGTATTTAAAGAAGCAATTAGTGAAGGTGCTAAATTAGAGCAAAGTATTGGTGGTATTGAAACATTATTTAAAGATAGTTCAGATAAAATGATGAAATATGCAAATGATGCATATAAAACTGCTGGATTATCGGCAAATGATTATATGGAGCAAGCGACAAGTTTTGCTGCATCGTTACTACAATCATTAGATGGTGACACATCAAAAGCAGCAGATGCTGCAAATCAAGCTGTTATAGATATGTCTGATAATGCTAATAAGATGGGAACTAGCATTGAACTAATCCAAAATGCATATCAAGGATTCGCTAAACAAAACTTTACAATGTTGGATAACTTAAAGTTAGGTTATGGCGGAACTAAGGAAGAAATGCAACGCTTATTAGATGATGCAGAAAAAATAAGTGGAATTAAATATGATATCTCTAACTTAAATGATGTATATAGTGCAATTCATGTAATTCAAAAAGAATTGGGTATCACAGGAACTACTGCTAAAGAGGCATCACAGACAGTCTCTGGATCATTCGCTTCAATGAAGGCAGCATATAACAATTTGTTAGGTGCAATGGCATTAGGTGAAGATATAAAACCAAAATTAAAGCAATTAATTACAACGACAAAAACGTTTTTAATTAATAATTTAATTCCAATGATTTTAAATATCGCTAAATCAATACCTAGCATTTTTATGGAATTAGCTCCATCGATGGTATCAAGTGGTTTAAATTTATTAACAAAATTAGCAAATGGATTTGTACAAGGATTTCCTAGTTTATTATCAAATGTTTTGGATATATTGCAAAATTTAGGTAATTATTTATCACAACAAGCTCCAATATTTATAGAAAAGGGATTTGAATTACTTTCTAAATTTGTAGATGGCATCATAAATGCATTGCCTGTTATGATATCCAAACTACCACAAGTAATAACTACATTTGCAAATATCATTAATGACAATTTCCCTGTTATATTAATGAAAGGATTTCAATTATTATGGCAGTTAATTAAAGGTATATTATCTGCTATACCAGATTTAATTGCAAATATGCCACAAATTATTGAAGCTATATATTCAGTAATAATGGCTTTTAACTGGCTTAACTTGGGAAAATCAATCATTGATTTCTTCACAAAAGGAATTAAAGCAATGGTGAAATGGGTAGGTGGAGCAGGAAAAGAAGTTGCCACATCAATTTGGAACGCTTTAACACATTTACCACAAACATTGTTTAACTTAGGTAAATCAATGATATCAAAAATGGGTAATGCTATTACAAATACAACCGGAACTATCAGAGGGGCGATTAGAGGTGTATTTAACGCTATAATAAACGGAGTAAAATCACTTCCTAGTGAAATGTTGAATATTGGTAAAAATCTTGTTAAAGGGCTGTGGAACGGTATTTCTGATATGACAGGATGGGTGATTGGAAAAATTAGAGGATTTGGAGATTCTATATTAGGTGGTATTAAGGATTTCTTTGGTATTCATTCACCATCTCGTTTAATGAGAGATGCTATAGGTAAGTTTTTACCGCAAGGTATTGCAATTGGTTTTGAAAAAGAAATGCCTAAATCAATGAAGAAAATAGATTCTTCGTTGTCATTGGCTGATAGAAAAATCAATACTAGATTAAGTGACATGAGCATGAATTTAGGAAGTAGATTTATTAAACCATTTGTAACGAATAATCAAACTTCAAATAGTAAGACATTTAATCAAACAAATAACTTCTATCAAAAGGTAGAAACACCTGATGAATACGCAAAAGCTATGCGATTGCAGAATAAATACGGATTGGCGGGTGTATAGAATAGACAATCAAGTAAAAGTACGAATGATTAGAGATGATGGGAGAGAATTCATCATCGACAATCAAACTTGGAAAATACCAAGTGATGGATTAGAGGGATGGGATAGCCTATCCCCTAATCTTGATGTAAAAAATAAAGTGTTTGGGTATGGTGCAGAATTTACAAATGATCATGCACAAATTGGTTCACAAGATAGAAGTGTGACTGCTATTTTAATAAATAAAAATTTAAGTGAAGTCATGCGTGATGTGGTTTTGTCATTTATCGGTGTTGATAGAACTTTCAAAGTTTATCTAACATATATGGGGCGTACTCGCTGGTGTGAAGGAAAAATTGCTGGTTATTCTCTTCCAACTGGAAAAATATATGATTATCTGAAATTTACATTTACAATAAGATGCCCGCAACCATTTTTATTAAGCGAAGATGAATTTGGGCAGAATATCGCAGAGGTAATGCCTCGTTTTGGATTTCCTTATGTTTCTTTAATTGACAGAGGATTTATCTTTAGTGAATATAAATTCGCAAAAGAAGTAGTATTGGACAATTTTGGCGATGTAGAAACGTATGCGAAAATCGTAATAACTGCAAGCGGAAACGTGACAAACCCAGTCATAAAAAAAGATGATAAATTCATAAAAATAATTGATACATTGGCACATGGGGATGTGGTTATAATTGACTTGACGGGTAGAAAGCCAATCGTGAAAAAGAATGGTATTAACATCATAGGAAGAACGGACAAACAATCTTCTTTCAAAGATATGGCATTTGCGATAGGAAATAATACGATATCATTTGATGCGGATTATGGCTCTAACCTTATGGATGTAACAATCTACTATAATCAACGATATGGGGGTATCTAAATGGAGTTCAAGGCACTTGATAACAATTTTAATTTGCTTGACATTATAGTATCTTCAAACATTCAATGGAACAGAAAATATTACACTGTTGGAGATTTTGAAATTGAAATACCGATGATTGATTATGATTCAAACATGAAGTATATATACTGTCCACAACGTCCTGAAGTTGGAATGATTCAAAAGGTTGCTAACTCGCAGAAAAATATACTTTTAAGCGGTTATTTCCTAGAAAGAAAAATGTTTGATAAGATTGTCTATCCAACATTCTATGGAAGAGGCGATATTTCTGATGTATGTATAAACATGATTAATCAATTTAAAGAAGATATTCCAATTAACTCCATACAGAAAAGAGAAAGTGGCTCTAATGTTGATTTTCAAGCCACGGGAGATGAATTAGGCAGAAAGTTATATGAAGTTTTGCAGACACAGGAAATGAGTTATAAGGTAACGTATGACTATGTAAATGGAAAAATTAACCTAATAATTTACAAAGGCGATGATAAGACACAGGATAGCGGTGTGGATGACCCTGTAACATTTTCTACATCTTGGAATAATTTGAGTGATATAGAACTAAATGTTGACAATTCAAATTTCAAAAATTATTTTGTTGTAGCTGGTACAGGACAGGCAGATGAACGTATTACAGTAGATGTTGATTTATCAAATGGAACATACAAACAAAAACTATTTGTCGATGAAAGGAACACAAAATACAATCCTGATGAACAAACACTTGATGGGTACAAGGCTGAGTTAAGACAGAAAGGTTTAGAAAAGGCTCTTGATTATGAAGTCATAGAGAATGTATCTTTCAAGGTTGACCCAACAAGCTATGAATATATGGTTGATTATGACTTGGGAACAAAAGTAGATACAGTTATAACAGAATTAAATATGGCATTTGAAACAAGAATAACTGAAATTCACGAAGTCTTCAAAGATGGATTGCATTTGATAGAGGTAGAGGTTGGAAATCCTGTTAAGAAAAAATTCCAAAATATCAGAATATAGAAAGGATGATGCAAATAGAATTAACTGCTTTTCCATACGATAGTGAAGTTATACGTTATGAAAGCGATGGAATGCCAGTTTATGACAGGGCGATTACATCGAAGGAATATAGAAATTTGTTTTTAAAATACTTCACAGAGGGAGTATTCCCAAACCCTAGCGATAATTTTCAAATCGTAGAAAACTCATCACAAGGAGCACTTGTTAAAAAAGGATATGCAAATGTAAGAGGGGTTTTAATCGAATTAAAACAAGATACCCCTATCACTTTTGAACAGGCGGATAGCTTGGATAGAATTGACAGGGTCGTGCTTCGTCATAATGACACAAAATCGGTAAGATATGCTGATGTTGTGATTTTAAAAGGAAGTCCTTCTAACAGTCCGCAAGCGCCTAATATTACAAGAGATGAAACGATATGGGATATCGTGTTAGCTGATGTAAGGATTAGAAAAAATTCGAGCAATGTGACACAGGCTCAAATCACAGACAGACGATTAGACAGTGAGTTATGTGGTATCGTTGCTGGTACCATTAAAGAGGTTGATACAACTACGTTATATAATCAAATCCAAAGCGATTTATCTCAATTCAAAGAAAATGAACAAACTGAATTCTTGGAATGGTTTGAAAGTATAAAAGGTAAATTGGGAGAAGATTTAGCTGGTAATTTACAATTACAAATCGACGATTTAGATTCAAGAACTGGTATTTTAGAAGAGGCTACGTTTACAGGTGAATTTACTCAAATTGAAAGTGAATTTAGTGGTATTACAGGAGACAATGGAATAGAAGTCGCAAGAATCGAAGGTGCTTATAAACAGGATGGAACACCTACTCCGGAAGCACCAATTGAGCCACAATTCTTTCATGCTACATCATTTAATACAAATGGTGGAAATTTATTTGATGCTTCAAAATTACCTACCACTACACAGGGTGGAGCTACTGTTACAAATAATGGAGATGGAAGTTTTACAGTAAGTGGAAGTGGGAATTTGACAAGTGCGTTTGGTATTTCTAAAGAATACACACATGATGATTTTATTAAAATGATACACGATGGAGATTTGACACTCAAAACAAACAATAGTGGTAAAGCTGTATCGAGCATCTATTTTAATATTGTTGATAAAAGTACACAGAAAGTATTGGCTACTTGTTATGAAAATCAGACGATAGAAATAACAAAAGAAATGTTGTCAAACGATAAAAATGTATGTAGAATTGGCTTTTATAGTGGTCAAGGAAATAAAATAACTCAAGTTACAATCAAACCAGTATTATATCAAGACGGAGGTGGTACATTCTACCCATTCAATGCATCATCAACACCAGTTGATATCGAATTAAGAGCACTTCCAAATGGTGTAAAAGACACGTATGAAAATGGTCTGATTACAAGAAGAGTTGGAGTTGCTACGTTTGATGGAAGTGATGATGAACCTTGGGTAACAGGTGGCATGATAAGTGATGGTGTTCATGGATATTACATCTCAATTCCTACAATTATAGGGAATTCTGATGGTGATATTTCAAATGATATGATTTGTAACAGATATATTCAGACATCTATAAATAATGCATTGGCTAAGTTCGGGTACTTTAGAAGAGGTGGAGGTGGACAAAATAAAGCAACTTACTTTTACAATGATATTTCATCACTTGCAGATTGGAAAAATAATTTAAAATCAAATCCAATCACAGTTTGGTACGAACTCGCAACGCCAACCATAGAAAAATATCAAATTCCTATACTTCCTTCATATTTTCCTTTCACAAATGCTTGGTGCGATTCAGAATTACAGTCAAATATCACATGGAATGTGTTAACCGGAAAAAGTGGCATTTTAGACGGACAGGGTAATTTGATACAAAAAGGGTATATGACACCACAAGACAATCTACTAATAAACAGTGATTTCAAAAGTGGCATTATCAATCAAAAAGGGCAAACAAGTTATGGATATGTTGATAAACCATTATTAACAATTGATATGTGGATAACTTATGGAGTCAATATAGCAATTGATGCTACAAGCATAAGGGTTATAAATCGTCAAACAAATGCGAGAACATTAAGACAATATATAAATGGTGATAGTGGTGTATATACAGTTTATGTAAATGTTAAAACGATCAGTGGTAATGTGTATGTGAATTTGAATAATGATACGTCAAAAAATAAGAAGTTAGCACAAGGTGAAAACAAATTTCAAATTACAGTGTTAAGCACCGAATCATTAAAATCATTTGCATTATATCTTGAAGCAAATGCAGATGTATATATATATTCTATTAAACTTGAAAAAGGTCCACGATTTACGGGAATGAAACCATGGAACAAAGGGATAGAATTTGCGAAATGTATAAACAAATATAGATTTGAATTAAATAATTATTATCCTATATATGAAATAACAAGAAACAAAGCAATTATTCCAATAAATCATAATGGAATGGATAAAAAACCTAGTGTAATTGTTGACGGAGGGTTTTGTAAAGGTGCTGATGGTTTAACAGCAACATTTACAAGTTATAAAGTTGTAGAAAATAAAGATAATTCTACAACAGTTGAAGTAACTTTTAATAAAAATATACAAGGAACTTCTGCATGCCTTAATGTGATTATAGATTCTTATGACTATTAGGAGGTGCTACAATGAATGATGAAATTATTATTTATATAAAACGTGATGCAAATGGTTCAATTACCGCAATTAAATCAAATATTTTTCTTGATGATACTTTTGAATGGGAAGAAATAGACCAATACCACGAAATCATGCTATTAAGCGAAGAACAAAAAGATATGCGATACATTTACGTTCATGCAGACAATGGCGAGTATGTTCAATTACTGCATGGAAAACCATTATATGACGAATTGGGAAGACCAAACTTCCATGACAGATTCATAGAATGGACAGAAGAAGAAAAAGCAGAAAAATATCCACCTGCAAAACCTCAACCAACTGAACAGGATTTAATCAACGCAGATATTTATTTGCAGTTGGCACAATTGCAGATGAACAATATAAATACTATGTCGATTATGGTATTATCAAAAAGTCCAAGATATGACCTATTGAAGCAATACTACGATATGGGTATCTACGATAATGAAAGCATGAAAGTGTTCGTGTCTTGTGGTTGGATTTCATCAGAAGAATATGAACAAATCACATCTCGCAAATATCAAGCAGATATGTTATAATTTTACAAAAGGAACGTGATGGAATAGAATATATAGCATTATTAGTTAGTATATGTGCAGTAGTTGTTCCGTTTATTTTTTCAATTTTAAATTATCGAAGAGCAACAAAAAAGCAAGAAAGCGATGAAACTTCTAACATGGTATCACTAAAAGCAGACTTGAAATACATGAGTAAACAACTTAGTGACATTTCATCAAAGCTTGAAAAGTTAGAAGAAAGTGTAAGCACTGTAAACGAAAGAATCGTAAAAAACGAAACAAATATTGAAACACTGTACAAGAAATACGATGAATTGAAAAAGAGAATTGAGAGGTTAGAAAATGCAGGATAAAATCAAAGAAATTAAAAATGATGTTGAAGATTTAACGAAAGAAACAGAATCACTTTACAAATTGGCCATTGACACAATGGAAAAAAACTACAAGCGTGAAAGATTCACAGTGAAATGCCTTTTAGGTATTATCGCGGTATTGCTTGCGATAAATGGATTTCTAGCATATCAGTTTGCGACTACCACAGTTATGGAAACAACAACAGACCAAAGTGGTGTTTACAATTTCACAGATAGTGAGGGAAATGTTGTATCAAGTGATTTATCTTTAGAAGAAATGAAAGAGTTGGTGGAAGCTAATAGCAAGAATAAGACGAACAACGAAACAACGCGTTAAAGTGCGTGAAGTTGGTGTGTGTTCAAAATGTCGTAGGTTCATGTCTACTGGAAAGAAAAAGAAAAAATGAACGCTGATATCTTGAAAAATATAAACACACATCAGGCATTATTGTTGATTAAAGCGACAGGATTAAGAAAGAAATACGAAGAAGTATTGATCATGCGATATGTCGATGACTTATCGTGTAATGATATCGCAGACATAAAACATATTGAGGTTGAAAGTGCAAGAAATCTAGTATGGAAAGCACGAAAACAATTTGATAAATACACAGAGGGTTAATTCCCTCTTTTTTTTTATGCTTTTTTGATGATTTTTACATTACGAATGGAAGATTAGCAAAACCTCTTGAAAGCTATAAAATCAAGGTATAAAGAGGTGGTATTCATGCGTGAAGAAATCATAGAAGCATTACAATATAAATTCCACATTTACCGAAGTTTAGCAGAGGAAATATTTGAAATTCACAAAGATAATATAGATATTTTGTTGATAAAAATGGGGGTGCAATAAATGTATTACAATCCAATGCAAGCAAGAGCAGATAGTCTAATGCAACAAAGACAAATGATAGATAGCCAGCTTCAACAATTACAACAGTTTTCAAATGTACCGCCAATAAACATAAACAATCAAATAACTCCACAACCACAATCCAACTTCGATTTTAACGGAAAATGGGTATCAGACGAAAGCGAGGCAAAAGGTATATCTAATAATAATTTACCTTTGATTTTGTTTGATAAAAACAGCCCTATATTTTACATGAAAAATCTTGATGGAAGTTTTAAAAAATTCAAGTTTATGGAAGTTGTTGAAACGCAAGAAGAAGATAGAATTACCGCATTAGAAAACAAATTTAACGCTTTTCTAGAGCAATTCTCACAAGTTAATACACCTAAACAAGAAAGTGTAGAAAAAGCTAAAAAGGGGGCGAACAAAAATGAGTAATCCTTTGTTTAATATGATGAACCCTAATCCCATGAACCTTGTAAAAGGGATGATGAACGGAAATCCACAAGACATGTTGATGAACATGTTGAAACAACAGAACCCGCAAGGGTATCAACAACTACAACAACTAATGAATAGCGGACAAGACCCTAACAAAATATTAGAACAAATGATGGGGAATTTAAACCCTCAACAGAAAGCGCAGATTCAACAAATGGCTAAACAATTTGGAATTGGATAACAATGTCGTGAGACATAGTTATAGATTGCTAGAAAGGAGGAATAGTTAATAGATGGAACTAGCATGATGGGAATTCAGCCAACATACGATTTGGCAGACAGAAATGACGGATTCGGAATGGGAGGCTCTTGGGCTTGGATAATCTTAATTCTGTTATTAGGTGGTCGTGGCTTCGGCTGGGGTGGAAATGAAGGAGTACAGGACAATTTTATTTCTAATGAATTTATCAAACGTGATATTTTCAACACTAATCAGAATGTAAGTGCACAGGGATGTTCAGGTCGTGAAGCCACTTTAGAGGCACAGTATCAGACATTGCTTGGATTTAAAGACCAGCTATATGCTCAGCAACAGTGTTGTTGTGAAACTAACCGCAATATTGATGCGGTACGTTCTGAAAACTTCAAGAACACTTGCGATATTACAACTGCAATTCATGCAGAAGGCGAAGCAACTCGTGCATTGATTCAGGCAAACACTGTACAGGATTTGCGTGACAGATTAGCAGACCGAGACAGAGAACTAATGACCGCTAACTTCCAGTTAAGTCAGCAAGCACAGTCTGCAAATATCGTAGACCAGTTGAGACCATGCCCAAAACCAGCATATTTGACATGCTCTCCATATTTCGCTTATAACAATGGTTTCGGCGGATGTGGTGGATGTGGAAACAACTTCAATGTTTAAGCATAGCGTATTTACGCATAAGTGCTATTCTTGGTAGGCTTATGCCTACCTTTTTTCATACAGGAGGTAACACATGGAAAAAGAAAATAAAAAGCGCCATGATGAACCAAAACCGCAAGAAACCGCGGTATTTAATGTAAATTATCAAAATTTTATAGAAGGAGTGAATGATATGATTAATAGTGTAAATGTACCAGTTCAGACAGTATTGCAAAACGCAACAATTTTATTTGGAACAGACAGAGTAAGAAGTCGCAGATGCGGATGCGAATGCGGAGGATGGTTATTCCATGATTTAGGAAGTGGCCAATTTATACTAACAAACAATAGATGTGATTGTGCAGTTTTTGAAATTCTATTCAATGCAAACGTAACGAGTGCAACGACAGGAGCATTGCCATTTGTTATCCAATCAAACGGAGAAGTTATTGGTGGTACTGAAATGGATTATACAGTCGCAACCGCTAATACTTATGGAAATATATCATCCAGCACATTGGTAAAAGTACCGGCAAGAGCAAGCATCACAATTACAGTTAAGAACATTTCATCATTGATTGCTCTTGTCAAGGATGCAAATATCATCATTAAAAAGATTGCATAACCATGCGTGATATAGACTGGTTGTTTCTTGTATTAACATTATTCAATACCAATATAGGCTTGAATAACCAAGAAAAGAATAGAGAACAACATCAACATTTAGACGAAATTAATGCAAAGCTAGACAAGATACTTGAGGCAATGAACCATGAATAATTATTCAATGCTGGATATTGTCGCAATCGTCTCCTTTGTCTTGCAGCTACAAAATAATGATGAATTGCAAAAGCAGACATCAAATGATGAAATTTTTAAAAAGTTGCATGATGATGTGATGATGGTTTTAGAAGATAATCGTGAATTATGTACAGAAATAATAGAGCAAAATAAACAAATAATTCAAATGTTGGGAGGTGTAGACAATGCACAAGGTAATTGAAACAAGTGAAAGACTTATTGATGAAGCATTAAGAGGACTTTCAAAAGGATATAATCAGCTTGATTTAGATGTTCTTGGAAAAGCGGTAGACATCTTGAAAGATGCGGAAACAATCGAAGCTATGAAAGGCAATTATCAAGTTGAGTTAAAGGATGGAAAAGTTTATTCAGAAAAAAAGAATGATGATATCGAATATACGCAAATTGATGATAACATCGCTAGAATGGATAAGCATTTCAAAAAATATTGCGAGTACAAAAAAGAATATCAAGAAAAGAGAGAAGAAGTTTATAGAGAAAAATGCATCCATGAATTAGACAAATTTTTGAAATCTATGAAAGATATTCTTGAAGAATTGAAAACATCAAGTGATTTTCAGGCAGAAAGAGATATGATCAAGAACAATTTAAGAGAAATGTTTAATATGTACTAACCGCAGAAATGCGGTTTTTTATTTATGATACAGTGTATCTTTGCAAAAGATGTATGGTAAAAGAAAGGAGGTATATGGCATGGAAGAAAAGGTTATCAAAGTAGAAGAAACAGGCATCACAACCGGTACTATTGCTAGAACTGTATGTCTTGCGTTGGCTCTTATCAATCAAGTGTTGGCCATGTTTGGCCATGGTACATTAGATATTGCTGATGATATGGTATACCAGTTAGTTACCATCTTATTCACGATTGGGACTGCAGTAATTGCATGGTGGAAAAACAACTCTTTTACAAGAGAAGCTAGAACAACCGATAATGTAATGAAAAAGCTAAAAAAGGAGGAATAATATATGATTTCTGCGCAGGAATTTATTAATCAAACAATTGGAAAAAAGAAAGATATGGATGGAGCGTATGGCTCTCAATGCTGGGATTATTTTGCTTATTTTGAAAGTTTAGCTGGATATGCACGTACAAATTGTACGCAGACAGGATATGTAGCAGATATTTGGAATTATCGTAAAAGCAATGGAGTATTGAAGAACTTTAAAGAAGTTTCCAAGAGTTCATTGCAGAAAGGCGATTGGATTATTTGGACAAAATCTCCTTATGGAAGTTATTCACATATCGCAATGTTCGTTGAATATGCTGGAAATAATAAAGTTAAGGTAATCAGTCAAAATCAATCAAATACAATGGAAGCATGTTATGCTACATTGACAATGAATGGTATTGGCGGATGCCTAAGACCTAACTGTTATCCAACACAGTCAAAACCTAAACCATCTAAACCTAGTACAGGTATTCCAAGTGGGTTCACAAAAGAAAATGCTACATTCGTAGTAGGAGTTGATGTACTGAATGTACGTGACCAGCCTAGTACGAAAGGAAAAATCGTAGCACAGTATGACAGAGGACAGTCATTCTTCTATGATTGCTATTGTCGTAAATCTGATTATGTATGGGTAAGTTATGTATCTACATCAGGACATCGTAGATACGTGGCAGTACGTGAATCTAAGACAAACAAGGCATACGGAACTTTTAAATAAATAAAAAAGCTACCTCATTTGAGGTAGCTTTTATTTTAATAGCTTGACCAAATCATCAAGCGACATGTCTAGTGCATTTGCGATTTTATAAGCATTATCAACTCTCATATTCATAAATGTTGTTTTTTGAAGTTTCAAATCTGAAATAGTAGCGTTTGGCACTCCGCTATCTTTCGAAAGACGAAATGCTGAAATATTTTTTTCTTTTAATAATTCTTCAAATGTCATTAGATGCACCCCTCTAATATTTCTCTTATTTCATCAAACATGGCATTTCTTTCCTCCTCATTACTTTCGAGTTCAATCATGTTTTCCAGCTTCATGACTTCATCAGGGTAGCAATCCCCATAGAAGTCCTTTTCAACTTCATTTTCTTCTGCGATTTCGTCAACGATGTCTCTTACTTTCATTTCTACTTCATAACGTGTTAATTTCATAATCTTTTACCTCTCTTTTGTCTATGTATAGGCGCTTTTAGGTAGCGCCTTGACCTTTTATAATGTGTTTAACAATTCAACTAATCCGTTTACATTTAAATGACTTTTTACAACACTTCCTTCTCTGTCATAAACTTCATACTCATCATTGTAAATACCAGCCATATTAAATGTGTAATAACCTTTTTCGCTTAATTTCTGTTCAACTTCTCTAAATTTCATTTTAATTACCTCTCTTTACCTTACACCTATATTATAACGGATTACCGTCATAATGTCAACACTTTTCTAACGATTTACCGAAATTTTTTATTTTTTTAGTGGAATACAAAAATGGAATAAATATATATTGAAAACATGCCTTTTTATTCCTCTAAAATACTAAATTAACCTATATTTATCGTTTGTTTACATTATATATATATTCCCCTCATCTGCTCCAGGTTGATAAATAAAGGCTTATTTAAATGTTTGGCATAAGGCTAGCATAAAAAATGAGCCTTTTTTGTTATTTGTATGAATGTGTATATAAAATAAAAAAACTGTGATAAAATAATAATATATAGTATATAAAGAGGAGGTCGCCGTGAGAAAGGTTATATTAATATTAGGGATGATTTTTCTGCTTTGTGGGTGCTCTGAGGAAAAAGTGATAGATCATCCGCAGGAATTAAGTGTTAATGAAGTGCTAACAAAATTAAACTCTGAAAAAAGTGACTCTTTTCTTCTATATTTGACTAGCGATAATTGTTATTCTTGTGAAGAGTATGAAAAAGTGATTGAAGATTTAGAGGAAGAAGAACCTTTTGAAATCTATTATTTAAAAATTGATTTGGAAGAAAATGATGAAGCAACTTTACAGGCAATGAGAGAATTGGATGTGACGATTGGGGATATTAAAGAACTTCCTACTACATATTATTTTTATCAAGGGAATTTGTTGAAGGAAAACTGTAAATTAGGATACTTAAATAAAGAGGAATTAAGAGAATGGCTGAAAAGTTTACATATATTACATTAGAAGAAACTGCATCTGTACTGACAAAAGAGGAAATAATAGAACAATTAAAGTATTTGGGTGTTCAAAAAGGTATGACGTTGCTGGTGCAGGGGGATATGAAACAACTTGGCACAGTTGTTGGAGGAGAACAGAGTGTCATAGAAGCGTTGATGGAAACGGTTGGATTTGAAGGGACAATTGTAATGCCTTCCTTTACTTTTGGTTTGTTAGATCCTTCTTCACAGAAAAAAAAGGTGGAACGGCAGTATTGGAAAGCTTTTCGAAATGGATTAGAGCCTTTTGATCGAAGACTTAGTGTGGAGATGGATGAAGATACCTTAGTACAGCAGTTTTTAAGAAATGATGGAGTAGCAAGATCCTATCATCCGATTTATAGTTTTGCGGCCTGGGGAAAATATGCTCGTATTTTTTGTGATAAACATCCTTTGCATTTTGGTTTGAATCAGGATTCTCCTTTAGGGAAAATGGTGGATTTTAATGGATTTGTTGTATTGCTTGGAACTTCTTATGAAAAAAGCGTGATGTTTCAACTTGCAAAATATAAGGGTGATCAATTTCCAGTTAGAATCATCAGTGCACCTATTCGAAGTGGAAATAAAAAAGAATGGAAAGACTTGCTAGATATTTCATATGATTCTAAAAAAGGTATAAAAGAGGCAATGGAATATATGGAAGAAAAAAAAGTAGTAAGAACTACTTTTCTTGGTAAAGGTTGTTGTCGATTTTTTTCTTGCAGGGAAGCTCTGCAGGCAGCTGTATTAAGCTTTAGCTGTCTAGAGAGCTTATAAGAATTTCACAAAATTGCATCAGATAGTATTCATCTGTTTCGTCAAAATTTGAAAATTCATAGGAATCAATATCAAGGACGCCTAAAAGGGTGTCTTTTTTTATGAGTGGAATTACAATTTCTGAATTACTGGCACAGTCACAAGCAATATGCCCAGAGAATTTATGGACATCATCAACACGTTGAACATTTAAAGTTGAAGCACATGTTCCACATACACCTTTTCCTAATGGAATATGCATACAGGCAACTTTTCCCTGAAATGGTCCTAAAATTAACTCGTTATTTTTTAAAAGATAAAAACCAGCCCAGTTTATGTTTTCTAAATTGTGGAACAGAAGTGCTGATGCATTCGAAAAATTTGCAATCATATCATGTTCATTTTCTAGTAAAGCTTTTAATTGATCTAATAAAAGTTTATATGTCTTCTGTTTATCATTCATAAAAATCTTCCTTTCGTATTTTATATCCAATATAGTAACACAAAAAAAGCGAACTATGAGAGCTCGCTTTCCATATTTGCAAATTTTGTATAAGCTTTTGACACATTAGCAGGGGTATCTGGTTTCATAACATACCAGTTTTGATTGCACATCATATTAAAAACATCTCGCTGTAAAGTAGATACGCTTGTGTATAAATCCATAATGGAATCGTAAAGAGTATCGCTTCCTGCTTCTTGTGCAAATGTGTTAAACTCTGCTTTCATATGTTTAAGGCTTATTAGAAGATTGGTTGAAATCTCTTTTTCTGTATAATTGGATTTACTCATTTTTTACTTCCTCCTGCAAAATGCTAACAAGTTGTTTGTAATTTTTACAAAGTTGTTTTTCTGTGTTTTGAAAGCAGGTAATAATTTCTTTTGTTTGTAGAAGAGTAGATTCATGTTGAATGCGTTTGTATAAAACAAAAGTTTGATCTAATAAATCTTGCATATATAAAATATCTTTTGGTGTTAACATAGTATCACTTACATCTATTTGATGCTTTCTCCTTTCTGTTATTAGCTTTCCCATTCATTGTGGATATATTCTAGGAAATATGAAAAGTTTTTGATATAATAAAAAAATATTGTGGGAGGTTACATATGCTGGAACAATTAAAAGAAGGAGAATATGTTTATATACAAAGTTTTAAACATGATGGTTCTTTGCATCGTACATGGGCGATGGGATATGTGATAGAAGCAAATGCAAAAAGAGCGGTAGTTGTGACGAATCATACTTTAGTTAGTGAGTCAGATGGCAGAAAGTGGATTACAAGGGAACCGGCAATTTGTTTTCTTTATCCTGATAAATGGTATAACGTTATTTGTATGATACGAAAAACAGGTATACATTATTATTGTAATTTAGCATCTCCTTCTCTGTATGATGGAGAAGCGATAAAGAATATAGATTATGATTTGGATGTAAAGGTAAATCCGGTAGGGAAAACTACACTTCTTGATGAAGATGAATATAGAGAACATATGATGCAGATGGGATATAGCAGTGCTCTTGATAAAGCTATTAATAAAGGACTAGATAAGTTAATGGTAGATATTCGTTTGAAAAATTCTCCATTTGATCACACGGAAATTTATCATTTATATGATAAGTATTTAGATATGATGGAACAATCACGTAAAGAAGGTAAAAACTAGTTTAAAAATAAAAATATAAAAAAAGAGTAAAAAAATGTTGACATAGGGAAGAGCGGGTGGTAATATATACGA
>ENA-OWPJ01000470-OWPJ01000470.1-human-gut-metagenome-genome-assembly--contig:-NODE-470-length-40098-cov-3.84739_pt1 | contig 40098 bp, 31 predicted proteins | sample MGYA00248264_ERZ651846 | MGnify/ENA primary metagenome ERZ651846 (study PRJEB26924, sample SAMEA4378271) | human gut metagenome | biome: human gut; feature: human-associated habitat; material: faeces...
ATCCGCAACATCTCAGAATCCGTGATCCTGCCCATTGCCGGAATGGTGCTGACTTTCATCGCCTGTTATGAGCTGATCCAGATGCTCATTGAGCATAACAATCTGGCAAATTTCGAGACATGGACATTTTTCAAATGGGTCTTTAAGACCTTTCTGGCAGTGACCCTGATCTCGAACACATTCAATATCACGATGGCTGTCTTTGATGTAGCGCAGCAAGTGATCTCCCGAAGCGGCGGTCTGATTTCCGGCAGTACGTCCGTCAGCGATGCGACCCTGACAGCAATGCAGGCCACGCTGGAAGGGATGGACTTAGGACCGCTTCTGGGACTGTATTTGCAGACCTTTGTGGTTCAGGTCACGATGCTGGCGTTGTCGGCAATCATCTTTGTCATCGTGTATGGCCGAATGGTGGAAATATATCTCATGGTAAGCCTTGCACCGATTCCGTTCGCAACCTTTGGAAACCATGAGCAGAGCCATACCGGTCAAAACTATCTGCGCTCCCTGTTTGCACTGGGATTTCAGGGCTTTCTTATCATGATCTGTGTGGGCATCTATGCAGTTCTGATTCAGAACCTGTCCTTTTCGGATAACATCATCAGCAGCATTTGGGGCGTTATGGGCTATACGGTTTTGCTGGCATTTACCCTATTTAAGACGGGGAGCCTCGCGAAGTCCGTGTTTGCAGCGCACTAAGGAGAGGAGGAATGATTCATGGCATCTTATATTTCTGTGCCGCGAGACCTTTCAAAGGTCAAAACTAAGGTCTTTATGAACCTGACCAAACGGCAGATTCTCTGCTTCGGAGCCGGTGCGCTGATTGGCGTTCCGGTTTTCTTTTTGCTCAAATCCAGCGGAAATCTGAGCCTTGCTGCACTTGGCATGATGGCAGTGATGCTGCCGCTCTTCTTTCTTGCCATGTACGAGAAAGACGGTCAGCCGCTGGAAGTGGTGGCAAAGCATTTCTATGAGGCGAAGTTCAAGAGGCCGAAAACTCGGCCTTACAAAACGAAAAATTGCTATGCACTGCTGGTTCAGCAGGCAGACGTGGAAATGGAGGTAAATCGCATTGTTCAAAATTCTCGAAAAGCTGACAGCGAAGAATAAAAAGCAGGATGACATCCGAATGCCGTCCCATCTGTCAGCCGCAGAGCAAAAACAGGTGCAGACGGTGATTGACCGTGCAAGGAGTGACAGCACGGTTCCGCACTCAGCTCAGGATAGCATTCCCTTTCAGCGGATGTTCCCGGATGGTATCTGCCGTGTGACGGACAACTACTACACCAAAACCATTCAGTTTCAGGACATCAATTACCAGCTGGCACAGCAGGAGGATCAGACGGCTATCTTTGAGGAATGGTGCAGCTTCCTGAACTTCTTTGATTCCAGCATCCGCTTTGAGCTTTCTTTTATGAATATGGCTACGGATGCCTCGAATTTTGAGAAGATGGTGCGTATCCCGTACCAGAAGGATCATTTCAATCCGGTGCGCACGGAGTACAGCACCATGCTGCGCCGCCAGCTTGCCCAGGGCAACAACGGCCTGACCAAGACGAAGTACCTGACGTTTGGCATTGAGGCGGAATCCATGAAACAGGCAAAGCCGAGGCTCATTCACATCGAGATCGACCTGATGAACAACTTCAAACGCTTGGGTGTCCGGGCAAAATTGCTGAACGGCAAGGAACGGCTTCATCTGATGCACGATATGTTCCACATGGGTGACCATGACCGATTCAATTTCGATTGGAAGTGGTTGCCGGAGAGCGGGCTGTCGGTAAAGGACTTTATTGCACCGACCGGTTTTGCCTTTCCGAAGAACCGTATTTTTCAGATGGGCGGGATGTATGGCTCCATGTCCTATCTCCAGATCACGGCTTCCGACCTGTCGGATCAGCTGCTGAAGGATTTTCTGGATATGGAATCCAGCCAGATCGTGACTATGCACATTCAGTCGGTAGACCAGAATAAAGCAATCAAATCCATCAAGCACACCATTACGGAGCTGGATCGTTCCAAGATTGAGGAACAGAAGAAAGCTGTCCGTTCCGGATACGATATGGACATCATTCCGTCAGATTTGGCAACTTACGGTAAGGACGCAAAGGCACTGCTGAAGGAATTGCAGAGCCAGAATGAGCGTATGTTCCTGCTGACCTTTCTGGTGATGAACACCGGCGAGACGGAGCAGGAGCTGGAGACCAACGTGTTTCAGGCTTCCAGCATTGCACAGAAGTACAACTGCAACCTGCGCCGTCTGGATTTCCAGCAGGAGCAGGGGCTGATGAGCTGCCTGCCGCTGGCACAGAACCTGATTGAGATTCAGCGCAGCATGACTACCAGCAGCACGGCGATTTTCGTGCCGTTTACCACCCAGGAACTGTTTCAGACCGGGAAAGAGGCTCTGTATTATGGGCTGAATGCGTTGTCCAACAACCTGATTATGGTTGACCGGAAAAAGCTCAAGAACCCCAACGGGCTGATTCTGGGTACTCCCGGTTCCGGTAAATCTTTCTCTGCCAAGAGAGAAATCGCCAATGCGTTTCTGGTGACGGATGACGATGTAATCGTGTGCGATCCGGAAGCCGAGTACACGGCACTGGTGCAGAAATTTGAGGGGCAGGTCATTAAAATCAGTCCTTCCAGCACGCAGTATATCAACCCGATGGACATCAATGCGAACTATTCGGAAGAGGATAATCCGATTGCCCTGAAAGCAGATTTCATCCTGTCCCTGTGTGAGCTGATCGTGGGCGGCAAAGAAGGCTTGCAGCCGGTAGAAAAGACGGTCATCGACCGCTGTGTTCATCAGATTTACCAGACCTATTTTGAGAACCCGGTGCCGGAGAATATGCCGGTGTTGCAGGACTTGTACGAAGCTCTGCTCCGGCAGGATGAAAAGGAAGCACACCATGTGGCAACAGCACTGGAAATTTATGTGACCGGTTCTCTGAACCTGTTTAACCACCGCACCAATGTAGATATCAATAACCGGCTGGTCTGCTATGACATCAAGGAGCTGGGCAAGCAGCTGAAAAAGATCGGTATGCTGGTGGTGCAGGATCAGGTCTGGGGGCGTGTGACCGCTAACCGTAATGCCGGTAAAGCCACCCGCTACTATATGGACGAGTTCCATCTGCTTTTGAAAGAAGAGCAGACAGCGGCCTACAGCGTGGAAATCTGGAAGCGATTCCGTAAATGGGGCGGTATTCCCACCGGCATCACTCAGAACGTAAAAGATCTGCTTTCTTCCCGCGAAGTGACAAACATTTTTGAGAACAGCGACTTCATTTATATGTTGAATCAGGCAGCCGGTGACCGTCAAATTCTGGCGGATCAGCTGAATATCAGCCCACACCAGCTGTCCTATGTGACCCACTCCGGTGAAGGTGAAGGACTGCTGTTTTATGGAAATGTGATTTTGCCGTTCGTTGATCGTTTCCCGACCGATCTGGAACTGTACCGGATTATGACGACAAAATTAACCGAAGTGCAGGAAGCGAAGGAGGTGTAAGCGATGGCTGGCAAGAAAAATCCGAATCTCGGAGACAAGCTGCGGCAGGAGCGCGAGGGTGCGGAGAACACCCTTCGCGATTCCAGAAACAAAACCGCTGATAGCAGTCCGGGAGACAGCAGCAAGAAAAAAGCGGAACACAGAAGGCAGATTCGTCACGAGGCCGATCTTGCTAAGATGCGCAGTAAGAAGCTGAAATCGGAGCAGGAGGTAAAGGCAAAGAAGAATGCAGCGGCTTCCGGGAAAAAGGGCGGAAAGCCAAAGAAACCGGGAAATCTTGCGGCAGATGCACTTTCAGCCAAAGCACATCAGAGTGTGCGCAATGCCGACCAAGATAATAATTCCGGTGTGGAGGCAGCGCATTTTACCGAAGGTTCAGCGGAAGGTGCAGCCCGTGCTGGTTCCAGGTTCCAATATGGTCGAAAGTTGCGGCAGTACAAAAAGCTGGAGCGGTTGGAGAAAAAGGCAAATAAAGATGCCGTAGATTCCATCTTTGCGGAACGCATGAAGTCTGATCCGCAGGCTGGTTCCAATCTCTTTTCCCGATGGCGGCAGAAGCAGGCCATCAAAAAAGAGTATGCCGCTGCGAAGGCAGGTGCGGCCGCTGCGGAGAACACAGCATCTGGCACAGCCAAAGCTGCACAGGGTACTGTCAGTATAACGGAAAAGGCATTTCAGTTTGTGCAGAGCCACTCGCATATCATCATCGGTATCGCAGCCGTGGGACTGCTTGTTTTGGTGATTGCCGGGTCGGTTTCGTCATGCTCCGTCTTGATCAATGGCGGCGGCAATGTGGTGCTGGGGACTTCCTACACGGCAGAAGATGAAGATTTGAAAAGCGTGGAGACGGATTATACCAAGCTGGAAGATAAACTTCGCAAACAAATCGACCGCATTGAAACCGACCATCCGGGCTATGACGAGTATCGCTACAATCTGGCAGAGATTGGTCACAATCCCTATGAGCTTGCATCTCTGCTGACCGTAGAATTTGAAAACTATACGAGAAGCCAGGTGCAGGCGCGGCTCCAGAGTATTTTTGAAGCGCAGTATGAGCTGAAGTTGGAGGAAAAGGTGGAAATCCGGACAAGGAAAGAAACCCGTGTGGGCTATCGCTACAATCCAATCACCGGAACCGGACACACCTACACCTATCAGGTGACGGTACAGTATGAGTATAAAATCCTCAATGTAACACTGCTCAATCGGGGCGTTGACTATGTTGCAAGAAATTCCGGCCTTACAGATGACCAGCTGCAACGATACGAAGTCACACTGGAGTGCCGGGGCAATCGGGATGACCTGTTTGCAGGCATCGCCTTTGCAACGCCGGATGGCGCGGGTTCCAGCGGAGAATACCAGGATTACGACATTCCGGGCGAAGCTCTGACGGATGAAAAATTCCGGAAGATGATTACCGAAGCAGAGAAATATCTCGGTTATCCCTATGTTTGGGGCGGCAGCTCGCCGAGTACCAGTTTTGACTGCTCCGGTTTTGTAAGCTGGGTCATCAACCACTGCGGCAATGGCTGGAATGTAGGCAGGCAGACGGCCAACGGTCTGATGGGAAAATGCGACATTATCCCGAAGAGTGAGGCAAAGCCCGGAGACCTGATCTTCTTCCAGAAAACCTACAACACCAGTGGCGCATCCCATGTGGGCATTTATGTCGGCAACGGGATGATGATTCACTGCGGCAACCCAATTTCCTATGCTTCCATTGAGACGAACTACTGGCGGCAGCATTACTACTGTATGGGAAGAATTCGATAAAAACAGGGCGTTTATTCGTCCGGAAAGGAAACGATATGAGCTTGAAACTGGAAAAGATTGCTGCGGAGCGGGAGAAAGCCCGCAGAAAACGCGATGAGTGGGAGGAGCGCAGAAAGGAATGGGACAGAAAGTACCACGAACAGGAAAACAGCGAAATCTGTGAAATGGTACATGCCCAGAGCCTGACCCCGGAACAGCTGGCAGTCATCATTCAGATGGCGCAGGCTGCGGTTCCAAACCCGGAAAACATGAAACTGGACGAGAAAGAAACGGAGGATGTGGAATGAAAAAGATGATGGCAATGCTGCTTGCCAGCGTGATGGTGGCAGGAACCTTTGTGACTACTGCGTTTGCCTATACGGGCGATGATGTGCAGAAGAACACATCTGTCAGTACCGCTGCGCAGGAAGCGGATGCAGCAGGAAGCGCAAATGCAGGGAAAACGGACAATACCGACAGCATCGAAATCGACCCGGATATGCAGGTGCTGCCGGATGGCTATGAGGTTTCTACGGATGCGGATGGGAACCTAATCGTTACGGTGGGCGGCAAAGAATACAATATCGGCAGCGAAAAGTCCCAAAAGCAGACTGGTACGGTGGTGCCGGGGATCACCAGTCTGCATTTTCGTTCCGGTCCCGGCATGGATCAGGAGATTATCGGATATCTGCATTCCGGCGATACGGTGGAGATTGTCGAAAAATGCGGTGACTGGTATAAGGTAAACTTCAACGGCAAAACCGGGTATGCACATGGAAAGTACCTGAATGTCACGGATTCTGCAAAAGACAGCAGCATGTTCAGTGAAGATGCGCTGAAGCTGTTTCTGGATCTGATGCAGAGTGGAATGTCATCCGAGGATGAGACGAAATCCAGTGCAGCTTTGACTCCGGAAGGAAATATGACGCTGGTGGACGATATCGGTGAGGAAGAAGATAAATCCAGCCAGCAGTTCATTACGCTGGTGACAAAGGCGGGCAACACCTTTTATCTGATCATCGACCGCGATAAAGACGGCAACCAGAATGTGCATTTCCTGAACATGGTGGACGAGGCCGATCTGCTTGCGCTGATGGATGAAGAGGAAGCTGCCAAGTATCGGGAGAAGGAGCCGGAAGTCACGGAACCTGCGGAAACCGAAAAGCCGCAGGAGACGGAACCGGCACCGGAAGAGCAGAAAACAGAGAGCGAGCAGAAGAAATCGTCTCCGCTTCCGATGATTATGCTGCTTCTGTTTGTGATCGGTGCAGCCGGTGTCGGCGGTTATCTCTATATCAAGATGAAGGGCGTAAAGCCTGCGTCCAAGAAAAATCAGCCGGACCCGGATGCGGATTATCACGATGAGGATGAAGATACGCTCCAGCTGCCGGAGGATGACGGTGACGAGGACGAAGAAGTGGATGTCAACGAGGATTACGAAGCGGAATCGGATGATGAACCTGTCTGATTAAGACAGCGTTGACCTGTGGGGCGGCTGAGAAGCCGTCCCTTTTACATAGCAGTCATGCGCTTCGGTGCCTGGCTGCTAATTTTTTGTGAAAGGAGCAGTATCGAATGAAGCTTGTATTAGCGGAAAAGCCCTCGGTTGCCATGAGTCTCTCGAAGGTGATCGGAGCAAATCAGCGCGGGGACGGTTATATGGAGGGCAATGGCTACCTTGTCAGTTGGTGTGTGGGGCATCTGGTGGAACTTTCCCAGCCGGAAGCCTATGATGAAAAGTATGCAAAGTGGAAGTATGATGATCTTCCGATTTTGCCGGAACATTGGCAGTATCAGGTGTCCGCCAGCACGAAAAAGCAGTTCGGAATCCTGAAAAAGCTCATGCAGCGGAAAGATGTGGAGAGTCTGATCTGTGCAACCGATGCAGGGCGTGAGGGCGAACTGATTTTCCGACTGGTTTACCATCAGTGCGGCTGCAAAAAGCCGGTGGAACGGCTTTGGATTTCATCAATGGAGGACAGTGCTATCCGGGAAGGCTTTCAGAAGCTCAGACCGGGAACAGAATATGATGCCTTATATGAGGCGGCTTTATGCCGGGAGCGAGCCGACTGGATTGTCGGAATCAACGCCACCCGGCTTTTTTCATGTCTGTATGGGCAGACCCTGAATGTGGGGCGCGTGATGACACCAACGCTTGCGATGGTGGTTATGCGAGATGCAGCAATCCGGGCGTTCAAGCCGGAGCCGTTCTACTCGGCAGAATTAAAATTTCGGGATTTTCAAGCGGGCGGTGAGCGAATGAAAGAAAAAGCAGAAGCAGAAAAACTGGTGGCAGAGTGTTGCCAGGCAGGAAGTGCCATCATTACCAAGGTAGAGCAGAAAGAAAAATCAGAGAAGCCCCCGGCCTTGTTTGATCTGACATCGCTTCAGAGAGAAGCAAATCGGCAGCTGGGATTCACTGCCCAGCAGACCCTGGATTACACACAGGCTCTGTACGAGAAGAAACTCGTAACCTATCCCCGTACCGACAGCCGGTATCTGACGGATGATATGGCACCGCTTGTGCCGGAACTTGTTTCCGTGATTCAGCAGAGCTTTCAAATTCATCCGGATGTACCGGCACCGGTGAATGCAGCGCAGGTCATCAATTCTAAGAAAGTCACCGATCACCATGCCATTATCCCTACAAAAACAGCGGCAAGTTATGACATTTCCTCTCTTCCCAGTGGAGAACAGGCGATCCTTACTATGTTGGCTGTGCGGCTGATTTGTGCAGTCGGAACACCTTGCCTCTATGCAGAAACCGTAGTAGAAGCGGAGTGCGCCGGTCAGAAGTTCCGTACAAAAGGCAAAACAGCCACGGATATAGGCTGGAGACGATATGCAGGAAAGCCGAGTGAAGAGGCTGAGAAGAATGCGGGGGCAGGTGAACTGCCGGAGCTTTCGGAAGGCATGACACTGGAACTTGCCCGTGTCGATTTGAAAGAAGGTAAGACCAGCCCACCCAAGAGGTTTACCGAAGATCTTCTGCTTTCAGCAATGGAAAGTGCCAGCTCGGATGAGTTCCCGGCTGGCGTAGAGCGTAAAGGCATCGGTACACCGGCCACACGCGCTGCCATTATCGAAAAACTGGTACAGAAAGGCTTTATCGAGCGCAGGGGCGATAAGAAAACGAAATATCTTTGCTCTACGGACAAGGGAAATGCGCTGGTGACGGTGGTGCCGGAACAGATTCAGTCTCCATCTATGACGGCAGACTGGGAGGAAAAACTGCTGAAAATAGAACACGGCGAGTATGACGGTGATGCCTTTATGGGAGAAATCAGTAGCATGGTTAGCGGACTTGTTAAAACTTACGAGGCTGTAAAAGGAGCCGATGTGCTGATGCAGCCGGAACGCAAGGTCATTGGCTCCTGTCCCGCCTGCGGCAGTGATGTCTGTGAAACGGCAAAGGGTTGGTTTTGCAGGGATAAGAACTGTAAATTTGCACTCTGGAAGGAAAACAGATTCTTTCAGACACTGGGAAAGCAGATGACAGAGGAACTGGCAAAGCAACTGGTAAATCAGGGAAAAGCACGGCTTATCCATTGCTATTCCAGGAAGTCCAATCGTTACTATGACACAACCGTTCATGTAGAGACCGGCGAGGACGGTGCAGCAGCATTTAAGCTGGAGTTTGGAGGTAAAAAATGAGCATGAAAATGATGAATGCAGCTTATCTGGTGGATAATGTCGCGTTGCTTTCCTTGCAGGAAAAGCAGGACGGTGTGGAGTTCCACTGTTTTGATATGGGCAGCAAGGTGCAGATTGCCGAGGGACACATGGGTTGGGATGTGTTGGATAAACAATCGTTTTCTACTCTCGAAGAAAGCGCGAGGGTGGCAGCACTCAAGGAGATTCCCCAGCTGGACGGTCTTACCGTTGCGCCGGTAGCTCCGGAGATGCTGGAGCAGATGCGCGGCGGCAGAAAGGTTCTTTGGCAGATGAAAAAGGCTGATACTGAGCTGGAGAATGCTAAAAATATTCGGTTTATCACCAGCAGCTACGAGGATCGGTTCAAAATTCCGGATGGCAGTGCGGTGGAGATTGAGTATCCGAATCGGAAGTTCTCAGCTCGCTGCGAATATATGGACGAATATCATCTGCGCCTTGGGTATGATGTTCTGCACATCTGTCAGCTGGCAGAAATGCTGGAACGCGGTGGCGGTACATGCCGCCCGGAGCCGCTGATTACGGAAGAATGCAGCGCATGGGATTTGGGAAGCAAGGGCTTTCTTGCCATTCAGACCTGTGAGGACGGTTACGACTATACCTTATATCATAAGGACTTCACTGAAATTGACGGTGGACAGATCGACAACCCAGAAATCAGCATGAATGCGGCCAGAGACCAGATCCTTTCGGATTATGGATTCGGTGGACGCACCATGACGCGGATTGACTATGATGAACTTTGTGATCGTGCAGAGGATGCAGAAATCAGCAGACGGGAATCTGTGCTGGGTAAACTCTCGGATTTGTCTTCCAGAACGGATACGCCGGTGAAAGCTGCCAAGGCGAAGGAGGCGGAGCGATGAAATATAAGCTTACGAAGGCGGAGCAGGAAACCGTCATCAATTTTGACAATGAACTGGATACCGCCAGTGTTTACACCCATGACAGCCGCCTGATTAAGAAGCTCCGGGAACTGCGAAAACAGTATCCGGAGCAGTTTGTTTTGGAGCACCGGGAGCATGGGGCGGTCACTTATACGATTCCGAAACGCTGCGTCGGTATCCGACCGCCTTACAGTGAAAAGCGTCGGGAACAGCAGCGACAGGAAGCAAAGAAAAATGGACTGCCGTTTATGGAGAAGGGAGAAATGAATGATGGCAAGAATTGAAAAATGGGATGAAGTGCATGGAAATCAGGCATTGGATGAGAAGATGATGGCATTTCTCGACAGTACTACCGACCAGTATGCAATTTTGCAGCTTCGCCGCAGCGAGGATACGGTATATGAACGCTTTTCGTCTATGCGCGAACTGGAACGGATGGGGCTGGAGCCGGATATTGACCATTATGAAGTGGTTTATACGGCTCCGCTGCTTCCCTACAAGGATCAGAATACGATGTTGGAGGAGCTGTATGCGAAATTCAATGTTTCCCGCCCTAATGATTTTACTGGGCATAGTCTTTCTGTGTCTGACATCGTGGCTTTACGGCAGAATGGTGTTGTAAGCTGTCACTATGTGGATTCCATCGGTTTCCAGGAACTGCCCGGATTTTTGAAACCGGAGAATTACCTGAAAGCCGCAGAAATGGCGATGGAGGACGATTACGGCATGATTGACGGCGTGATCAATAACGGAAAGAAGGAAGAACCGGCAGAGAAAGCATCGGTTCTGGATCAGCTGAAGGAAAAGCAGGAGGCGGTGCCGCCTGCGCTGCCTCGCAGGTGCTGCGAAGAAAAGGAGTTATAAATGCGTTTTACGGATGACGAATGGATGCTCATGATGCTTTACAGCCCTGGCACACGGACAGGGCTGATTGCAGAGCTTCAGACGATGCAAAAAAGTCTGACGGGCAGAGACAGAAACCTGCGCAGGTGGACGGCCTCGCTGCTTGCGAAACTGGCAGAGATGACAGATGCAGAATATGAGGCACTGGATTTGTATCCGGACGAATAAGAGAGAGGAGGAAAATAGACAGATGATGACGAAAACGGCTTATTATATGCAGATGGCACAGGAAGCTGCGGCACAGATCACTGGCAGCAAAGAACAGTGGACAGCGTTTCTGACCACATCCGCACGGCTTTATAAGTATCCCTTTGCGGAACAGCTGATGATCTATAAGCAGAGACCAGAAGCAACGGCCTGTGCAGAGTACGATCTCTGGAATGACCGGATGAACCGCTATGTAAAGCGTGGCTCCAAGGGCATTGCTCTTTTGGATATGCGTGGGGAGCAGCCGAAACTGCGGTATGTATTTGATGTGGCAGATACCGGAGAACGGAAAAATTCCCGTCCGGTACAGCTCTGGAAAATGAACGCGGAGCATGAGCAGCCGATCATTCGGGCACTGGATGCTGCGTTTGATGTTCCGGCCGGTGCCGGGTCTCTGGAGAATCATATCATGGAAGCGGCAGAACGCCTTGCAAGGGATTACTGGGAGGAAAACCGCAGGCGGATTAGTGACATCGTTGCAGATTCCTATCTGGAAGGATATGATGAACTCAACATCGGAGCTTCCTTTAAGAGAGCTGCCGCTGTCAGCATCGCATATTCCGTCTTTACCCGGACGGTGGGCAATGCAGATGACTATTTTGAACACGAGGATTTTCTGGACATCTTTGATTTTAATACGCAGGCTGCCGCCAATGTGCTGGGAACTGCGGTCAGCGAAATGTCCAGCCAGATCTTCCGGGAAATTGAACGCACGATCCGAACCTATGAAAGAGATAAGCAGGCAGAAAGGAGCCAAAACTATGATGGAGCTGAATTACACGAAGAACGGCGATTACCTGATTCCGGACATCCAGTTGTCGGTGCAGGAACAGAAGCCACTGGGCAAGTACGGGAGAATGCGCAGAGCGTTCCTGCAGGAGAACAACACGCTGCTGTACAATCACCTGATCCTGACCGAGAAACTGTACCCGCATCTGTGGGAGATTCAGGAGACCGCGACCGCACGGATGGAGCAGATGATGGCGGAGCTTTTGAAAGCGAATCCGGCACCGGACAAGAAATCGAACCAGATGGCCTGGGTGCAGCACATGAACATGTTGAAAGCGCAGGCAGAGGAAGTTATTCTGACGGAACTTATCAACAGTTAAATTTTATGAGCCTGTTTCAGTCCGAAGCAGAGCAGATTCAGAAAATTGATGCGGCGGCAGAAAATGCAGCCAGAGAAGCGGAGAGCGAAAAGCCCTCCGCTTTTGTCATTTCTGAGGATGAAATCGACCGGATGCTACGGACAGGCTCCAATTTTGAAGGCGGAAAAATCCGGATTTATGCGCTGTATCAGCAGCAAGGGGACGCAAAAGAACGAGCTGCATTTCTGAAAGCGGAATACGGTATCGGTGGTCACAGCTATACCTTTATGGATGGCAGTCGCGGTTTTGCGGATTATGACGGAAAAGGTATTCTGCTTCGCAATTACGGCCATGACCGGGAGGCGCGCCTCACATGGTCGGCGGTGGATAAGCGGTTAGACCGGCTTGTGGAAAATGGTCAATATCTTACCGCGCTGGAAATGGAAGAGTATCGAAAGCTGGAGCAGGAATATGGTGCCCCGCTTCCTATGCCGACTGCCGCCCATGTGTTTCCGCCAACGCCACCGGAACGCTATGATACCGGAAATGAGCATGTGGACAATATGCTGAATACGGCTGCGGATGTCTATGCCCGGAGCGAGTTGGCAGCACCCCAGCGATTTACCGTGATGGAGACAGACGATGGCTATGCGGTTTGGGATGATATTCAGGACGGCATTCATGTAGAGCCGGATGGTGTCAGCGAAGAGTTTACCAGCGAATGGGAGGCAGAGACTTACCGCCAGCAACTGATTGAAAAAGTTCAGGAACGAGAAGCAAAAGACTGGCTCTATGTTGAACAGAGCAAGCAGAATTTGCAGCAGGACATTCCATTCCCGGATGTGGAATCTGAAGAAGCACCGGAATCGGCTCACGCAGAGACAGATCCTCTTGTGCTGGAAATGCAGGAACATGCCAGAGAACTTGCCAGAGAGTCAGGCTATGCACCGAATGAACGATTTGTAGTCACGATGACCGGCGAGAACTTCCCGGATTCTAAAGATGCGTTTGCCATCTGGGATTATGTCAAAGAAGAGTATTACGGATATTCGGACGGAAAAGTGCAGACATTTGCCGATTATGTGAGTGCGTCAGAGGCGTTGCAGGAGATTCGCGGCAGGAATATGGAGGCTGAAAAAGAGCCTGCAACTGTGCAGCCAGAACCGGCAGCTCCGGTGCAGCCAGATTATCGTGTCGGCGATACGCTGTATCTGGACGGAAAGGCATTTACGATTGAAAAAGTCGGGCTTTTTGATGTGGAGCTTCGGGACCCGGATTCCGTGTATCCGATCTTCCGCTCGGAAAGCAAGGAGAATCTGGCAAGACTTTTGGAGCATGAGGAAAATGTTCACCTGCATAACCTGGTGGTTGATCTGAATCCCGGCAGAGAAAAGCAAAGTGAGGAACAAAAATCGGTAATTCCAGAGACAGAGCCGGAGAACACTCATGCAGAAAACTATCGTATCAACAGCTTTCATCTTGGCGAAGGCAGTCCCAAACAGAAATTCCGTGCCAACATGGATGCTATCTACACGCTGAAAACCTTAGAAAACCAGCACAGGGATGCGACACCGGAAGAACAGGAAACACTGGCCAATTATGTCGGCTGGGGCGGGCTGGCAGATGCCTTTGACGCAGAGAAAGCTGCCTGGACAGGCGAATATAAGGAACTGAAAGCAGCTCTTACGGAAGAAGAATATGCCGCAGCCAGGGCTTCGACTCTGAATGCACACTACACCAGTCCTACCGTGATCCGTGCAATCTATGAAGCGTTGGACGGTATGGGATTTGAGAAAGGCAATATTCTGGAACCGTCGATGGGTGTCGGCAACTTCTTCGGTATGCTGCCGGATTCCATGCTGGAAAGCAGACTGTATGGTGTGGAACTGGATTCCATCACAGGGCGTATTGCGCAGAAGCTGTATCCGCAGGCAGAAATCAAGGTGGCAGGTTTTGAAACCACCGACCGCCGCGATTTCTATGATCTGGCTGTGGGCAATGTGCCATTTGGCAACTACCGTGTCAGCGATAAACCCTATGATAAGCTCGGTTTTTCTATCCACAACTATTTCTTTGCCAAGGCATTGGATCAGGTTCGTCCCGGTGGCATCGTGGCCTTTGTTACCAGCCGCTATACGATGGATTCCAAGAATCCAGATGCACGAAAGTATCTGGCGCAGCGGGCAGAACTGCTGGGAGCCATCCGACTTCCCAATAACGCATTCCGTGCCAATGCCGGTACAGATGTAGTGTCGGATATCATTTTCCTGCAAAAGAGAGACCATCCCATTGATATCGAACCGGATTGGGTGCATCTGGGGCTGACATCGGAGGGTATTACCCTTAACAGTTACTTTGTTGACCACCCGGAAATGGTGCTGGGTGAGATTACAACGGAGAGTACCCAGTACGGCAAGGAAGAATGTACGGTCATTCCGATTCCAGGTGCGGATCTGGGAGACCAGCTGCATGAGGCTGTGCAGCACATCGGCGGGCACTATGAAGCGCAGGAGCTGGCACCGGAGGAAGAACTGTCCTTGCAGGGCGAAACCATTCCGGCAGACCCCAATGTAAAGAATTTCTCCTATGCAGTGGTGGATGGGGATGTCTACTTCCGTGAGAACAGCATCATGCGAAAGGCTGACCTTTCTGCGACAGCCACCGGCAGAATTAAGGGCATGGTGGAGCTTCGCACCATTGTGCAGGAACTGATTGACTACCAGCTGAACGATTACCCGGAGGACGCGATTGCCCAGAAACAGCGGGAACTGAATGTAGCCTATGACCGATTCGCCGATCAATACGGGCTTATCAACTCCCGTGCAAATGCGCAGGCTTTTTCGGAAGATTCGTCTTATTATCTGCTTTGCTCTCTGGAAAATGTGGACGAAAACGGAAGGCTGGAATCCAAGGCGGATATGTTCACCAAACGGACGATTCGACCGGAACGGGCTGTTACCAGCGTAGATACTCCGGCGGAAGCTCTGGCAATCTCCATCGGAGAGCGCGGCAGAGTGGATTTGCCCTATATGTCGGAGCTTTTAGGAACACCGGGGGAATATGAAAAAATCCAGCAGGAATTGCATGGTGTCATTTTCAAAGACCCGATGACGCAGGGTGGCGAGGAAACCGGCTGGGTAACTGCTGACGAATATCTGTCCGGCAATGTCCGTGAAAAGCTCCGCGTGGCAGAACTGGCTGCGGCTTCTGACCCTGCCTTTGCGGTGAACACGGAATATTTGAAGAAAGCACAGCCGAAAGACCTGGATGCGTCGGAGATTGATGTGCGCCTTGGTGCCACATGGGTCAATCGGGATTATATCCAGCAGTTCATGGAAGAAACCTTTGAACCGCCGTTCTACCTGCGCCGAAATATTGAAGTGAAATTTTCTCCCATGACGGCAGAATGGCAGATCACCGGCAAGAGTACACCGAGCCGGAATGATGTCCATGCCTATATGACCTACGGCACCAGCCGAGCCAATGCCTACCGGATTCTGGAGGATACGCTGAATCTGCGGGATATCCGTATCTACGATACCGTGGAGGATGCAGACGGCAAGCAGAAGCGGGTGCTGAACAAAAAGGAGACCACCCTTGCCCAGCAGAAACAGCAGGCCATTAAGGATGCGTTCCAGAATTGGGTGTGGAAAGACCCTTATCGACGTGCGGAACTTGTGGAAAAGTATAACGAGCTGTTCAACAGTACCCGTCCCCGTGAGTACGATGGTTCTCATATCCGCTTTGGCGGCATGAATCCGGAAATCCGGCTGCGGGAACATCAGCAGAATGCCATTGCCCATGTGCTGTACGGAGGCAATACGCTGCTGGCCCACGAGGTAGGTGCCGGCAAGACCTTCGAGATGGCAGCTTCTGCTATGGAGGCAAAACGGCTGGGACTGTGCCAGAAATCCATGTTCGTTGTTCCGAATCATTTGACCCTTCAGTGGGCCAATGAGTTTCTGCGCCTGTATCCGAGCGCAAAACTGCTGGTGGCAAGCAAAAAGGACTTTGAAACTGCCCGCAGAAAGAAGTTCTGTGCACGAATTGCCACTGGCGATTACGATGCTGTCATCATCGGGCATTCTCAGTTTGAGAAAATCCCGGTGTCCGCAGAACGGCAGGAGAGGATTTTGACTGCCCAGATTGATGAAATCGAAAACGCCATTGCTGAGATGAAATCCCAGAATGGCGAACGTTTCTCCATCAAGCAGATGGAAAAGACCCGGAAAGGATTGGAGGCGAGATTGGAGAAACTCCGGGCAACCGACCGTAAGGACGATGTGATTACCTTTGAGCAGCTGGGCGTAGATCGGCTGTTCGTAGACGAGGCACACGCGTTCAAGAACCTGTTCCTCTACACAAAAATGCGCAATGTCGCAGGCTTATCCACATCGGAAGCGCAGAAATCTTCGGATATGTTTATGAAGTGCCAGTATATGGACGAGTTGACAGGCGGGCGCGGCATCATTTTTGCGACCGGCACCCCGGTCAGCAACAGCATGACGGAGCTTTACACCATGATGCGCTACCTCCAGTATGGCACATTGCAGCAGAAAGGGCTGACCCATTTCGACAGTTGGGCTTCTACTTTTGGTGAGACCACCACGGCCATTGAGCTGGCACCGGAAGGAACCGGATACCGGGCAAGAACGAGATTTGCAAAGTTCTTCAACCTGCCGGAGCTGATGAACATGTTCAAGGAAGTGGCGGATATCAAGACTTCCGATCAGCTGCATCTGCCGGTGCCGGAGGCAAAGTTTGAAACCGTGGTGGTGCAGCCTTCGGAACATCAGCAGGCGATGGTAGCGGAGCTTTCGGAACGGGCGGCGGCTGTGCATTCCGGTGTGGTAGACCCATCGGTCGATAACATGCTGAAAATCACATCGGACGGCAGAAAACTGGGATTGGATCAGCGACTGATGAATCCGCTCCTGCCGGATGACCCCAACAGTAAGCTCAATGCCTGTGTACGGAATGTGCTTCGGATTTATGAGGAAGGACAGTCGGATAAGCTGACCCAGCTGCTGTTCTGCGACCGTGTAGCGATACGTTGCTACAAATAAACTTTATGTGGGCGAAAGCCTGTAAGGAGGTAAAAGTAGCGGGGAAAACAGAGGTTTCCCTAACTGATATTCTGAAGAGGGGAATGATGGGGTAACGCCCTGAAACGCTCACCCGATACTACGTTGGAAGCAAAGGAGTGCAATATCCTGCGCTGACACAGCACGTTGAAGTCGGCTGAGAACCGTCCAAACAGAGCCGTAAGGCAGATGTGGAAAGCTGTCCAGAGGTGGATAGTGCGGTCTATAGGTCGGGGGTCTATAAAATGCCTATGACAAGAATGTGGCTGACAACCACTGACGAAAGTCCGAATGTATGGGTCAAGAAGAAAGAACGGTAGAAATGCCGTTGCCATGAAAATGGTGTATGTGGGGTAAAGTAAGGCGGTCGCAATGAAATTCCCTATAGCATTACAGGTGCTATCCAGCATACTGGCCAAAAGGATAGTCTAAGGGCATCATGTACAGATAGGAATATCGGAACGTAGAAAGTCCCGGATGTGGAGCGATTGCACGCTATGAAGCATGAAAAGGAAATCTGTGTCGTCAGAAATGAAGGTGCAGTATAACTTTTCTTAATCCGGGAGGAAGGTGCAGCCATGGTACCGTATTCAGTCAGCGATGGTTGAATTTAGAAGCCGTGAAAAAAGTAAGCGGTGGAGGGACGGGCTGTAGTCAAGAGTAAATTGAAAATATCATTATTAACAAACACGCATAGGTTCGAGTAGGACTAAGAAAGGTTAAGCCCACGAAAGTGAGTGATGACCGACTATGGCAACAAAGAAAAAGGCTTTGAAGAAATCGAAACTGCGCCATGCTGAATATTACGATTTCCAGAAAATTCAAGATAAGCTGTATGCCGAAAGTATGGATGGCAAGATGTTCACCAAGCTGGTGGAAATTATCACCCTGCCGGAAAATATCAAATTGGCATACCGGAACATCAAGAAGAATAAAGGAAGCAAAACAGCAGGCACAGACGGCAAGACCATACAACACTTAGAAAAGCTCTCTGAAGAAAAGCTCGTTGTGCTTGTGCAACGGAAATTCAGTTGGTATGTCCCCCAAAGTGTTCGCCGAGTAGAGATACCAAAGGACAATGGTAAGACAAGACCGTTGGGGATACCGACCATTATGGACAGACTTGTTCAGCAATGTGTTCTACAGGTTTTAGAGCCAATTTGTGAAGCAAAATTCCATGACCACAGCTACGGATTCAGGCCAAACAGAAGCCAGCAGCACGCAATTTCTCAAGTCCATAAAAATATGCAGCTAAGCCATCTGCATTATGTAGTTGACATTGACATTAAGGGATTCTTCGATAATGTGAGCCATGGCAAGCTGCTAAAACAACTGTGGACACTTGGAATATGTGACAAAAAGCTGATTTCTATTATATCTGCAATGCTGAAAGCGGAAGTGGCAGGAATTGGGTTTCCAGAGAAAGGGACGCCGCAGGGCGGTATCATCTCTCCGCTTCTGTCAAACATTGTGCTGAATGAACTGGACTGGTGGTTGGCAAGCCAATGGGAAAACATTCCAACACAATATCCGTTCAAGCAAACGCCTAACCGCAATGGCGGCCCCAATCATGGTAATAAGTATGCGTCCCTGCGTAGAAGCGGATTGAAAGAAATAACCTGTGTCCGATATGCAGATGATTTCAAAATATTTACCAGCAGCTATCCTAATGCGGTCAAACTGTTCCATGCAACAAAGGACTGGCTGAAAGAGCGTCTCGGTCTGGATATAAGCCCGGAGAAGTCCAAGGTAATCAGCCTGAAAGAGGACTATTCCGATTTTCTGGGATTCAGACTGAAAGTGATTCCCAGGGGCAAAACCAAACAGGGACAAACCAAATTTGTTGTAGAGAGCCATGTCAGAGAGAAATCCATTAAGAAAATTAAAGACAACCTTGCGGAACTGACCCATGCGATTCAGTACCCGAAGAATGCGGCACATTCCGAATATGAGGAAATTGCGAAATACAATGCCTTTGTACTCGGTGTCCATGACTACTACAGCATGGCGACCAAGGTCAGCAAGGATTTCAGAGGATTAGCCTTTTCAGTCCAAAAGAGCCAGAAAACAAGATTTCGACAGCGGTTAAAAACGGCAGCAGAGGTTGAAAAGAATCGGATTCCGTGCCATATAGCAAACGTGATTAAGGAACGGTACGGAAAAAGTAAGCAGTTGCGATATGTAGGAGGAATTGCGCTTGCGCCAATAGGCTATGTCAAGCACAGGCATCCTATTCAGCGAAAACGTGGTGTGAACTCGTACACCGCAGAAGGTAGGGCAATGATTCATAAACAACTGGAAGCAGTTGATATGGAGATTCTGCATTATCTGATGCGAAACCCGGTCTGGAATGCCACCATAGAGTATAACGACAACAGATTGTCACTATACTCGGCTCAAATGGGTAAATGTGCCGTAACCGGGGCGAAGCTGATGATTGGAGATATTTTCTGTCACCACAAAGTCCCACGTTGCAACGGAGGCACAGATGCATACCAAAATCTGATTTTGTTATGCGGAAATGCCCACAGGCTTATTCACGCTACCGATACCGACACTATTGCAAGGCTTACGGATTCCTTAAACCTCACTCCGAAACAGAAAACCAAAGTTGATAAGCTCAGAAGTCTTGTTCATGTTGAGAGTTGTTAAAATGTAAATCAATTTGCCCTTGATGGCAAGCCGTGTGAGCTGAAAGGTTCATGCACGGTTTAGGGCGGGGGAAAAGTTGGAGATAACATCAAAATCTTACCTATCGCCACTCAGCACGCCGAAAAACGATGGAACCTTCAATGTCTATGAGGATATCCGCGCCAAACTCATCCAGGCCGGTGTACCGGAAGAAGAAATCGCATTTATCCATGATGCTGATACCGAGGCAAAAAAGAAAGATTTGTTTGCCAAAGTCCGTACCGGGCAGGTGCGGGTGTTGTTAGGTTCGACACAGAAGATGGGTGCAGGCACGAACGTGCAGGACAGGCTGGTGGCCGTGCATCATCTGGATGTGGGCTGGCGGCCTGCGGACATGACCCAGAGAAATGGCCGTATCATCCGTCAGGGCAACCGCAACAAAGAAGTGCAGGTTTATCAGTATGTGACGGAAGGAACCTTTGATGCCTACCTCTATCAGACACTGGAGAATAAGCAGAAGTTTATCAGTCAGATCATGACCAGCAAATCTCCGGTGCGTTCCTGTGATGATGTGGATGAACAGGCACTTTCCTATGCGGAGATCAAGGCACTTTGTGCAGGAGACCCGCAGATCAAGGAAAAAATGGACTTGGATGTGGATGTTGCAAGGCTGAAGGTATTGAAGGCAGACCATCAGAGCCAGCAGTACCGATTGGAAGATAAGCTGATGAAATATTTCCCTGCGGAGATTGAGAAAACGCAAGGGTTCATCAAGGGCTTTCAGTCGGATATTCGGACGGTGGCGGCACATCCGCTGCCGGAAGAAGGGTTCTGCGGTATGGAGGTGAATGGCACACGATTTACCGAAAAGGCAGAGGCCGGTGAAGCAATCCTTGCGGTCTGTAAAGCCAATCAGAGTTTGGAGCCGGTGCCGCTTGGCAGTTATCGTGGTTTCAAGATGGAACTTGCGTTTGACAGCTTCCAGAAAGAGTATCAGGTACTGCTGAAAGGCGAGATGACCCACCGAGTGCCCATCGGAACCAGTGCGGCGGGCAATATCCAGCGTCTGGACAATGCTCTTGCCGGGATTCCTGCAAGGCTGGAAAAGGCGGAACAGCAGTTGGACAGTCTTAGAAGCCAGCAGGAAGCGGCGCAGGCCGAGCTTGGAAAGCCGTTTCCCCAGGAGGCAGAACTGGCAGAGAAGAGCGCAAGACTGGCAGAACTGGACGTACTGCTGAATATGGATGACCGTGGAAAGGATGATCCTGACCGTGAGAAAACAATGGAAAAGCCGTCTGTCCTGGCAGAGCTGCGTGACCGTGCAGGTCGCATTCCGCCGGTGACACATCGGGATGATGAGGAGGTGGCACTATGAGCGTTCGGGAACACTGGATCAATGTCCGGGTAAACTCGGAAGAGCTGGCGAGGATTCGTGAAAAGCAGAAGGAATTGGGGATTCGGAATACCGGTGCCTATATGAGAAAAATGGCGATGGACGGGTACTGCGTGAATCTTGATTTGTCGGATGTGTCACAGGTATCCACTCTTCTTCGCCGATGCAGCAACAACCTGAACCAGTACGCAAAACGCGCCAATGAATCTGGAAGCATCTATGCGGAGGATATCCGGGATTTGCAGAGACGGCTGGATGAACTCTGGGAGATGCAGAAGCTGATCCTGAAGAGGCTTTCTGGTATTCGCTGACGGCGCAAATGTGCGGGATTTCTACAGCACATGGCACAGATGAAACTGTCTGTGCCGTTACATATTTTTTGGTCTACCTGTTGACATCGTGGTGTTTGGCAAGCAGGTACGATAAAATGAAGATGAAAAGAAATACGAAGGGGTGAAATCCATGAAGATCGTATGTTTTTTGTTGAAGCTGGTGCTGAAAATCCTGTTGCTGCCGGTTGCGTTTCTGCTGCGATTTCTATGCTTTATCGGGAATCTGCTGATGCAGCTATCCCTGTGGGTGCTTTCGCCGGTTATGCTGTTCGTTCTTGGCTGCGGCATCTATTCGGTGGTTCGGGCGAACTGGACGGATGTGTTCCTGCTGACCCTGATTGAGATGGGGTTGTTCGCAGCTGCGGTTGGTGCGGGCGGCATCATGGAACTGATGGAGCGGCTATGTGAGCGTGTAGAGGATGTTTTGACAATTTGAGTTCAGGAGGGATTTGATGGATATTCAGTTTATGAAAGATTATTATGATTTACGATACGAGGAAACAGATGGAGAAAATCATTTTGTGGATGAGACTGCTTATCAGGAAAAACAGTCTGAGCAATCGAAGATGGAAGACCAGCTGATGGAAATGGTGGGTGGCAGCGAATCTAACGTGTGGAAGCTGTACGAAAGCATCATGTGTGTCTATTTCGATATGGAAGAAATCATCAAGCAGGCCGTTTATTTGCAGGGAGCTTATGACCGGGAGCGGATGTTAAAATGAGAATAGTAGATTGGTGAGAGCTGCCTTCGGGTAGCTCTTTTTAGATGGAGGAATAAGGAATGGCGGCTACAAGACTAATTGCGCTGCATATCAATAAAGGAAAGACGGTAGCGCAGTGTCTGGCTGACCGTACTGATTATTCTGAGAATGCAGCAAAGACGGAAGATGGAAAATATATCAGCGCGTATGCCTGTGACGCAAAGACCTGTGATGAAGAATTTCTGCTTTCTAAACGGCAGTATGAGCATATCACCGGTAGAACCCAGGCGCATGATGTGATTGCATATCAGATTCGACAATCCTTTAAGCCCGGAGAAATCACTCCAGAGGAGGCGAACAAGGTCGGGTATGAGACAGCCATGCGATTCACCAAGGGAAAACACGCATTTATCGTGGCTACCCATGTTGATCGTGCGCACATTCATAACCACATTATTTTTAATTCGACTACATTAGACTCCACCAGAAAATTCCGAGATTTTCGCTTGTCAGGACTTGCACTGGCAAGGCTCAGTGATATCGTCTGCCTGGAACACCGGTTGTCGGTCATTGTCCGGAAGCCCTATGGAGAGCGGCAGAAGAGAACGGAATACCCGGAGAAAAAATCGCAGCGAGATGAAATCTGCGATGCCATTGATGTAGCATTGGCAAGAAAACCAAAAGACTTCCGGGAACTGATTGGAATTTTGCAGGAAGCAGGATACGAGTATAAAGATGGAAAACAGCCTGCACTGCGGGGAAAAGGCCACGCCAGATTTGCTCGTTTCCGCTCTCTTGGTAAAGGATATTCGGTTGAAGAACTCTGCGAAGTGATTGCTGGAAATGCGGTTCATAAAAGCAAATTTGTAGAGAAAAACCGCACAAGCGCACGGTCGTCACAGGTGCATCAGAAGGCGGAGCTGTCGTTCCTTATAGATGTCCGTGCCAAAATGCAGGAGGGCAAAGGCGCGGGATATGCGCGTTGGGCGAAAGTCTTTAATCTGAAGCAGATGGCAAAAGCTATGATGTTCATGGAAGAGCATGGAATCAAGAGTTATGCAGAGCTGAAGGGAAAGGCAGATGGAATTTCTGAAAAATGTGATGCGCTGCTGGAATCTGTAAAGGAAGATGAGGCACGGATGTCAGAAGTGTCGGTGCTGCGGAAGCATCTAATCAATTATGCCAAGACAAAAGATATTTTTGCCGCGTATAAAGCATCCGGCTACAATCCGGAGTTCTATGAAGCCCATCGGGATATGCTGGCCTTGCGCAGCGCAGCGAAAAAGGCGTTTGATGCCTATAAGAAAGAGAATGGTTCTGACAAAAAGCTCCCGCGCATCAGCGAGCTGAACGAAGAGTATGCGATGCTTCTGGAACGAAAGAAAAGCTCCTATGCAGAGTACCGCAAGACCAAATCGGAAATGCAGGATTGGCTTGTGGCGCAGAAGATTGTGCAGGAAATCCTGAAAGAGGATGAGCAGAAAAAAGAGCAGCTGCATGAGCAGGAAGTGCGGCAGGAAGAAGAAAATAGACAGAGTAGTCGATGATGGAAAGTCCGGTGCAGTGTGGGTGTAATGCTCGTTCTGCACCGGGCTTTTTTCTTTGGCAGGAACTGCCGTTGAAGCATCCGGAACGGATGCGCAGCCCGATGCCGCAGGTAGCGTTCTATGGGGATTGGGGAGTTTCCCCAACAAGCAGAAAATCGCTTTCGTGTCACGAAAGCCCTGCTTGCAGAAGAGTGGGTTCTAAAAAAATCGTTCAAAATTTGGAAGAACTTTCGATTGATTTTGTTCGTTTCTTGGAGTAGAATATAAATGAGAAATTTTAACTTGCTGCGAGTGACTTTAGACATCGAAAAAGAGGTTCCGTATGGATTTCATGACGATTAAGCAGGCTTCTGAAAAATGGGGCATCTGCACAAGGAGAGTACAGACATTATGCACGGAAGGGCGAATTGATGGTGCCGAGCGTTTAGGCCATCAGTGGGTCATTCCTATTAACGCCGAAAAGCCGAAGGATGCCAGAATCAAAAGCGGCAAATACATTAAAACAAAATCCGGAAATGGAGAGAACGAAGATGGAAAGAAAACCGTATAGTGCCGGAGCAGTGAAATTTTCGTTCTGGTTCATGGAATTTCGGAAAACCGTGCAGCTTTTGAGCGAGGGTAAGAGCTTTGCAGATATTAAAAAGTTGAATGAAGAGACAAACATCTATGGTGCACCGACAAAACTACGAGCGCAGCAGATTTATTCTACCGTAACAGCCCGTATCAAGACATTAGATGAAAGCTTTTATCCAATCTTTTTGAGCAGTGATCTTGCTACACAAAAACTATTTGTGCTGACTGCGGCTCTTTTGCATGACACGCTGTTCTTTGATTTTGTGTATGAAGTAGTGCGGGAAAAAATGATTCTTGGTTCCGATGAGCTGACGGATGCAGATATCCGGATATTTTTCAAAAATAAGCAGGAACAGAGTGAGAAAGTGGCTTCTCTTCAAGACTATACGCTGCGCCGCCTCGGTTCCTGCTATAAAACGCAGCTTTATGAAGCGGGGCTTTTAGAAAGCAACCGGGCAAACAGCACAAGAAAAATACTGAAGCCAATTCTTGATATTGCATTTGAGCATTGGCTTTATGACCATGATCTTGGCATCATGGTAAAAACACTGACGGGGGTAAGATGAAATGGATTTAAGCCAAAGACTGGACGAGATGGAGCTTGCAATCCATAAGCCATCTTTCCGAAAAGGAACAGGCCGCGCAAATGAGGTCAACTATTGGGTGTTTGATTATCCACCGGAAAAGGAACTGGAAGTTCGGGAGCGTGTAGAGTATCTGAAAAATAAGAATGACCGGGGCGATGATGATTTTGAGCTTGTGGTCTTTGACCTGTATGATATCATCATTGACTTTTTGGAAAAGAAAAACTTTATGGAAAAGTGCTATGACTTTGAAAAAAAGCGAGGAATCGAGCGTATCGTCAAGGCAGTGACCAACTCCATGAAGGTGAATGACGATGACAGCCTGATCGTGCAATATATCAAAGAACATACGCCGGAGAATGCAGTCGTGTTCTTAACCGGTATCGGCAAGTGCTATCCGATTTTGCGCTCCCACAAGGTGCTTAACAACTTACATCAGGCATTTGTGCGCTGCCCGGTCGTGATGTTCTTTCCGGGAACCTATAATGAGCAGGAGCTGATCCTGTTCAATGAGATTAAAGACGATAACTATTACCGGGCATTCCGACTGGTAAAGTAATGGATGGAGGAAACTGTTATGCAGATCAAGGACATGTTCCGAAAGAAAATTGACCGTGAGATACAGGGCGTTATCATTGTCGGTCAGGGTGAAGAAACAAATGTAGCGCAGGAGCTGGAAGAGTACGTTGTGACCCGTGAGCTTCAGCGTCATTTTGCGGATTTCTTTGCAGCATATAAAAAAGGTATTCAGGGAACCACACCGAAAATGGGTGTCTGGATTTCCGGCTTCTTTGGAAGTGGTAAATCTCATTTCCTGAAAATCCTGTCCTATCTGCTTCAGAATAAACAGGTCGGAGACAAACATGCCATCGACTACTTTATCGAGGATCAGAAGATTACCAATCAGATGGTGCTGGCAGATATGCAGCTGGCAGCAAACACCCCATCGGATGTAATTCTTTTCAATATTGATTCCAAAAGCGATTCGAATGGCAAAGAAAATAAAGATGCCATTGTGAACGTATTCCTGAAGGTTTTCAATGAGATGCAGGGCTTCTGCGGTTCCATGCCGCACCTTGCTGACCTGGAGCGCAGGCTTTCCGAGGAAGGACGTTTTGAAGAGTTTAAGGAAAAGTTTGAAGAAGAGTATGGCGATCCGTGGGAAAGCTCTCGTCAGGACTTCGATTTCATTCAGGATTCCGTTGTCGATGTTCTTTCTGACATGGATTTCATGAGCGAATCAGCTGCCCGTAACTGGTGCGAGAAAGCAACCGAGAGCTACCAGATCAGCATTGAGGATTTCGCCAAGCGTGTAAAGTCCTATATTGATAAAAAAGGGAACAACCATCATGTTGTTTTCCTTGTGGATGAGATCGGCCAGTACATTGGTGATGATTCTAAGCTGATGCTGAACCTTCAGACAGTGACGGAAGAACTGGGCAAGGAATGCATGGGCAAGGCTTGGGTAATCGTAACGAGCCAGCAGGATATCGACTCCATTACCAAGGTGAAGGGTAACGACTTCTCCAAGATTCAGGGACGTTTCGATACACGTCTTTCTTTGTCCTCTGCCAATGTGGACGCTGTTATCAAAAAGCGTATTCTGGATAAGACAGAGACCGCAGCACAGAGCCTGCGTCTGCTTTATGACCAGAAAGCAACCATCATCAAAAATCTGATTGTCTTCAACGACGGCGTGGAGAAAAAACTGTACGCCAACGCAGAAGATTTTGCAGAGGTTTATCCTTTTGTTCCGTACCAGTTTAATTTGCTTGCCAGCGTGCTGACCAGCATCCGTACCCACGGTGCATCCGGTAAACACCTGTCCGAAGGTGAACGCTCCATGCTGGCTCTGTTCAAAGAATCTGCCATGCAGCTGATGGACGATGAGATGGGAGCCATCGTGCCGTTCTATCGGTTTTATGATGCGTTGGAAAACTTCCTCGACCACAGCCACAGCAGCGTGATCATCCGCGCTTATGATAACAGCTACATCAACCCGGAAAAGAAGGAAAAAGATGTCTTTGCCATCAATGTGCTGAAGACCCTTTTCCTGATTAAATATGTTCTGGAGATCGAAGCCAACGTGGACAACATCGTCAGTCTGATGATTACCAGCATTGACGATGATCGTATTTCTCTGAAAGCACAGGTGGAGGATGCACTGAAAGTGCTGATGCGCCAGATGCTGATCCAGAAAAATGGCTCCATCTATGTATTCCTGACCGATGAGGAACAGGAAATCAACAACGAAATCGAAAAAGAAAATGTGGAGATGCCGGAGGTCATCACGAAGATTGCGGAGATGATCTATGAGGACATTTTCTCCAGCAAGAAGTATCAGTATCCAAGCTTTGGTGGACGGTATGCGTTCTCCTTCAATCAGACAGTGGATGACCGCCCCTATAAGGCAAACCAGAATTACGATATCGGCCTCCGTGTGTTGACCCCGTGGTATGAGGGTGGCACCGATGATGGTACGCTGCGCCTACTCTCTGGCCAGGGCAAGGAAGTCCTTGTGGTTCTGCCGAATGATGATGCGTTCCTGACGGAAATGCGAGCATACTTAAAAATTGAGCGGTTCCTGCGCAAGAATACCTCTGTGCAGCTTGCCAAGTATGAGACCATTAAGGAGGCAAAGCGCGTGGAGATGCGGGAACGCAACGGTAACGCCAAGCTTTACCTGACGGAAGCTCTGAAAGAGGCTACCATCTATGTCAATGGCGATGTGCTGCACACCTCCGGCAAGGAAGTGACCAGCCGCATCAACGAGGCTATCGGCCGACTGGTGCAGACGGTTTACCACAAGCTGTCCTACATCGACGCAGCGATGGGCGAAGCAGACATCCGGAAGATGTTCAAGACCAGCAATCAGCTGTCGCTGGCACTGGGAGATACCGGAGAATCCAATGTTCACGCACTGGATGATGTGCTGCAATTCGTGGCAGGTAACTCCCGGATGCACATGAAAACTTCTATGAAAACCATCAAGGATCGCTTTATGAAAGCACCCTATGGCTTTGTGGAAGATGACATCCATTGGCTGGTGGCACGTCTCTTTAAGCGTGGAGATCTGTCCTTTACGGTCAACGGTGAGAGCGTCAATCTGAACAACCGTTCCGAAGAGGAAATCATCGGCTACATCACGAAGAAGCAGTTCGTGGATAAGCTGCTGACGGAAGTGCGCGTCCGGGTGCCGGAAAATCAGAAAAAGGCCGTTCGCACCGTGATGAAAGAGCTGTTCAAGGTGGCACCGCCTGCCGATGACGAAGATACCATTATGAAGAACTTCCAGCACTATTGTGAGAATCGGATCACTGAGATTGAGCGGCTGGAACCGAAATATGAGAATTACGCCTATCCCGGAAAAGAAATTCTGGAAAAGGGCAAGAAGCGGCTTTCCGCATTGGTGCAGATTCAGGCACCGCTGGAATTCTTTAAGATCGTATTTGACGAGCAGGACGATCTGATGGATTTTGGCGAGGACTATGAGCCTATCCGTGATTTCTTTGGCAGTGAGCAGCTGACCATCTTCACCCGTGCGCTGGATATGCTGAATATCTACGAGGACAGCAAGACCTACATCGTGGATGCAGAGCTGGAAGACGTGGTGGCCAAGATGCGCACCATCGTCCGGATGGCGAAGCCCTACAAGGAAATCCCGAAGCTGCCGGAGCTGCGAGAGAAGTTTATGAACTGCTATATGCGCATTCTGGAAGAGCAGGCAGAGCCGGTCAAGGATTCCATCAATCAGGATCGGAACCGTGTCTTTGAAGTACTGAACACCAAGCCCTATAAGGATGCAAAGTTTAACCGTTATCTGGAACTGTTTAAGGAGATCATGGACGGTGCGGAGCACTGCAACAATGTCTCCACTCTGCGCAGCTATGCAGATAAGGCGGAGGCATTGAAGCTGCGCCTGCTCAACGAGATGAACGCAGAAGATATCCGTCTTGTGCAGGAGGCAGCGGCAAAGGCCGAGGCAGAGCGTAAGCGTCAGGAAGAAGAGGCGGAAAAGCGCGGTGAGACCGTGAAACCGGCAGAAAAGGTGGCAGAACCGCAGCCGGTATATAAGGTGCGCACCACGAAGAATGTTTCCATCAAGACGGTTGCCAAGACTGCATCGTGGCGGCTGGAGAGCAAGGATGATGTTGATAAATACCTTGCTGCATTGCGCGAAAACCTGCTGAAAGAGATGGACGAAGATACAATCGTCAACATTGAACTATAAATGACAGGAGGATTGGCTCCATGAACAAGACAGCCATAAAGAATTTTGCGATCTGGGCGCGGAATAAGCTGATTGCAGATGTCAGCTATGATGCCCGCCTGATCGGTATTACGGAGGACGGCATTGCCAAGCCGCTGCCGCAGAGCTTCGGCGGCACTCAGTTCTTCGATATCGGCACCGCAGAACCGTATTCGATTTCCGGTGAGGCCGTGCGCCAGCGTGACAAGCTGATAGAGGTCATCCAGCAGAAGGAAAAGGATACCGACTACAAAACCGCATATCAGTATGTGATCGAGGAGGTTGCCTATACATGGTTTAACCGCCTGATCGCCATCCGTTTCATGGAGGTCAATGACTATCTGCCTTCCCATATCAGGGTGCTTTCTTCCGAGAGCGGAAAGCTGGAGCCGGATCTGGTCACAACGCCGTTTGACGCAGAGCTGCCCTTTACTGCGGAGGAAGAGGCTCAGATTTTCCAGCTGAAGCAGGACAATAAGCTGGACGAAGTGTTCCGCATCCTGTTCCTGAAACAGTGCAACGCCCTGAACGAGATTTTGCCTGCGCTGTTTGAAAAGACAAAGAACTACACCGAGCTGCTGCTCAGCTTGTCCGTTATTGACCAGGATGGTGTGGTCTATCACCTGATCCATGACATTCCGGAGGATGACTTCAACATCGAGCGCGGTGGTCAGGTGGAGATCATCGGCTGGCTGTACCAGTATTACAACACTGAACCGAAAGCTGCTGCCTTTGCAAAGAACGGCAAGATCACCAAAGAGGAAATCCCTGCCGTGACCCAGCTGTTTACCCCAGACTGGATCGTTCGCTACATGGTGGAGAACAGCCTTGGCCGTCTGTGGGTGGAAGGACACCCGGAATGCGGCCTGAAAGAAAACTGGAAATACTATCTGGAAGAAGCACAGCAGGAGCCGGAGGTGGAGGCAAAACTCTCGGAAATTCGTAAAGAGTACGCTGCCCTGAACCCGGAGGATATAAAGCTCATCGACCCCTGTATGGGTTCCGGTCATATCCTGGTATATGCCTTTGATGTGCTGATGCAGATTTACGAGAGTGCCGGTTACAGCCAGCGTGATGCTGCAAAGAGCATTCTGGAACACAACATCTACGGTCTGGACATTGATGACCGTGCCTATCAGCTGGCGTATTTTGCCGTGATGATGAAAGCACGGCAGTACAACCGTCGTATCCTCAACGGTGAGAACACCTGCCATGTCTATGCCATTCAGGAGAGCAACAGTATTAACCGTGCGCACCTGAAATATTTTGGCGCAGGGATGGACGATATTGAGAAGAATGCCGCCAAGATGCAGCTGGAAGGTTTGCTGGACACTCTGACCGATGCCAAGGAGTACGGTTCCATTCTGAATGTGGAGAGCTACAACTGGGATTTGCTGCGCCGGTTTGTGGCAGCGGAGGACACCGACGGCCAGATCAGTATGGACAGCGTGGGCGTGGAAGAAACCGCCGAGCAGCTGAACGGTTTCATTGATATCGGCGAGACCATGGCACGGAAATATTGGGTAACAGTGACCAATCCGCCGTATTTGAATGCCAAGAACCTTCAGCAAAACGTAGTCTCGTATATAAATGACTATTTTCCGCTAACAAAAAATGACTTCTTTACGGTCTTTATCGAAAAGGGGTTGGATTACTTGATTCCAAATGGGTTGATCTCGATGATTACGCAGCAAGCGTGGATGTTTCAATCGAGTTATGAATCGGCAAGAAAGCTGGTTTATGAGTATGCTATCTGCAATATGGCTCAACTTGGCCCTCATGCGTTTGATGAAATTGGGGGAGAAGTAGTACAAACAACAACCTTCTCTATAAGAAAGACCAATATTCCGAATTATGTGGCTAAATACATTAGATTGACGGATTATAACTCGGAGAGCGAGAAAGAAAGTGCTTTTTTCTATCCGAACAATCTAACAACACAAAATTTAGACGAAATTTCTGGAATCCCTGGGATGCCGTTGTGTTATTGGGCTAGCGATCAAATGCTTAATGCTTTCAAGGCTGGTAAACTTCTAGGAGCTATTGCATCCCCAAGACAAGGAGTTAAAACAGGAGATAATACCATTTTTCTTAGAACATGGTTTGAAGTTGAATATCAAAAAACCACAATGAATCATTATGGTGAAAAGAAAAAGTGGTTTCCATGCAACAAAGGTGGAGAATACAGAAAATGGTATGGAAATAATGAATACGTTATTGATTGGGAAAACGATGGAGAAAAATTAAGGAATTTTAGAGATCCAAGTACTGGAAAACTAAAATCAAGGCCGCAAAATCTGAGCTATATGTTGAAAAAAGGATTAACATATACGAATGTTAGCTCTACAAAGTTGAGCGTAAGATTCTGCGAAGATGGTTTTATCTTTGATGCAACGGGCTCGATGATATTTGCAAAAGATGAATACTTGGATTATATTCTTGCGTTTTTACTAAGCGATGTTGCTGAAAAATATGCGGAGATTTTAAGTGCCTCGATGACTTTTGAAGTAGGTCAGATTGCATCTCTTCCGATTATATATAGGGACGAAGAAAAATCGAATATAGTTAACATTGTAAAAGAAAATATTAAAGAAGAAGAAAACGACTGGGATTCCTTTGAAACCTCTTGGAATTTTACGAAGCACCCATTGCTTCGTAGCGTTTCCTCGATTTCCGAGGCATTTACCCAGTGGCAATCAGAATGTGATGACCGTTTTAACGAACTGAAAGCCAACGAGGAAGAGCTGAACCGTATTTTTATTGATATTTACGGCTTGCAGGATGAGCTGACCCCGGAAGTGGAAGATAAAGACGTGACCGTGCGCAAGGCGGATTTGCAGAGGGATATCAAGAGCCTGCTCAGCTATGCCGTGGGCTGTATGTTTGGCCGCTACTCTATTTATAAGGATGGCTTGATTTTTGCAGGTGAACCGTATTCCTTGCAGGCATTTGCAGATAAGCTGAACGACCGCCCCGGAACGATTTCTGCTGAAGAATTGCAGCGCGCATACCGCAATGAGGGTGTTGTGGTTGATGAAATGTTCTTCCCGGATGCCGACAATGTTATCCCCATCACCGATGAAGAATATCTGGACGATGATATCGTATCGCGCCTGTGCGACTGGCTGAAGGTGGTGTACGGTGCTGATACGCTGGAAGCAAACCTTGATTACATCGCAAAAGCCCTTGGCAATAAGGGCGGCACCAGCCGGGAGATTATCCGTAACTACTTCCTGAACGATTTCTTCAAGGATCACTGCCAGACCTATTCTGTTACCGGTTCCGGCAAGCGTCCGATCTTCTGGCTGTTTGACAAGCAGAACGGCTTCAAGGCACTGGTTTACCTGCACCGCTACACGCCGGATACTATCGGTAACCTGCGTATCGACTACCTGCACAAGATGCAGCGTGTGTATGAATCCGAAATCAACCGGATGCAGGATATGATGGATCACAGCGAGAATGCCCGTGAGGTTGCAGCAGCTTCCAAGCGTAAGGATAAACTTGCCAAACAGCTGAAGGAATGCCGGGAATACGATGAGAAGATCAGCCATCTGGCACTTTCCCGTATCGGGCTTTACCTCGATGACGGCGTAAAGGTCAACTACCGTAAGCTCCAGACCGCGCAGGACGGCAAGTTCTATGAGGTGCTGGCGGACAGCAAGAACATCATGGTGAAAGAAAAGAAATAAGAGGAACAGGAGGCGTTTGCAATGATTTTGTACCACGGAAGCAATGTTATCGTAGAACAGCCGAAACTTATCCGGCAAAATCGCTATCTGGACTTCGGTTTTGGATTTTACACCACCACTAACCGCGATCAGGCAGTGAACTTCGCTCAAAAGGTCACTGACCGCCGCAAAACAGGAGCCGCTACGCTCAATATTTATTCCGTAGAGGAAGCTGTGGCTTTCAAGGAGTGCAGCTTGCTGCGCTTTGATAGCCCAGATGAAGCATGGCTGGATTTTGTAGCTGAGAACCGTCAGGGAACCTATCAGGGAAAGCAGCATGATCTGATTTATGGTGCTGTGGCAAATGATGATGTGTACCGTACCATTACCCTGTATATGACCGGAGTGTTGGATAAGGAACAAACACTGGCGGCACTCAAGATTCGGAAATTGTTCAACCAGCTGGTGTTTGCAACTGAGAAGTCCCTGCAATACTTGCATTTTGAAGGGAGGGAGCTTGTATGAATGAAGATCAGTTCAGCGCAATGCTTGCAATCATTGTGCCGCCCATCATCGAACAGATTACAAAAAACAGCAATGTGGATGATGAAAAAGCGATTTCCCGCTTTTATCAGTCCAAGCTCTATCAGGAGCTTTCGGATGAAAAATCGAAATTGTGGCATTACAGCCCGATGACGCTGTATACCATGTATCAAGATGAACTTCTGACAGGCTCCTATGATTACCCGGAGGAGGCGTGAGTGATGAGCAAAGAATCCAATTTTTTGATTTATTGCATGGAGCGGTACCGTCATTTCAAAGGGCTTTCCGGTGCAGATGTAGCAAAGACTTTTGAAGAGTATGGCATCTATGGGTACATCACAAAGTATTTTGAATCACTGCACACAATGGGGGATCATTGTATCGTGCAGGATATTGACGATTATATTAGCAGCATCACAGGCAATAAACGGATCAAGGCGTAACTGTCTGTATGATATTCCCCAAAGGGCGGAATCTATCAAGTAAAGGAAATTGATATGGCAGAATTGAACCTGAAACAAATTATAGACCGCCTGAATGCGGAATTTACCGGGGAGACCCGGAAACTGGTTTTCTGGTACGATGACAAGGCAGAATTTGCCGAGGATATGGAGACGGTGGAGCTTCAGAATGCGAAGATCTACCATCTCCAGCCGGATAACCAGTTCTATACAAAGTATTTTCTGGAGCGTGTGGATAAGACCACGAATTATCTGATCTATGCACCGTTCCCCAAACCGGATGTAAGGGACAACCATCTGGAAGACACAATGCTGTATTCCAGACGGTTCTTTGCCGACCGCGCCTCCCTGCTGTCGGTTGACCTGGGTATTGAGGAAAAGTACAAGCCGGTTATTGAGAAGCACATCAAGTTTTTCGCCAACAAAGAGCGCACTCAGCGGTTCTATGATTTGGAAATCGAAAACTTCAATGAAGAAAATATCCTTGTCGGTCTGCTAAGTGCAGTCTGCAAGGCGCGTACCTGCTCTTTTGAAGAGGTTGTGCGCATCGTGTTGACGGATGGCGAGCTGGTGGACAATGCTTTCTTGCAGGAGTTTGAAAAATACGATCTGCTGTCTGCATTCTGGCAGCTCTGTGAGCAGCATTTCGGATACACTGATACAAAGCCGAGTCTGGAACGGCTGCTGGTAACGTTGTTCGTTACTTATACTGGTCGATATGTGCAGGCAGAGCTTCCGGCAGCATGGAGGAGCTTTGTCTCCTACAAGTCCGGTAATATCATCGCATTTCTCGATAGCCTGATGAACAGCGTCCTGTACCGGGACAAATACGATGCTCTGTCGGCGCACGTTGCCAAAGGGCTGAATGTTCTTTCGACATTTGCAGGAATGCGAGTGGACGATTTGGTGGAGTGCGACACTTTCCTTGCCGTGGATCAGGTGCTGGTAAAGTGGCTCATTGGCAGACTTGTTTCGGAAGATATCGGTGCAATCGTAAACGGATTTACCATTCCGGAACTCTGTGAAAAACGGGCTAAAATGCACTTTGGCAGAAAGACCGGGAAAACCTATCAGATGCTTTCCAGTGCATACAGCATGGTGAAGGAAGCGGATTACCATGCCGCAGATGGCTTAAAGCCAATCATCGACCGATATCTTGCTGCGGATTACAATATGGATCAGCAGTATCGGAAATTCTACTATTATTACGACCAGCTGGAGAGCACGGAAAGCTTTGAGCCGCTTCGGGAGCTGGTGGAAAATATCTACACGAACGAATATCTGGCTTGTCTGCTCCCAGCATGGAATGCTGGAATTCAGCAGGATGCCGCATTTTCGGCGATTCCGTTGCAGCGGGAGTTTTACAATGCCAACCTGCGCTATACCAAGGAACGCACCGTGGTCATCATTTCGGATGCCATGCGTTACGAGGTAGGACAGGAGTTGTTTGCCAGAATGCAGGATGACCCGAAATGCACGGCAAAACTTTCTGTACAGTTGAGTGTTCTTCCGTCTTATACGAGGCTCGGTATGGCAGCACTTTTGCCACATAAGACACTGGAAATGACGGATGATTTTCAGGTACTGGCAGATGGTATCCTTTGCGATAATCTGGCAGGTCGGCAGCAGGTGCTGCAAAGCTATAACCCGGATAGTGTCTGTGTACAGTTCGATGATATCAAAAATTTGAAAGTGGCAGAGCTGCGAGATGTGCTGACAAAACGTCAGATTATCTATGTATATCATAATCAGATCGACGCGCGCGGAGACAAGGCAAATACCGAGGATGAGGTATTCAATGCATGTGAGGAAGCCGTTCAGGAAATCATGGATTTGATTCATAGAATTTCCGTCAGCGGCAACACCTATCATTTTATCGTCACTGCCGATCATGGCTTTATTTACAAGCGTGATAAGTTGACAGAAAGTGACAAGATTTCCGGGAAAAGCGCGGACAAAGCATTTGTCAATCGCAGATTTATTGTGTCTAAGGCGGCACTGGAAGATGACGGCATTGACCATATGAGCATGGGACACGTTCTGGGGAATGAGGACAGCAAGGTGGTGTCCTATCCAGTCAGCAGCAATGTCTTTAAGGTGGCCGGAGGCGGTGCTAACTATGTGCATGGCGGTTCCTCACCGCAGGAAATGCTGGTGCCGGTGCTGGAGTTTAAGATGGAGCGCGGTCATATGGAAACAAAGAATGCAGAGATTGCTCTGGTCAGCATTGTCCATAAGATTACGAACCTGATCACGTCCATGGACTTTATTCAGTCGGATGCCGTTAGCGATACTGTAAAAGCTGCAAAATACCGCATTTTCTTCCTCTCGGAAGACAATGAGAAAATCTCGAACGAAAACAGTTATGTGGCAGACAGTCGTGAGGAAAATGCACAGAAGCGTATCTTCCGGATGCGGTTCACATTCAAGAATAAGAAATACGACAAGGACAAGCAATATTACCTTGTGGTTTACGACGAAGAAAGCGGTCTGGAGCAGTGGAGGCAGCCTGTCATCATGGACATTGCCTTTGCAGATGACTTTGGATTCGGATTCTGATATAGAGGAGGCAGGAATTCCGTATGGAAATGATGGATATGGCGGCAGATGATAACCGTGAAGAACTGCGCCGGAAGCTGCGCAGCAACTTTGACGGTCGGATCGTCCGAAAAGACCTGACAAAGAAAATAAAAGAAGGAGCGAATGTTCCGGTCTATGTGCTGGAGTTCCTGCTGGGTCAGTATTGTAGTTCAGACGATGAGACAATCATTGAGCAGGGCGTTCAGAATGTAAAACGCATTCTGGCAGATAATTTTGTCCGCCCGGATGAGGCTCAGAAAATTCTCTCACAACTGCGCAAGAACGGGAGCCATACCATTATTGATATGGTGACCGTACATCTCGACATCAAAAAGGATTGCTTTTTTGCAGAGTTCTCTAACCTTGGTCTCACCAATGTGCCGATTACGGATGATTATCCGGAAAAATATGACCGGCTGCTTTGCGGCGGTATCTGGTGCATCGTGCAGCTGGAATATGAGTCTGAGGGAGACAGCAGCTTTGGAATCACGGATATAGATGGACAGCCGATTTCCTCTAAACAGAAAAAGCAGAAGGACATCTCTCCCATCAGCATCCATAAGCTGACTCCGATTCAGATGCCCCATATCGACATCGAAGAAGTTCGAGAGGGACGCAAGGCATTCACACAGGAAGAGTGGATGGATGTTATGCTGCGTTCCTGCGGATATGAGCCGGAACAGCTGAACAATCGGGAAAAGTGGCTGCTGCTTGCGCGTATGTTACCGCTGGTGGAGAACAACTTCAATCTCTGTGAGTTGGGGCCGCGCAGCACAGGCAAGTCCCATATCTATAAAGAAATCAGCCCGAACAGTATCCTGGTATCCGGTGGTCAGACGACCGTTGCAAATCTGTTTTACAATATGGGGCGCAAAACCGTAGGTTTGGTAGGCTTATGGGACTGCGTTGCCTTTGATGAGGTTGCCGGAATCAAGTTTAAGGACAAAGACGGCATTCAGATTATGAAAGACTATATGGCTTCCGGTTCCTTTGCCCGCGGCAAAGAGGAAAAGGCAGCATCGGCATCTATGGTCTTTGTAGGAAACATCAATCAGAGCGTGGATGTGTTGCTCAAGACTTCCTCTCTGTTTGACCCGTTCCCGCCGGAGATGGGAACGGACACAGCCTTTCTTGACCGTCTGCATTGCTACATTCCAGGTTGGGAGATTCCGAAGTTCCGTCCGGAGCATTTTACAAACGACTACGGCTTTATCACGGATTACTTGGCAGAGTTTATCCGAGAACTGCGGAAAGAACAGTATGGTGATGCGTTGGATAAGTATTTCCGCCTTGGAAAGAACCTGAACCAGCGCGATACGATTGCTGTCCGCAAGATTGTAGGCGGCTATGTGAAATTGCTGTATCCGGATGGGGAGTTCACCAAGGAACAGATTGAAGAAATTCTTGTATTTGCGCTGGAAATGCGCCGTCGCGTCAAGGAGCAGCTGAAAAAACTGGGTGGAATGGAATTCTATGATGTGAACTTCAGCTATATTGATCTTGATACCTTTGAAGAAAAATTTGTTTCCGTGCCAGAGCAGGGCGGCGGCAAACTCATTCCTGATGGTATCTGCAATCCTGGACAGGTATATACCGTAAGTCAGGGTAAGTCCGGTATGATCGGTGTATTCCGCCTCGAAAGCCAGATGCTGCCCGGCAACGGAAAATTTGAACGTACTGGCCTTGGCAGCGACCGTGACTGCAAGGAATCCACGAATACGGCGTTCAATTTCCTGAAAGCTAATGGAAATCGTATCAGTGGCAGCATCAGTACCACGATGCGGGATTACATCATCAACTATCAGGATTTACAGGGCATTGGCATGACTGGAAAGCTGGCATTGCCTACATTGATTGCACTATGCAGCATCGCTCTTGGACGGCCTACGGTCAGTACACTTGCCGTGCTGGGAGAAATCAGTATTAGCGGCACGATTCTGAAAGTGGACGAGCTTGCCAATAGTTTGCAGGTGTGTCTCGATAGCGGAGCAAAGAAAGTGTTGCTTCCGATTACCAGTGCAGCAGACCTTGGCACCGTGCCGCCGGAGCTGGTGGGTAGTTTTAATCTGATTTTCTACAGCAGCGCGGAAGATGCGGTGTTTAAGGCGTTGGGGGTAGAGTAATACTAAAGGTACGGAGGAAATGCGCCAATGGAGAAAAGTTCGCTGGATTACCGTGAAAAATTATATTCTCAAATACAAGAAGAATATGGAAAACTTGTATATACCTATACATGTCATTTTAAGATGGCTGATCGGTTGAGTAAGCGTAATTTTTGGATAAAATGGGGACAGATTGGGTTATCAGCAATATCAACAGGCGGCTTTTTGGGAGTGCTCATTTCAAATGAACAGATACTGTTATGGGCTGGTGGACTATGTTCAACAGCACTTCTTGCCCTAACAAGCTATCTGAAGGATAAGGACATTTCCACTGAAAAAACCGATCATATTAAGACTGCAAATAAGCTGTGGAAGGTAAGAGAAAAATATCTGTCACTTTTGACAGACTTTGACGAAATTAGTATTGAAGAAATAGTGCGCAAAAGAGATGAACTGTTGGATGAAAGTTCGGAAATTTACTGTGCTGCACCTTTAACTGATGGGAAAAGTTATGCTGCCGCCCAAGCTGCGCTTAAAACAAATGAAGAGCAATTCTTTACGCAGGAGGAATTAAACAGGATGCTTCCGGCGCATTTGAGGAAAAAATGAGTAAATGGGGGATGAATACATTGAGTTTGTATGTTCAAAGAAATGAAGAAGTAATATCAGCTGACAGCCGTTCTCTTATTTCAAAAAGATATTGCACTGTAACATCAGCAATGAACCGTGAGTTTTGGAATATAACAAGCGATAGACAAAATAGTATATATGTTGGCTCCTATGGAAGGGGAACTGCGATAGATACAAGTGATATTGATATTTTGATGTCCTTGCCGGAATCATATTACAACCAGTTCAACTCTGTTTATGGGAATGGTCAATCTCGTCTTCTGCAAGTAGTTAGACAGGCTATTCTTGTTCGGTATCCAAGAAGTGAAGTAAGAGCAGATGGACAGGTTGTGAAGATCAATTTTTCAGATGGAATGTTCTTTGAAATTCTGCCGGCATTCAAAAATTGGGATGGCTCATACAGATATCCAGATACAAATATGGGTGGGAATTGGCGTTCAACTAATCCAAAAGCAGAACAGGATGCCATGAAAAACAAAAATATAAGCAGTAATGGACTGCTTTTTGACACTTGCAAGCATCTACGATATGTGCGAGATAACTATTTTAGAAGCTACCATTTGTCAGGAATAGTTATTGACAGCTTCGTTTATCAAGCAATAGGAAATTGGAGATGGCTTTCCTCTGGAGAAAGTTCAACTTCAGCAGCAGGTACATACGAGAAGATTCTTTTAGATTATTATAATCAGCATTTTATGTGGGGAGCGATGCCTCTTAGCGCACCAGGAAGCAATCAACAGGTGTCTACGGATAACAGCAGAGATTGCCTGGGTAAAGTTCTTAGATATATTGCTGGTTAAATACAGCAAGGGATAATGACAATAATTAGTAGGAAGGAGGAATTGTTATGACTGATACTCGAAAGAAAGCCTCTATGTCGCAGGTGCTGGCAGATATAAAGCCTTACATAACGAAGAAGTTCATGGCGGCACCGTGTATAAATAATGTTTTGAAATCAGGGATGAGGTAGAAAGGAAAGTTCCATGACAAA
>ENA-OWPJ01000472-OWPJ01000472.1-human-gut-metagenome-genome-assembly--contig:-NODE-472-length-39538-cov-125.902_pt1 | contig 39538 bp, 35 predicted proteins | sample MGYA00248264_ERZ651846 | MGnify/ENA primary metagenome ERZ651846 (study PRJEB26924, sample SAMEA4378271) | human gut metagenome | biome: human gut; feature: human-associated habitat; material: faeces...
ACAACTTGAAGATAACTGTCATCAAAGAGCCAGACGCTTAAGACGCAGAGCCGATGAAATTGTGGAACAATTCACGAATCATCGGCTCTTTTTGTTTCGTATTTGAAAGAACAAACTCACCAAATAAAAAAAACGATATTCGGGTGGGTTATTTTGTTATACCCTAAATTACCCTCTGAATTTGTTTTTAAATTTGGAGGGATTTTTTTATGTCCTTTTTTCGGGCAGTTATCTATCTGCTCATACGAAGCAAAATTTATCAATACATAGCATATCAGAGAACGGCAGGAAACCAGTTAAAAAAATTTCTGCCTATGCAACGGCACTTCCTGCCTTGAATGTAGAAGTACAATCTCCATACAACAGAATTAATATTTCCCATAACCGTAAAGGTCATAGAGCCTTTGCGGTTTTTCTTTTGTCGATTTTTGTTGGAAAGTGCCATAGGGCTATTAGTGGTGTTAGGTGTCGTTCGCCACCTCTCCATCTGGATTTTGAACATTTCAAAAATTCAGATGGGAGGTACTTACAGTGAAATACGCACCGAGAAAGGTATATATCAAGGAAAGCGGCAGATATGTGGAACTGTCCTATACGGATTTCTGCCGCCGCAGGGAATCCGACCAGACCTATATGGACAAGCTGTTTATCCCCATTCAAGGCTGTCTGCTTGAAGTCGTGAGGGAGCAATACACGGACTTCTACCGAGATAAGGAACGGTGGCGTTATCTGAAAAAATTAGATACGAAGAACAGCCTGCTTTCTCTGGATGGATTTACGGACAGCGAGGGGAAGCCTTTAGACTTTATCGCTGATGAAGCGGCAGACATTGCGGAAACCGTTGTCAATGCGGTTATGGTGGACAGGCTGAAAGCCGCCCTGCCTTTGCTGTCGGATAGTGAACAGGAATTGATACAGGCAATCTTTTTTGACGGACTTTCTGAGCGTGAAGTCGGGGCGAGGTTCGGCATAACCCAGAGCGTTGTGAACAAACGCAAAGCCAGAATCCTAAGAAAACTAAGAAAGATAATAGAAAATTAAAATTTAAGGCGTTCAGCCCCCTTGTTTTTTCCTTTGGGAAAATGAGGGGGTTTTTCTCTGCCCTCTCAATCAATTCTGATTGGAGGAAAAGAAGCATGGCATATAACCACGGACGGGAGGACAGGAAATGGCGTATCTGGAAAGAAGCGGAGGAAAAGCTGCTGCGTGAGTGCGGCGTTGATGAAGCGACCATTGAGCAGATACGCATTGCGGACAGGGCAGACTTCAATTCCAACAGGCGGTTTTACCGATGGACGAATGACATTGCGGAATACCTTGAGGACATGGCAGACAGGGAGCGGCAGACGGAAGTGGGTACGGTTGCGGAGTTACTGGACGAGATTGAGAGCGAAAATCTCTATCAAGTATTAGTCGCGGTGGACGGGTGTACCTTGAAAATCGTCCTGCTGAAAATGCAGGGGTATTCCACAAAGGAGATTGCCCCGCTCGTGCATTTGACGACTGGTGCCATCTATGCGAGGTTAGACCATCTGCGGAAGAAGCTACGAAAATTTTATAGCGTCTAAAACAGCCTGCCGTCCTGCGGGCTACTGGGTGAGGGATGGAAATCCCCTCACTTATTTTTTGCAGGAGGCAAGCGGGATGGCATACAGAGTTAAGGCGTACACGCTTCGGGAGGAATCCACGGAAAGCGGCACAAGGTATTTTATCAGCTTTAAGGACGGGCAGGGCAAATCCCACGAGTTGGAAGTGTCGGAACAGTTCTTTATGGAGTTTCGGCAGATGGAACGCAGGAACAGGAATCTCCTCCAATGGGACGAGCGGCACAGGGAGTTTTCGGAAGTATGGGACGAAACGCTGAACAGGCGGGCGTTGAAGCTGCCTAAGAGCATAGAGGAACAAATGATTGAGGCAGAACGGGCAGAACTGCTCTGTAAGGCGGTTGACGGACTGCCAGAGATACAAAGGCGGCGTTTCCTGCTCTACTACGAGTATGAGTTCAATTTTTACCAAATCGCCGCTATGGAGCATTGCACCGCTTCGGCAATACAGAAATCTGTTGCGATTGCAAAGGAGAAAGTAAAGGCGGAAATGAGGAAGTATCTCCAACCGTGACCGACACCGCCCGAAAAAGAAATCTGTTTTTTATTTGTGTGGGATTGGCGGCATTACATACTCTCACTTTTTCTTCGTGGGAGTAAATCTATTTTTAAGGAGGTCAACGCCTATGTGCAACGAAAACAAAAACACCGCCCGAAAGGAGGAAAGCCATGCAGAAGTTACAGACAGTCAACGCCGAAACGCTCCTTTATGAACCGCTTGAGAAGCCGTCCTTTGTGGTGGACAGCCTTATCCCCACAGGCTTGTCGCTGTTCTGCGGCTCACAGAAGATAGGAAAGAGCTGGCTCATGCTGAAGCTATGTTTATGCGTGTCGCAGGGACTTCCCTTGTGGGATATGCCGACAATGGAGGGCGACGTGCTTTACCTCTGCCTTGAGGACACGTTCTGCCGTATACAGGACAGGCTGTTCCGATTGACGAACGAAGCGAGCAGGCGGCTTCACTTTGCCGTGGCAAGCTGCAAGCTGTCAGACGGTCTTATCGTGCAGCTTGAAGATTATCTGAAAGATTACCCAAACAGCAGGCTTATTGTCATTGACACTTTGCAGAAAGTCCGTACAGCTTCAAAAGACAATGCCTACGCAAGCGACTATGGGGACATCTCACTAATCAAAGACTTTGCCGACAGGCATTCATTGGCGGTCATTGTCGTACACCACATCCGAAAGCAGAATGACAGCGATGTGTTCAACAAGGTGTCTGGGACGACAGGCTTAACGGGGAGTGCGGACGCTACCTTTGTTCTGGAAAAGGAGAAACGGGCATCCGACACCGCCAAGCTGTATGTGACGGGCAGGGACACGCCCTATCAGGAATACACGCTGCGTTTCCGTGATTGCAGTTGGGAACTTGTGGAGAGAAAAACGCAGGAGCAGCTTGCGAAAGAAACGATACCAGACGTCCTTTTTCGGTTGGTGGATTTTATGAGGGATAAGGAAGAATGGGCAGGCACGGCAACGGAGCTGTTAGCCGCTATGAGGGAAACGGAAACCATACCCACGGTGATTACGAAATGGCTCAATGAATACCGCACCACATTTTTAAATGAGAACCATATCGTTTATCAGTACAGCCGCAAAAAACACGGCAGGCAGATTTCGCTTGCAAAGCGGGCGGGTGACAGCGGTGACGGTGGTGACAGCGATATTGGGATACCCCCTGTTACTGTCATTGACGCTTAAAGCCGTGTAAAGTTGGCGACTCTGCCCTGCGGGTGACAGCGGTGACGGCGGTGACAGTGATTTTAGGATACCCTGCCGCTGTCATCCCTGCGGGAGAACACCCCGTAAACGCAAAGTGCAGGCGTAGGATTTACCCGCCCTTTTCGGCGTGTAAAACCACCCCTGCGGTCAGAAAAATCCTTCCGATTTTTCCGACTGCGTTTACAGGGTGTAACACACTACACTTTGCCCTGCAAAGTCGTGTGCCAGACGTTCCCTCTGGACTCCCTTATGGCAGGTCTTACGCCCTGCTTATCCTACGCTCCACGCTTCGGATAAAAGAATGGCAGCATGACGGTGACGGCTCTTGCGAGGGGGTATTCCAAAAACACCGTCATCATCGACATGACCGTCATGCAGGGAATAAGGGTGACAGTTGAGGCAGTCGGTAGGGGGTATCCCAAAACTGCTGTCACCGCCGTCACCGCTGTCACCCAAAGGGCAGTTTACCCGCCGAAGAAAGGAAGATGATGAATTATGCCCTATGCAATCCTGCGTTTCCAGAAACGCAAAGCGGGCGGCGTTGCGGCTTGCGAACGCCACAACGAGCGTAAAAAAGAAGCCTATAAAAGCAATCCAGATATAGATATGGAACGCTCGAAAGATAACTACCATCTTGTGAATCCGCCGAGGTACACCTACAAGAAAGAGATTAACCGCATGGTAGCCGAAGCAGGGTGCAGGACGAGGAAAGATAGCGTGATGATGGTGGAAACGCTTATCACGGCTTCGCCAGAATTTATGAACAGCCTGCCGCCCAAAGAACAGAAAGCGTATTTTACGATGGCTCTGGATTTCATTTCAGAGCGTGTCGGGGAGAAAAATATCCTCTCCGCAGTCGTCCACATGGACGAGAGAACGCCGCATATGCACCTCTGTTTTGTGCCGATTACACCAGACAATAAGCTGTCTGCCAAAACAATTTTAGGCAATCAAAAGAGCCTGTCCGAATGGCAGACCGCCTACCATGAGCGGATGTCCTCACGGTGGAATCAGCTTGAAAGAGGTCAGTCCTCAATGGAAACGAAGCGGAAACATGTCCCCACATGGCTCTATAAGTTGGGCGGCAGGCTTGATAAACAGTATGAGGAAATTGTGTCTGCACTGTCCGACATCAACGCCTTTAATGCAGGGAAGAAGCGTGACAAGGCTCTGGAACTGATTGCGGCATGGCTCCCAGACGTGGAGAAATTCTCAAAGGAAATCAGTAAGCAGAGTGCCTATATCAATAGCCTAAAGGAGCAAATCGGGCAGGAATCAGACTATGCGGGGCGTATGCGTGATGAAAAGTATGAGCAGGAACTAAAGGTGCAGAAAGCGAACCAGAAGATATTTGAGTTGCAGAGAACCAACGAGCAGATGGGGCGGCTGCTCTCAAAGATACCGCCCGAAGTGTTGGAAGAATTGCAGAAAAACCATAAAAGCAGAGCGAAAGAAAGGTAGATATGTGAATGAAGAAACAGGATTTTAAGGTGTTAAAGACCAAAGACTTGTACCCGTTTCCCGACAATCCGTTTCATGTGGCAGAGGATGAAACGCTGTCAGAATTAGCGGAAAGCATCAAGGAATTTGGCATTGTCACGCCGATAATCACACGCCCGAAAGAGGACGGGAACGGCTATGAAGTGATTGCAGGGCAGCGGCGTGTCCGTGCGTCTGAACTTGCAGGGATAAATACCGTGCCTGCGTTTGTCCTGCCCTTAGACCGTGACCGAGCCATCATCACCCTTGTAGACAGTAATTTACAGCGTGAGAATATCCTGCCATCAGAGCGGGCGTTTGCCTACAAGATGAAATCCGAAGCCATGAAGCGGCAGGGTTTCCGCACAGACTTAACCTCGTCACAAGTTGTGACGAAGTTGCGGACGGACGACAAGGTGGCACAGGGCTTCGGCGTAGGCAGGATGACCGTACAAAGATTTATCCGTTTGACGGAACTGATACCGCCGATTTTGCGGATGGTGGACGAGGGGAAAATCGCCCTCACGCCTGCGGTGGAACTGTCCTTTTTGAAGAAAGACGAGCAGGAAAACCTCTTTGCCACGATGGAGAGCGAAGAAGCAACGCCCTCACTCTCACAGGCACAGCGGATGAAAAGCCTAAGCCAGAGCGGGCGGCTTGACATGGATACGATATTTGCAATTATGACGGAGGAAAAGGGAAACCAGAAAGAAACCTTGAAAATCAACACAAGCAAGCTGAAAAAGTATTTTCCGAAGAACACAACGCCGAAGCAGATGGAGGAAACCATCATTAAACTTTTGGAGCGTGAATTGCAGAGGAAACGGGGCAGGGACAGCCGCTAATCTTCTCTTTTCGGGAGGTAAATGCAGAAAATTGAGGTATGAAGAATGAAAGAAATCCAGTATGAGATTGTAAAGGAAATCGCCGTATTGTCTAAGGGCGACAGCGGCTACACAAAAGAAATCAATCTTATCTCATGGAACGGAAGAGAGCCGAAATATGACATCCGCAGCTTTTCCCCGAACCGTGAGAAGTGCGGAAAGGGTATCACGTTGAACGCTGATGAAGCAGCAGCACTCCTTGAAGCATTACAGAAAGAAGTAAACAGCGGGGATTGATGGTATCTGATTGACAGGGCGGGGCGTTTCCAGACGTTCTCCTGCCCTGTCTGGAAAGGAAGATTTAAGTATGGGCGAGGATAAGAAAGCAGATAAAAAGAGAAAGCGTATCGTGCCGAAAGCACCAGTTCAGATGATAATCAGCCGTGAATATGTCGGCACGCAGACAGTCACAGAAGCGTTTATCCCGATTATTTCCGAGGATATTCGGAAGAAGATTGCCGAGGGCGACACCTTCGACAATGAGGGGCTGTCCGCTTAGAATGTACGCAATGGAACATGAAAACAGATAGGACAGATATGGAGGTTTTACAGTATGGCAGGAATAAGAATGGAGAACAAGATTTATGAAGTCGGCATGTACTGCCGCTTGTCAAAAGACGATGGCACGGATAACGAGAGTGCGAGCATTGCGACACAGAAATCCATCCTCACGGATTATGTGAAAAAGCAGGGATGGCACTTAGCAAAAACGTATGTGGACGACGGTTACTCTGGTACAAATTTCCAAAGACCAAGTTTCCAGAACATGATTAAGGACATTGAAAGCGGTCTGATAAACTGCGTTATCACGAAAGATTTATCTCGTCTGGGGAGGAACTATCTTGATTGCGGACTGTATCTGGAAGTGTTTTTCCCAGAGCATAATGTGAGGTATATAGCGGTCAATGACGGCGTGGACACGCTCAATAAATCCGCTATGGACATCACGCCTTTCCGCAACATCCTAAACGAAATGTATTCCGCCGATGTGTCGGTCAAGATAAAATCGGCGTACCGAGCGAGGTTTCAGCAGGGGAAATTCATGGGGACGACAGCACCATACGGTTACGTCAAAGACCCCGCCGACCACAACCATCTGCTGATAGATGACAAAGTTGCCCATGTGGTAAGGGAAATATTTGACCTTGCGTTAGCGGGCAACGGAATCGCCAAAATCCGCAAGCACATCAACAAACAGCATATCTTACGCCCCGCCGCTTATGCGGCGGAGCAGGGGGCAACAGGCTATGAGAGGTATTTTGAGGAGAATGAGGAGAACCGTTATATTTGGAGCGAGAACAGCGTAAGGGGCATTTTAAGAAGCCCGATATATGCGGGAAACCTTGCAGGCTACAAGCGGATTGCCGCCAACATGAAAAGCAAGAAACGCCCCTCTAAGCTGCCCGAAGAATGGGAAGTGATACCAGACACCCATGAGGGGATAGTCACGCAGGAGGAATTTGATACCGTACAGCAGCTTATTACAAGCCGCAGATTACCAGAAAACAAGGGCGGCTTTGAGAACATCTTTGCAGGCGTTATTAAGTGTGCGGACTGCGGCTATGCGATGCGGGCTATGAGTGCCAACAGGAGGAAACGCCCCGACATCATCGACTGCGTACAATATTCCTGCAATAATTATGGCAGATACGGTAATATCATGTGTACCGCACACAGCATTGAAGCGAGGGACTTGTTCAACGCTGTCCTCACCGACATCAACCGATTTGCGGATATGGCAGTCAATGATGAAAAGGCAGTGAGGGCGATTGAAAAGCGGCTCACGGAAACAGACCAGAGCAAGGCAAAGGCACTGGAAAAGGAGCAAAGAAAACTGAACAAACGCCTTGCAGAACTGGACAGGCTGTTTTCCTCACTCTATGAAGATAAGGTGATGGAGCGTATTACCGAGCGGAATTTTGAGATGATGTCGGGAAAATACCAGAAAGAACAGCTTGAAATTGAAGCAAGGCTGAAAGAGGTAACGGAAACGCTCAGCGACAGCTATGAGAAGACGCAGGGTGTCCGTGATTTCCTCTCCCTAATCCGCAACTATCAAGGCATTAAGGAACTGGACGCAACCATCATAAACGCACTTATAGACAAGATACTTGTTTCGGAACGTGAGAAACTTACAGACGGAATGGTGCGGCAGGAAATCAAGATTTATTATAAATTCATCGGCTTTGTCGGTGAATTACATATCACACCGACAAAGCGGTGGACTGCGTTAAAGCCTAAGAATTGTACGGTGTGCGGTGTTGAATATGTTCCCCGCTCTGGCATATCGAAGTATTGTCCTGCTTGTGCCAAGAAGATACAGAGGGAGAAATCAAACGAGAGCAAACGCAGGAGCAGGGAGCGAAACAGACAGGCATGTATTGAACTGTCCGCAAAAAATGACCGACTGACACGGATGTCTGTGGAAGTGAGATATGGGACACGGATGTCCCGTATCGAACGGTAGCGGAAACTACCATTACGTATATGAAAAGTCTTAGAAATATCCAATTGAAGCTTCTGGCATCGTTGATGTATGCACACCTGCTTTTCTCATATATGCTGTCGTCCGTACGTTAAGAATGTGTGTTAAACAACAATATAGAATATATTTATATGGAAACAAACTTTTAATAAATATGAAACAGAATTTTAATAAATGGTACTAATTTACTATGTTATCCTATGTACTTTTTTGTGTGATATTGCTAAGATTAGCAAGTAAGACATCATATGTTAAAGCATATTGCACAAACATGTGCATGAGGAGGTAAAACATGAAAGCTAACATTAGCAAGGGTGCCCGCAAAGGATGGGCGTGGATACTTGCAGCATTGATGGTTGTAAGTGTCATTATTCCAACTACAATATCTACCGCAAAGGCAGAGGTTGGAACAGTACAGTTCAATGGAACAGCGCAGGGCTGGCTTGAATCAGCTTACGCTGAGTGGTCTATTGACAAGGAAGCCGATGGATATACAGCATATATCAAAAAGGCTTCACAGTCAGATTCAGCATATGCAAGAATCGACAATGAACTTATAAGAAGGTATAAGAGTTACTACAGGGTAGATGCCATGGGTCTTTCGGCAGGAGACTATGTTATCAGGGTAGTACCAGTAAAGAATGGAAAAGAAGTAACAGCTAAGGCTAAGGTTACAGATGTTCTTAAGGTAAGCTCATATGACAGATCAGGCTTTGCATTTTCTTCTGAATCAAGATACAAGACAGGTTCAGGAGCATATAACGAAGATGGAACACTTAAGAGTGATTCAATCGTTCTTTATGTAACTAATGATAATGCTAAAACTGTAAAAGCAGGCATTATGGAAGGAAAGGGCGAGAAGGAGTACACAGGACTCCAGACAATTATTGATGCATATACAAAGAGTGCCAGTAAGGGTGTAGAAACAAGGGCACTTGATGTAAGAGTAATAGGATGTCTTACAGATTCGGGTATGGATAAGTTTTCAAGCTCATCTGAGGGTGTGCAGATAAAAGGAGTAAGTGCTTATTCTAATATTAACATGACTTTTGAAGGAGTTGGCGAGGACGCAAGCATAAGCGGCTTCGGTTTCCTTTTAAGAAATGCAGGTAATGTAGAAATGAGAAACCTCTCAATACTTAACTTTATGGATGATGGTATCTCACTAGATACAGCTAACTGCAACGTATGGATACATAACGTAGACCTTTACTATGGCAAGGTTGGTGGGGATGCTGACCAGGCTAAAGGTGATGGATCTATAGATATAAAGGGTGATTCACAGTATATAACAGTTTCATATGTACATTTCTATGATTCAGGTAAATGTTCATTGTGTGGTATGAAGAGCGAGAGTGGTCCTAACTACATTACTTATCATCATAACTGGTTTGATCATTCAGACTCAAGACATGCCAGAGTAAGAACTATGTCAGTACATATGTATAACAATTATTATGATGGTAACGCAAAGTATGGTGTAGGTTCAACTATGGGTTCTTCTGTATATGTAGAGAACAACTACTTCAGAAACTGCAAGTATCCGATGCTTTCATCTAATCAGGGTTCTGATGCTTTAGGCGAAGGCACATTCTCAGGTGAGAACGGCGGCATCATAAAAGCTTATGGCAACGAAATAGTTGGAGCAACAGGTATCATATATGCTAATGCAGCATCAGTTACAGGTGAAGCTGCCAATGCAGCAACATTTGATGCATATCTGGCTGCTTCTGCAGGTGAAAAGGTACCATCATCATACAAGACAGTAGCTGGTGGCACAACATACGATAACTTTGATACAACTAAGGATCTTGGAGTAAAGGCAGGAAGCCTTGTAGCAGCAAAGGATGTTCCAGCACTTGTTACATCTTCTAAGGGAGCAGGAAGCCTTGGCGGTGGTGTTATTGACTGGAAGTTCAGTGATGAAGACGACACAGCTTATGTTGTAGATAAGGATTTAAAAGCAGCTGTTACGAATTATAAAAACACAGAGCTTGTGGCTGTTGGTGGAACTAATGCCAACATAGTAACTCCAGAGCCTTCTACAGATGAAACAACAAAGGCAACAGAAGAGGAAACTAAGACTACAGAAAAGGCTACTACATCTAAGGCAACAGAAAAAGAAACTAAGACTACAGAGAAGGCTACTACATCTAAAGCTACAGAAGCAACAAAGGTAACTGAGAAGGAAACTACAGGTGCAGGTTCAGATACTAAAAACAGTTATGATAAGACAAGTCTCTCATATTCAGGTGCATATACAGATTTAAGTACAAAGAAGGATTCAGATTTTAAGAATGCAAAGTATGTTTCGTCAGCATCTGATATTCTTACAGCTATAAGCAGTGCTAAGGCAGGAGATGTTATCATAGTTAAGGCTGGAACTTACAAGTTTACAGATACGATAGTTATTAATAATGCCATGAATGGAAAAAGCGGCGCTTATATAGTTGTAAAAGCAGCTGATGGTGCAGAGGTTAAGTTTGATTTCTCAGCACAGACACTTGATGGCGCAAACAGAGGTGTTGTTGTAGATGGAGATTACTGGTATTTTGAGGGAATCAACTTCTATGGAGCTGGTGATAACGGCGTGTTACTTGCTGGTAACAACAACATATTTGAAAAATGTGTATTCGAAGCAAACAGAGATTCAGGACTTCAGATATCAAGATATGACACAACAGCAGCAACTAAAGATTTATGGCCATCAAACAACCTTATAATTAACTGTACAGCATTTGATAACTGTGATTATCCAGACCAGGGTGGTACAGGTGAAAATGCAGATGGTTTTGCAGCAAAGCTTACATGCGGCGAAGGCAATGTATTTGATGGATGTATATCATATTGTAACTCTGATGATGGATGGGATCTTTTCGCTAAGTCAGCTACAGGTCCTATCGGTGTGATAACTATAAGAAACTGTGTTTCATTCGGCAATGGAACATTATCTAACGGAGTTCATTATGCTAACGGAGATATGAATGGCTTTAAGCTCGGTGGTTCAGGTGTAGGTACACCTCATGTTGTACTTAACTGTCTCTCGTTTAACAATGGGGCAACTGGATTCACTGACAACAACAATCCATCAGGTCTTACAATCATGAATGCCACAGCATGGGGCAATGGTAAGTCAGCAAAGAAGGGCAACTTCTTATGCTACAGAGCATCAAATAAGGCAGTGTACGTAGGTCTTGTTTCATCAAATGCTATAGACTCAGATAAATTTACAGGTAATATGAGTGATTCTATATACTATAATACAGGTAAGTATTACAGATTATCAGGATTATTACCAACACCAGTTGTTAGTGGCGACAAGAAGGGTACAGTAGTTGATAATCCATCTAAAGTATCAGGAATGTTTAAAAATGCTGTTGATTTTATCAATCTTAATGGTAATGTAGACAAGCAGTTAAGAAATTCTGATGGAACTATTAATATGAAGGGACTTTACGAAACACAGGGAAGTTATTCAACACTTGGAGCACATTTTGGTGTAGCTAATCAGGTTATAAGTGTTACAGGCAAGACATCTGGTGAAGTAAAGCCAACAGAGAAAACAACAACAGCAACAGAAAAAACGACAGAAGCAACAAAGGCAACAGAAAAAACAACAGAAACAACAAAGGCAACAGAGAAAACAACAGCAACAGAAAAAACAACAGAAGCAACTAAAGCTACAGAATCAAAGACAGATTCGACTGTAAGCGGTACCAAGCTTGTTCTAAATGCTAATGATGTAAATACAGGAAAGTTAAAATCAACACTTACTGTTGACGGCTTTAAGATTGTTGCCGGAAGCAAAGCAACAGTTACAGTAGATAAGAGCAGAAAGGAATATAAAGGAATAGACTTTACAAGAAGAATCAAGCTTTCTGGTAAAGGCAGTACAAGTGGAAGAGCTATTGCGTTTAAAACAGCTGGAGAAGCTAAGGTGAAGGTATATGCAACAAGCTCAAGCACAGATGAATCAAGACTTATTAAGATAGTTGATAAGAATGGAAAGGATATTACATCTACATCAAAGATTCCAGGAAATTCACTTAAGTCAGTTTCATTCAGAGTGCCAGTTGCAGGTGAATATTATCTTATATCCGAGAATGGCGGAGTTAATATTTACTATGTTGAAGTATCTAATGGAGTTGCATACTAAGTAAGCGTTAAAAAATCTTATCATGTAGGTTAAGAAAGACTTTTTGTCTTATGACGTTTACATCATATCAGTTATAAAATATAAGCGGATGTTTGTTATTCAGGCATCCGCTTTTTTGGTAAAATAATAGTATGAACAATAGGTAAAAAATAAAATAGGATATGAATAACAGTATTGAAAATAATAGTATGAAATAATAGGTTGATAAAGCAGCAGATTGCAAATATAATAAATATGAATAAGATATTTTTGGTGTAAGAAATATAAGTATATGGCCAAGTATATTCAGAAATGTATCCATAAGTATAACTAGAAATATATTTTATAGAAAAGAGGAAAGAGAACATCATGAAGATAAAGACCGTTGCTATATTAGGAGCAGGAGCTGTAGGTTCATATGTTATATGGGGACTTGCAGGCTTAAAGGATGTAAGGCTGGGGCTAATAGCACAGGGAGAACGTCAGGAAAGGCTGAGAAAAGAAGGTTGTCTTATAAACGATGAAGTATACAGACCAGAGGTGTGGACACCCGAAGAAGCGCATAATACAGGCGTTGACCTTTTGATAGTTTCGTTAAAGTATGGAGCTTTAAAAGGAGCACTTGACAACATTGCTACAGCTATTGGAGAAAACACTATAGTTATGAGTCTTATGAATGGTGTTGACAGTGAAGATATCATTGCAGACAGGATAGGCATGTCACATATTGTATATTCACTTATAAAGGTTGCCTCTCATAGAGATGGCAGGGGATATTACTTTAATCCTGATACAACAATAGGAATTATTTTTGGGGAAACAGCAGATAAGGTATCTGCATCAGACAAAATATCAGAACAGACACTTGTGAGTGACAGGATAAAGTTGATAGATGAGCTTTTTGCAGCCAGCAGGCTTAACTACAGAGTGACAGAGCATATAAAAGAAGAAATGTGGAGTAAGTTCAGACTTAATGTAAGTAATAATCTTCCACAGGCAGTACTTGGTGCAGGTGTCGGATGTTACAGGGATAGTGAACATATGAAGGCTATAAGCGATGGTTTAAGACATGAGCTTGAAACAATAGCAAAGGCAAAAGGAATAGATTTAAGTGTTATTGATAATTCATCGTTACGTGGAAGTGCAGTGCCGCCAACAGCAAGATACTCTACACTTCAGGATATAGATGCTAAAAGACATACCGAGATAGATATGTTTTCCGGTGCACTTATGCGTATGGGAGAAGAATTTGGAATACCAACGCCTTATAACGAATACACTTATCATATTATTAAGGCGATAGAAGAAAAGAATGATGGTAGGTTTGATTACGATAAGGGAAATGAAGAATTGACATATGCAAGGTGAAATTTGAAAAGAGTTACTACTGATTGAAAAATAGGAACACAAAAAGTACCTTATTCTTGTTGGTACAAGCTATGGATTTGATGCCAAGCTTGCAGAAATAAAAGGTATGTTTAAAATATGCGGTATTAATCCTGGTGAGTTCATCTTAGATGGTAAGCCTCTTGCTGAAAAGGGAGCAGCAGTTAAAGAAACAGTAGTTATAAATTCAGTTGCAAGAAAAGTTGATGTTGATAAAGAAATATTGCCACCAAATAAGCTGAATTATTTTAAAGCGAAGAAAGAACATATAGTTGATGGAATATCTTATTACGTAAGTACAAGATATAACAGAGAGCAGGGAATAGCACAACTTGAAAAGATACTTGTTTTATGTGAGGGTAGTGTGAATGCGTTTGTTATTACTGCTAAACCAGAAAAGGCTACTCATAATTAATATAATTAAAAATAATTTTTTGATTTTTAAAACTAAGGAGAGGGTATGAAAATTTTGATTTTCATGCACAGAAATGGAGATTAATATGAAGCGAAATAAATACAAAGATTATCTATGGTATACGGCACTTGCAGTATTTATTATATGTGTGATTGAAGGTATATTTTTCTACCATAATGTAGATAATCCGTTTCTTAAAGTAACATTAAACATACAGAATGCAATTAAAGCGTATAAGATAGATCCGGATATAAAGCAGAAAGAAGCTATTGCGTATATGCAGGCAACAGGTGGTGGCATATTAAGTGGAATAATAACATATGTGTATTGTATTGCTGTTATTGTTGCGCCATTCTGTACAATAGGTGCATTAGCCGTTCTTATCAGAAAACCAGCCAGCTATGTCAGAGGCCTGTTTAGCCAGAGAAATAAAAAGCGCGTATTGGTTATTGGTGAAGGAAAATATAAGTTTCCTCTTATAGATGCATTGACTAAAGATTGTCGTGTTACAGTGCTTGAAAGCACTATACTTTCAGATGATAAGAAGCTTAAATATATAAATAAAGGTGTAAAGTTTGTGCAGAAGTATCAGGATATGCATATGGAAAGTGTAATAAAAATGCTTGATATGTGTAAATTCAGTGATGTTTTTCTGTGTGATGATAATTCAATAGAGAATATTGAATGTTTAAATGCATTTACAAAGAGCTTTGAAAAAAATATAAATGCATCTGAAAATAAAGGGTATCTGCAGATTCATCTGTGCTGCAATGACAATTCAATGGCAGAACTGATAAGACAGTATTATGATAAAATAGAAACAAGAACTTTTGATCTTGACATAGTAGATGTTAATAAAATGGCTGTCAATAAAATGTATAAAGAACATCCTGTGTATACAGCTAATAAGGGTGATGATTATGATGTTCATATAGGAATCATTGGATTTGGAGATTTTGGCCAGAGTGCATTAATACAAGGACTTAATATGTCGGTTTTATCAGCAGAGTCTACTATATGCATAGATGTATTTGATAAGGATATGGAATCAATAATAGGAAGTTTCATGAAGAATTTTTCAGTTGATGTCCTGAAGGGATTGAAGTTCATAGAAGAAGATATATATGAAGGTAAGAGTATTGGATATTATGAATTGAAATTTCCATTTGATACAATACCAGAGCAATTTGGTATAGATGGAAATGTATGTTTAAGATTTTTCAATACGGATGCAAGGACATTACAGTTTAACAGTATTTTTAAAAGATGTAATGACGACAAATTATTTACATATCTTATTGTGGCAATGAGTGATACACATTCAATGTCTAATACACTTATTGAATTGAAGCAGCTGTTATACAATAAGGGTGATAGCTGTATTAATATTCCTATAGTTGTCAGGGCTAAGGAAAACAATGATTTTGCTAATATTTATGGTGAGAAGAATCTATTTACAATAAACAGGAATAAAGATATTTTTTCATATGCTTCTATAACTAATCGTGATATTGTAAATGATGCAAAGATATTTAATCATAGATACAATATGTTGTATGAAATAATAAGCAGATATAAAGCAGATAAAAATATTGTTGTGGATGATAAGTTTATGTTATCTGAAGATATAGAGGAACGTCTTAAGAAAGATTCAATAGAGCTTAAAGAGAATAAGAAAATATCAGAAGAAATAGATGAGGTATGGCATAATAAGGGCATATTTGACAGGGAATCAAGTATAGCACAATCATTGCATCAGGATATTAAAAAATGGATTATTTATGAAAAACATGCATATTCTCTTACAGATAACAGAGAAGAGCTTGAAAGAATTGAACACAGAAGATGGAATATTTTCATGATAACACATGGCTTTAAATATGAGAAAGCTGAAAGAAAAGATATGTATGCTAAAACACATCCATGTATTTCAAAATGGGAAGTTTTGAAGGTAGAAAAGCCAGATACATTAGAGTATGACTTTACACCATATTACATATTAAAAGCAGACAGATGATTTAGTTAAAGCAGCAGGTGTTTAACACAGTTGATTCATTCTAAATAACGGACGACAGCATATATGAGGAAAGCAGGTGCGCATACGTCAACGATGCCAGAAGCTCCAATTGGATATTTCTAAGACTTTTCATATAGGTAACGGCAGTTGTCGCTACCGTTCGATACGGGACATCCATGTCCCATATCTCACTTCCACAGACATCCGTGTCTGTGGATAGCTGGGTAGTTAAGGAAAAGTCTAAGAACTATCACAATTGGACTTCAAGTGCATCTTATGATGTATGCGCACCTGCTTTTCTCATATATGCTGTCTGATTTTGACTTAATTTACGAAAAATGAATGATTCAATCAAACTATTGTTTGAAATTGTTATTGTACATTACTGTTATTTGGTGTATTATTGCCATTTATATTTCTGTTATCGTTCATATTTTTTCCGCCATTCATGTTACCTCCACGGCCACCACCATTAAAACCGCCAGGATTGCTGCCAAAGCCGCCGGCATTGGATGCACCCATGGTTCCTGCAGATTGTGTCCAGCCTGCTAATGAAGAACCATCGCAGTAAAGAGTGTATTCAGTGTTTGTTGTAAGAGCAGATGTGCATATCCAGCCATTTGAGTAACTGTTGTTTAATGTAAAGCTTATTATTTCATTACCGCTGGAATCTTTTACTGAGTAGCTTCCTGCGTTAAAGGATACAGAACTGAACACGTAAGCATTAACTGAATTTACAGGAGTTTCACATATACCGCCTAAAGCTACACATGTTCCACCAGTTATAGTAATATTGCCATCAACATCAATAGAACCAGATACCTGACCTGATGAACTGCCGCCTTTTACAAGAACCATGCCGCCAGACTGGGTGTAGCTGCCGTTAGAATCTATAGCATCTGTATCGCCGGAACCAGTTGTTACATCAATGTATCCACCAGTTATATTAATAAGAGGAGTAGATGAGCCATCTCCGGTACATGCATTAATGCCATCATCAGCTGCATATATAAAGCTTTGTCCACCACTGATGTTGATTGTTATAGCCTCAAGACCTTCGTAGGATGTTAAAACATTTATATATCCATCAGTTATATTAAGCTCTTTATCTGTATGTATTCCATCATCACCTGTAGAGATTGTGATAGTTCCACCCGATATAGATATTATACCCTTGCCATCTTCGCCGGTTTCAAGAACACCAGAATCTGAGTTGGCATGAATACCATCATCAGTTGAACTTATGTTAATGGCTGTACCAGATATATTTATCTCGCTATCGGCTTTGATTCCCTTTGTAGAGTAAGACTTTTTAGATGAATTTCCTGAGCTGTTATTGCCAGGAATACCATTAGCAGCTCTGTTTCCACCGCCGAAGTTACCTTTCATGCCAGGATTGCTGCTACTGTTATTCATATCAGGAGGATTGCCCACGCTGCTGGCTGAAGAACCGGAGTTGTCGGCAGCCACGGCTTCACTATAATTAGAATAAGTATCTGTATATATATTCAGATTTCCATCACCTGAAACATCTACACCATATGCAGCATCTATGCCGTCACAGGCAGCATATATATCAATATTTCCACCAGATATTATTACATTTCCTTTCTGTTTTCCTTTGTTTGAAAGACTGCTGTTTGATGTTTTGATGCCATCGCCTTTTCTGGATATAGCTATTATTTCACCAGATTCTATAGCTACCTCATCGTTTCCTTTTATAGCATTATTTACAGCATTAACCTTGATGGTAACATTTTTAATAGAAATGTCATCTTTGCTCTGGATACCGTTGTTATAGTTGCCAGTTACTGATAATGCCCCTTTTCCAACCAATTTAAGGTCACATGCTGCATAGATGGCAGCATTACCATTTTCACTGGAAGAATTGTCTGAATTGTCGTCAGCTTCAGCTCTTGCATCAACTATGCAGTTATAAGTGTTTTCCTCAGATTTGATTTTTATATTATCAGCATTTTTAATATAAATAGGTGAACCGTTAGAACATGTGATGGATGTACCATTCAATACAATGGTGATTTCGGCATTATCGTCAGCATTAACTACAATCTGTCCTTCTGATAAGAGTCCGGTAACGGTATATTCGCCAGCCTGTGTTATGGTATATATGGAATCATTCTGTGTTATTGTAGAACCATCAGTTGATGTAATGCTGAATTCTCCTGTTATTTCAGTTTTGTAGTTATCGGCATCATCTGCATGAGTTACATTGGTATCCTGAGCAGTAATGCTGGAAGTTACAGTGGTATTAGTATTTTTGTTGTTGGTTGTATAGTTTTGTGAACCACAGCCTGATGTCATAAGACACATGGCAAGAATAACTGCGGCTACGCATGATTTGTTTACTTTTTTTAAATTAATCATATATATTCATCCTTTCATTCATTATTTCTTCAGTTAATATAGATATTGTCGGATAGATATCGTTAATGCATATATCATTAATATCAATATCTATATCTATGTCAGGTGGATTCTAAAGTTAAAAGTTTTATTATGCAGGCATAAACAATGTTTTGATCTTCTGCCCCTTACATCTTATCTATAGTTTAGGTGGGAATAGTGAAGAAAATATGATAAGAATGAGGATATTTTGTGTCCTGGAGAATGACAAAAGAAAAAGCCGAGGCAGGGTTTTTATTCCTGTATCGGCTTTATTGGCTTTATTGGTGTTATGGAGTGTTTATCAGCGCTTTGATGTCTTCTTCTGGTGTGGTGATAGGTGCTATGCCATATTTTTCCACAAGAAGGTTCAGAATATTAGGAGACAAAAACGCAGGTAGAGAAGGACCAAGACGGATGTTTTTGATACCAAGGTGCAGAAGCGTTAACAAAATGCAGACTGCCTTCTGTTCGTACCATGAAAGAACGAAGGAGAGCGGAAGCTCATTTACAGTACATCCAAATGCATCCGCAAGTGCCAGGGCAACCTGAATCGCCCCATAAGCATCGTTACACTGACCCATATCCATCAGTCGTGGCAGACCATTGATTTCTCCAAGATTAAGATCATTGAAACGGAATTTGCCACATGCCAGGGTGAGGATGATACTGTCAGAAGGAGTTTGTTTAACAAAATCTGTGTAATAGTTTCGACCCGGTTTAGCACCATCACATCCGGCAACCAGGAAGAAATGGCTGATTGCACCTGATTTTACAGCATCTACTATAGTATTTGCATGTGACAGTATAGCTGAATGACCGAATCCGGTTGTCACCTTCGTGCCTCCATTGATGCCTTTTAATGTCTGATTTTCTTTATAGCCACCAAGTTCAAGTGCTTTTTTGATAACTGGCGTAAAATCTTTTTTCTCATCAATATGAACAGCGCCAGGGAAAGCAACCACCTCTGTTGTAAATACTCTGTCAGCATAACTGCTTTTTGGCGGCATCAGACAGTTGGTAGTGTAAAGAATCGGAGCTGGAAGATGATCAAACTCTTTCTGCTGATTCTGCCATGCAGTTCCAAAATTTCCTTTTAAGTGTGGAAATTTTTTCAAGAGTGGATAGGCATGGGCAGGGAGCATTTCACCATGAGTATATATGTTGATTCCTTTTCCTTCTGTCTGTTCAAGTAAAAGCTGCAGGTCTTTAAGATCATGACCTGTCACGACAATAAAAGGTCCTTTTTCGATGGTAAGTGTAACATCAGTGGGCTCTGGCATTCCATAGCTGTTTGTATTTGCTTTATCAAGAAGTGCCATACACCTAAGGTTGATCTCGCCTACTTTAAGTACCGTAGGAAGCAGTGTTTCTATACTTTCTTCGTAACCAATCTTAAATAATGCTTCGCAGAAGAATCGGTTTACTTCATCATCTTCATAATTCAGAACATTTGCATGGTAAGCATAGGCGGCCATTCCACGAATACCAAAAAGAATAAGAGATTTTAAAGAGCGGATATCTTTATCGGCATTCCAGATCTGCTGCATGTCGTATTCGCCTGTTTTACCACATGGTGACTGACATTTGCTGCAGTCAGGGACCAGTCGTTCTTTCTCAGCTCTGACTTTTTGTATCATATTTTCGATTGCTGCATTATCAAAACTTACATTTGTAACTGTTGTAAACAGACCTTCAATTATGACTTGTACGGTTCTTTTAGAAATAGCTGATGCACTGTCTACAGCTCTTGCAAGACCAATCAATGCACCTGTCAGCTCATCCTGTAATTTGGCTGTATCTGCATTTTTTCCACAGACACCTGCATTTCCTGTACAGCCAGTACATCCGGCTGTCTGTTCACACTGAAAACAAAACATTTTTTTATTCATTCCAGTAATCTCCTTATTAATCAATAATTTTTCCATCAATACTTATTGTTACAACCTGCCATGGTATGAATTTTCCACTATTTTGAAGTGCATTTTTTACTGCCATCTCCAGACCACCACAGCATGGAACTTCCATTCTTACGATTGTCACACTTTGAATGTTGTTATTCTGAATAATAGCAGCCAGTTTCTCACTATAATCAACCTGGTCTAATTTCGGACAACCTATTAGTGTTACCTTATTCTGAATAAAATCCTGATGAAATCCAGCATAAGCGTAAGCAGTACAATCGGCGGCTATCAGAAGTTTTGCACCATTAAAATATGGTGCACTGATAGGTGCCAGTTTGATCTGTACCGGCCAGTTCTCAAGTTGTGATACCGAATCTGCACCTGAAAATGGTTTTGCGGTCTCAGGCGTTTTTGTTCGCTGTATCTGCATGATTTTAGATCCTGGACAGCCGGTGTGAGGTGACATTGCATGGTTTAGAGCAGCTATTTTACTCTGTGCTTCTTTTACAGCATCTTCATCATATGCAGGTGCTTCTCTTTCCTCAAATGAAATAGCTCCTGTAGGACATTCTGGGAGGCAATCCCCCAATCCGTCACAAAAATGTTCTCTTACCAGCTCGGCTTTTCCGTCTATAATATCAATGGCACCTTCGTGGCAGGCAGTTGCACATGCACCACATCCGTTACATTTTTCTTTATCAATACGTATAATTTTTCTTATCATTTTACCCTCCATTAATAGAATTTTATTTTTGTTTCTGTTAGAATCATATTATAATAAATACAACTTGTATGTTTGATTTCCAACAGGAGGTGAGATTTTGAAAAAATATTTACCTATTTTAAAAAACAGTCCTTTTTTTAAAGGTCTTACTGATAATGAGATATTATCTGTATTGCACTGTGTAGAGGCAGTAACAGTTTCTAAAGAGAAGGATTCTTATATTTTCAGAGCAGCAGATTCTACACAGGTAATGGGATTAGTATTGTCAGGTTGTGTTCTTATTATTCAGGAGGATCTCTGGGGACATCGGAATATTCTGTCTAAATGTCATGCTGGTGATTTTTTTGGAGAACCATATGCGGCAAGCCCTGGTGCTGTTCTGAACATCAGTGTGGTAGCAGATGAGGATTGTGAGATTGTTTTTTTAAATATACAGAAGCTTCTGGTTACTTGTCCAACTGCATGTGGGCATCATCAGAAGCTGATTCGCAATCTGGTCAGTGTACTGGCAAATAAGATACTCATTCTGAATGATAAGATTACACATGTTGGCAAGCGGACAACAAGGGAGAAATTATTGTCATACCTGTCAGCAGAATCTATCAGACATTCGTCCTTGTCCTTTGATATTCCTTTTGACAGGCAGCAGCTGGCAGATTATCTTTGCATTGACCGCGCAGCAATGTCTACTGAGATATCAAAGCTGCAAAAAGAAGGGTTTATAAAAACGCATCGAAATCATTTTGAGGTGCTTTGTAATAATAATACAAATGTATTGAGGTAGAAGATGGGTTAAAGCGTAAATTGGAGGTGCTGGGAATAAGAAAGAAATATAACAAAGAACTGCTAATAAATTTCATAGTAACTTTAAAAAGAATCACCATCAAGTTATAATGAAACTAAATAATAGCTGGAAGGTGATTTTTAATGGAAAAATATAAGAAAAAATTAGATAATGATATACATTGCCCACTTTAATATGGATTGGCAATATTTGGTGGAAAATGGAAATCACGCATAATATGTGTGTTATCTGCAGCCGAAAAGCTTCGATACAGTGAACTTCGAAGAGAAATGTGCAATATTACGGATGCAGTACTTGCCGCAACATTAAAAGACCTGATAGAAGTTGGGATTGTTGAAAGAAAATCCTATGATGAAATCCCACCAAGGGTAGAGTATATGTTGACACAAAAAGGAAAATCTGTTGTGCCTATTTTGCAGAATATTTGCCAATGGTCAGGTGTTTTTTATAAAGATGATGTTGAAAATGAAATGCTGCAATGCCAAAGATGTGATCATAACAGATAGGGGGAAATAGATTATGCTTATATATACAGAAGAAAAAAGTTTACGAAAGAACAGATTCAAAAGTTATTTCTATCCGTTAATTGGATATCAGGAAATTATCCAGATCGACTGTATAAGGCTCTTATGAATTCCTCAACTGTGCTTACCGTCTGGGATGATGAAAAACTTGTTGGTCTGACAAGAGTATTGGATGATACTGAGATGTTAGCACAGATACATTATGTACTAGAACGTACTGGTATTAATCAGGCAGATATCAGCAAGCTTGAGTTTGTACCTAAACAAAAAGCGTGATTATATGACCTCACTGGATTGTTGTCTGGTGAGGTTATTATATTAAGGAGAAAAAACTATGATAAAAGTACTTTTCATCTGCCACGACACTCCAGTTTTATGATAATGCATACCTTCGCAGACTGGGACAACGCGGGGCAGAATATGGCGGAAAGCCTTGGAATTACTACGATTTAGACTACTAAGGCTCATGGCGGATAAGCTAGAATAGTGGGAGAAATTGGGAATATTCCTTAGTAGTAACCTACTACTAAGCGATGGCAGATATACAAGAGTTTGAACAGATAAAGCCACAATCTTTGGTAGTAAGACTACCGAGATTGTGGCTTTATCCGTTTATTAAAATATTTCTTTTTCAAAATTGATAAGAGCATTGGTTTTACATTCATCGGCCTTAGCGTAATAATTGTTAGCACCATCTTTGGCATCAAAGTATTTTTTAATTATTTCTTGCTGAATAGGAATGGAAGGAACAGGGATGCGAATGGCACCAATTTCATCACTGTTAATATTACACTGACCTGCTGTCTGTCTACTTACAGCATCTATTTGTTTCCTTACTAATGGCAGCATAAATAGAATATTCACATACTCTGGGAGTACAAGGCTTGTATCAAATCTATATCTAATAAGATAAGAAGCATAAGTATAATCTCCATCTAGATTGAAGATCGCAGATTTGCCAACAAGCTCTTTGCTATTGGTACGATTGATTAGAAAATCCCCCTTTTTTAACAACCATTTATCTGGTTCATTAGCCGTTGTGGCACTACTTTTGGGTAAGTATTTTAGCTGACTACAATCTATTTCACCGTTTACAATGTTTGGCATTCTTAACATCGGAATCATGCCATCTTTTTGTGTTAAAGAAGCCTTTGAGGATAGACCAAACAAAGATTCTTTCTGCAATTGTGATATTTCGTAAGAAGGATATTTGAAGCTTTTATACACTTTTTCAAGTTTTCCTTCCTTGAGAATGTAAGCAACTTCCCACCTGTTCATATCAGAAAATGATATGGTATGTACTAGATTTGTAACCTCTGGGGTCTTCGGAGGCTCATCTTTTAAGTTTGAAACGTCAGCTTGAATACTTAGCAATAAACCATCGCTGTAATCATTAGCCGTTTTGATATTTTCTTCTGCCTCATTAAGCTTAGCATGATATGCGTCAAGAATTATCTGTTGGTCAGACACGTTAGGAATGGGGGCTTTTATAGCTGCTAGTTTTTCAAAATGCAATGTTTGTCTAACTGAACCAGTTGTCGAATCCTTGATAAGCTTATTGAAGAAATCACTTTTCATCATCAGCCACAAATATTCAGGTAGAATAGTATCCTTACAACTAAAAACAACATATGCAGGACTTATATAACTACCTTTCAAATTAGGTGTTTTTATTCCTATTGAACCTACATTAATTCGATATGGGTTGTAGGCTAACCAATTATCTTTTACAACATGGTACTTTTGTTTAATTTTGCTTCCTTTTTCAGTAGAACCATCAAACATACCGATTTTATTTGACACGCCTAATATGGTGAATTCTTTGGTAGGCTCATCAGATAGTTGTATTTTTTCTGTTTGATGAATTAAATGTTTTCCTAATTCCTCCACGGGATATTTTGAAAGTATCTTTGCAAAAAAGAACTGTTTCACATCCCATTGGGAAAATGAAGAAAAAGGAACAGTTGAAAGTAGCGCTGGTTTATTGCTCATTCAACACCACCTCCTGACTACCAATATACCTACAATATTTTCCGTCGGTATTCATGGCATAGATTGTTTCATTGTTTAAAACTGGCCATAAATTATTCTGTATTCTATAATCTGAGTATTCATCTACTAACTGCGGTAACTGATTTCCTTCGGATGCAGCACCAGTCGTTGTGATTCCAGCATCATCAATCTTTGCAATAGGAATATCATAATCAAACTTCTTCTTAACAACCGGTTTTGTCTCTTCATCAATCTGCTTATAAAGTTCCTTCAATTCTTTTTCAGCAGTTTTCTTATTTAGCCTATTGTCAGCTTGCTCTTTTTTGATTGTTGTTATTTCTGTCTCAACTGATGTTGTATTTTTCTTGTCCTTCTTTGCCTGCTTAAGCTTTGTCTTTGCCTTCTTAAGGTCATCTTTAAGTGATTCCGTGAGAGCATCTGCTTTAGCAATAGTGGCTTCTAATTTGTCAATTTCTGCTTGGTGTAAAGCTGTTACTTCAGCAAGTGCTTCAGACTTGCAATTTGCATATTCAGATTCTTCATCATTTGTGAATCTTCGCATAAAAACAAGACTTGGTTTTACAGTTGCGCCTGCAGCTATAAACACATCTTGTGGGATAGAGCAAATCAGAATAATTTTTGCTTTTCCTTCAAAATATTCTCTAACAGCCTGCAGGTTTTTATTGTTTAGAACGCCTTCTGGGAGTACCATCCCCATACGACCTCCTTTTTTTAGAAGTCGTAAGCATCTTTCCATAAATAAAACTTCTGTCAGTGTAGAAGTACTACCTAAATCGTAAAGAGATAGTAATGATTCGCCAATATGCTCATCAACTTGCTTTAGGGCTTCATCATAAGCTGCACCATATTTTTTCTTATATTTTTTCTTCATTTCTTCGTCAGTGAATTTATCTGCTTCTGAAATGAGCTGACCTCTATCCACATTCTGACCAAAAGGTGGATTTGTTAAGATAACGTCAAATCTCTCTTCAAAAATACCATTAACATTAAGTAACCCGTCATGATGATGCACACCACCATGACCATCGCCATGCATAATCATGTTCATTTTAGATGTACGAGCCATACGTGGATTAGCATCTGTACCATAAATGCAATTCCTAGAAAGCTGATACATTCGACTACCCTCAATGCCAGTATCTAATTCAGTATTTAGTGCTGCTTGCATTTTATCTATGGAATGACTTATCTTTACTTGTTTATCTTCTGGAAGAGCATCGTAGTCATTCCCTTCAATGGAAAGTCTTAAAGAATCCTTTTTTGAACGGATATCTGCCTCTATTTTTTCTCTTACATATTCAAAAGCCTTAATTAAGAATCCACCAGAGCCACAGGTAGGGTCACAAATTACCTCACCTTCTTGAGGGTCAAGAATCTCTGTCATAAAATCAACTATAGTTCTAGGGGTGAAGAACTGTCCTAATTCGCCTCTGAACGTTGTTCCGAGGAATTCTTCGAATGCTATTCCTTTAACGTCATCTTGCGTATCGGATAGATTAAATGTTTCAAGTTTCTCCAAGATTTGAATGAAACTATTCTCTCTGATATTTATTTCGTCTTTATCATCAAATAATCTGTCATCTTTAAAGAACTCTTTAGTAGTTCTAAATAAAAACTGCATGTAAGAGAGTGCGTATAAGTCAGTGCCCTTTAGACCCGGTCTAACATTTTTTTCGTGATTTTGGGCAGCATCAAGGTATTCCTGTTTTGTGAATACTTTCATACCCTTATTGTCACGCTCGAATCTAATTTTCATAAAAAGTAGTTTGCTGATTTCGTCGAACGCAGCCTCTGGAGATAGCTTATCATTATTCCTAATTATGTTATGACAAGTGCGTAACGTCTTTGTGAATTCATCACGTGTAAAAAGTTTGGTTTGATTTTTTATTTGTTCAATTCTTGCAGCATCATCTACATCTTTAGCAGTTGGAATAGCTACAACTTCATCTAATTTTTGAGGTAAATATGCAGGGTCTACATTAAAATATTTTGTTTCTTTTTCGTTTGTTGTTACAAAGAATTCTGCATGTGCCCAAGAAGCATAATTAAATCCTTGGTAATAATCTTCAACTCGAACCTTAACATTTTCAGCTTTGCACTCTACTACAATAAAAGCAGCCTTTTTGTCTTTTTTGTCCTGCTCACTTTTCCAAATTACAATATCTGCGCGAGCTTTACCTTGACCACGTTTGGAGTTATTTACTTTAAGTTCCTGATCCATTTGTTCAAGAGAGTATCCATATTTGTTAGCAAGAATAGCGATGTAATATTGACGAACTCTTTCTTCTGGTGTTGATACGTGCCATGCTTTCTTTAAGGGACAATATATTTTCCCGTCTTTTTCTTGTACTTCTAAATCTGCCATTATGTATGTCCTCCGTTAATCCCATGGGGGGAGTATTATCTCTGTAACTATTCATTCTAAAGACCGCTGCCCCCTCACACACGTTTTTTCGCGAAATTGCATAGGGGGGATTCCGGTGTCTTTTAACATATTTTATATAATATTATAGCACATAATTGCATGTAGCTGGCTGACATTAGATACAATAATCTATTTGCCTTTCCGCCATATCATATAAATTAATGTGCCTTTTTCTTGCTTTTTTGAGCTTTTTCAATGGATTTTCGCTCACGATAGGCTTTTTGCTTTCGGGCATTTCGAACCTTCTGGCATTCTTCGGCATCACAAAATTCCTGTCGGTTGCTCTTTCGGATTATGAATTTACCACAGTTCCGACAACGAATCATAATGCCTTCTGGACGATTATCTGATTTCCCTTTATCTTCTGGTGCAGGGGCTTCGGAAAGCATTCTTGCAAGTGTCAGCCATGCAATATCAAATACAGAATTAATATCGGTAGAAAATTCTAATCGGTTAGTGCGGGGATCTACCTTTAATTTCATGGTAAATTCCGGAATGATGTCAATAAGCGCATTCCGGAATTCATCGTAATCGTCATATGGTGTAGTAGCAAATTCTCCGGTTGGAGGTTCTTCGACCGGATGATTTTTAATATACTCATTATCAATTTGCATTTCTTCTATGAGATTTCCTTTTGCATCCCCATAATCTAAGTCGTTCGGTATTGCAACAATAGGATGCTTATATTTATCAAAGAAAGAGTAGCCCTCAAAGTATTTCCCTTCTTTGGATAAATCATATGCAGATTCGTCATCGGCAATATAGACACCTTCGAGAGCAACATAAAACATGACTGCATTATATAATTTTCCAAGATCATCTAGGAAGGTGTTAATCTCAAATGTTCCGTCTCTTTCTACCATTTCTGCATCGAAGCTATTTATATCAAAAGATTTATTCAATTCAGAATAGATGAAATCAATATTATATGGATGCATATTATTTGTACACCATTCCATGATGAGCTGCGTATATGGAATTTTATTATCAAAGCTGTTTATCTGCATTGCCAGATTGCAAAGGCTGGTAAGCAGTCCCTGTCCGGAAAGAAAATCTTCTTTAGGAAAGATGGGTTCATATCCGGGGCGGCAAAATGGTGTTGCACAGTAATCATTGCTTTTATCAATATCAAGTTCATATTTTTTGAATCGGAAAGGGTGGTAAATCAGTTGCCCGATACCACCGATTTCTTTAAATCCTAATATATCTGTTATTTTATCTGCTTCTGATGGAATCGTTTCATCATTCCAGTTTAATGGCATATCATACCTCATTCCAATCGTTAATTCGTTACCGTCAGTTTTTGGACTTCGGTTACATTATAGCTTAAAATATTCATGAAAACAATAAAAAGTTACACAAAATGATGTAACGGATTTGTACCTTGACAATTTCATCCCATTCTCAATGAACAAGCCCTTGTTATTGCATGGACTGGTATCCGCCAAGAGCGGTAGCAAAGAAACAATTATTGAAGAGACGGACATAACAAACTCTACGGAAGGAGCAACATCATATGGAGAAAACAACTATGAGTGTGCAGGAATTATCTGCATAGATGGGAATCAGCCTGCCAAAGGCATATGAACTGGTAAAGACACCAGGATTTCCGACAATACGAATCGGATCAAATGAGTCTACTGGTACTCTTCATAATACAGATGGAGCTAAAACAGCACTGACAGCAGAAACGCTGACTTATGATGATGTGATTTCTTTATATTTTAGTGTTGATAAGGAATATAGAAGAAATGGCATCTGGCTTATGAATGATAAGACGGCACTTGCACTCAGAAAGCTGAAGGATATCGATGACAATTATTTGTGGAATCAGACAAATGATACAATTCTTGGAAAACAGGTTATTATTTCGGAATATATGCCGGCTATCGATATAGGTACTAAGCCGATTGCATTTGGTGACTTCTCATATTACTGGATTGTAGGAAGAAAGCCTGTGACGGTAAGAACATTGTTGGAAAAATTTGTGCTGTATGATCAGATTGGATATCTTGCATTTGAGTTCCTTGACGGAAAACTTGTAAGAAATGAAGCAATCAAGGTTATCCAGATGGCAGATGCAGGGAAATAATCATAGAATTGTTTGATTTTATTTCTATCATCTTGAATGGAATATATGCCCCTTGTATGGTATTTAGCTGTATTGGGGGTTAATACCCCATTTAAATTCGCAGTTTTTGTGCGTGAAGTGGCGGCACCGTTGCTCGGCATAAAAGGTGACAGAGATTTAGACCGCCCCTTGGGGCAAATATCACAGAATCAGAGTGAAAATGACAAAAAAGAAAAAATAGTACAAAGGAGTCAGCTGTGTGACCACCTTGTCGGAAGGAGAGATACTATGAATGCAGAAAGCAATGAAGCGCTTCCTGTTAGTGAGAAGTATATGCTCACCATCAAGGAGGCAGCAGCTTATTTTAATATTGGTATAAAGAAACTGAGAAGAATTGCAGAGGATAACCTCGGAACGGTGGCGGTGTACTGCTGAAACAGATTCTTGATCATCCGCCCGAAGTTTGAAGAATTTATCCTTAATTCTTCAGAGATATAGTTCATTTTATCTGCCAAAAGTAGTTGCTATTACAGGGCATAAGAGCGAACATAGGATGACCCCGAAAACCCTTGAAAAATAGCCATTTTTGGCAGAAAGGAATGTGATTTTATGGCAAGACCAAGTTTAGCAGAAAAGGATATTTTAAATCATTCTGAGACAATTGAATATTTTGTTTTGAGCCGGAGAAAATTTCATGATTTATTGAATAATACGGATGGAGAAGGTTTTCTGGCATACTACGGAGAACGCAAGCTGATTCTCCGGGTTGCGTTTGAAAAATATCTACTGCACCATCCAGAGTTGAGGAGGCGAGGATAATGGCAAAGGCAGGAAGAGGACAGACAAGGCGGGATTTTAAGCGAAGAGTACTGCGTCTGGGAGAAAGCGTAAGAGCAGATGGAAAATACCAATATAAATATCATATTGATGGAAAACCACATTTTGTATACAGTTGGAAACTGGAACCTGCGGACAAACTTCCCAAGGGCAAAAAACATGTTTTTCTCTCAGGGAGTTGGAAAAGCAGGTAAATATGGATTTGCTTGTAAATATTGTAGATGGCCAGATGACAGTCTGCGAACTGGTAGACAGATATTTAAAAACCAAGACAGGGGTAAGACAAAGTACCAAGCAGGGATATGTTACAGTGCAGAGACTGCTTGCGAAGGAAGCATTTGGCAAAAAGACGATACGAAGTGTGAAAACTTCGGATGCAAAGCTGTTTCTTATCAAACTGCAACAGGAAGATTGAAAGAGCTACAGTTCTATTCATACCATCAAGGGAGTGCGGCGACCAGCCTTTCAGATGGCGGTGGATGATGACATTCTGGTAAAGAACCCATTTGGATTTCAGCTTGCCGGGGTATTGGTAAATGATTCGGTCACAAGAGAGGCAATTTCCAAAGACCAGATGAGAAAGTTCTTAAAGTTTGTGCATGGCGATGTGGTGTGTTGTAAATATTATGAAGTGGTGTACATACTCTTTCATACAGGAATGCACCGAAAGTGGAGAAGTCCATAGATGAATATAGTGGATTTTTATTCTACGATGATAATGGAATGCCACTTGTGGCAATGCACTGGCAGCACCGATTCAATCATAAGGTTGGCAGATACAATGACATCTACCGGGTGCAGATACCAAACATTATGCCTCATGTATGCCGACACACCTATTGCTCGAATATGGCAAAATCGGGAATGAATCCAAAGACACTGCAGTACCTCATGGGGTATTCGAATATATCAGTAACAATGAATGTGTACACGCATATCGGATTCGATGATGCCGAGGAAGAATTGAAGCGGATGGAAGAGTTTAGAAAGGCACAGGCAGATGTTAAGCAGAAGAAAGAGAAACCGATGTCGCAGAAGATGTTTAAGGTAGTTTAATATGGAAAAGAGATGACGCTACGGCTTAGGCTGGGGCGATTTTTTGTGGAAAAAAGCTGTTTTTACATATATAATATAACTTGGATTAATAATGTATTGGAGGGATACATAATGAATAATGATTATCAATTACTATTAGATGAAGTACGTCAAAATTATGCAAGTGTAGTGTGGACACATAAGATACAAGAGAAACAAGCAGATATTTATCATGAACAATATGCAAAATTAGAAACAGCCAATATTTTGGCGGCTTCAGCAACATCTTGCGGAATTGTTAGTACTATATTTTGTGATAGTATTTGGGCAAAAATAATAGCTGCAGTTCTTTCTTTTATTACAATCACAATTACTACATATTTCAAGAGTTTTGATATAAAGGAAATGGAAAAGCACAACAAGGAATATGCTAACAAATTCTTAATTATACGAAATCGGTTGTTGCATATTGTTTGTGACCTTCATATGAAGAAACGTAATATTGCTGAGATTAACACAGAATATATTTCAATCATGGATGAATTGAATGAACTATATGTTTCTGCACCATCAACGACGCAAGAGGCAGTTGATAGAGCAACAGAAGCACTTAAGGTTGATAAAGAGTATACATATACGGAGGAAGAAATAGATAATTTCTTACCACCGGCACTCAGAGGGGAGGTTGAAGAGTAATTGGGATTATTAAATGATTTTGAAACATTTTGTAGTAATATCTTGCTGGACAATCTGGAAGATATGAAAAAGACAGCAGGAGAAATTGCAAAAAAACTTAACAAGAGTTATTACGATTTAGATAACGAGAATGAATTGCATATGTATATAGTAGGGTCAGTTGGAAGAAAGACTGCAATTAGTGGAAGCAGTGATTTGGATGTTTTGTTTGATTTGCCCGCTAATATTTACAGTAAATATAATGCTTATTCTGATAATGGACAGTCTGCACTTATACAAGATGTAAAGAATGTGCTTAAAGAAAAATATCCGAATACAGATATTCGTGGAGATGGGCAGGTAGTTGTTATTGCTTTCAATAAATATACTGTTGAACTTGTTCCTGGATTTAAGCAGGCTGATGATAGGTTTAAGTATCCAGACACGCATGATGGTGGTTCGTGGAAGTATACAGATCCTTTAAGTGAGCAAAGTGCCTGTACTGAATGTGAAAATGAGTCGGACGGAAAGTATTATAACTTTTGTCATATTATCAGGAGTTGGAAGAATCATATAGGTATTAAAATGGGAGGACTGTTAATTGATACTCTAGTATACGATTTTTTTAATGAAAACGGGTGTTTTGTGGATGATTCAGAAAAAAATTATTTGGAAATATTGCAATCATTATTTGAGAACCTAAAGAATCAAGATAAAGACAGAAGCTATTGGTATGCAATGGGAAGCAATCAGTGTGTATATAATTCCGACAATGGAAAGTTTATTAGTAAGGCAAAGAAAGCGTATAACAAAATAAAAGACCTTACAATTGAATCCGATAATGCAAATAAAGTTTTGAGACAAGTATTGGGAAACTCATTTCCTAAAGCGGAAGGAAAAACAGAAAAAAATGCGAAGTATGTTATGTCGAAGCGTTATTATGAAAGAGGCGCTACAACGGAAGAATTTATTGATGAGAAATTTAATGTTGATATTAGGTATGGTGTAAATATTGACTGTAATGTCACTCAAGATGGTTGGAGACCATTTCTATTGCGAAAGTATCTTGGAGATAATTTGACTCCGTTGAGAAAAAACAAAAAATTGGATTTTTTTATAGTAGATACAGATTGCCCCGAACCATATGATGTATATTGGAAAATTAGAAATGTTGGAGCAGAGGCTGTTAACCGTAATATGGTGAGAGGAAATATTGTTAAAGGGAGTGGAATGCATCACAGAGAAAACACAGAGTTCGAAGGGGAACACTATGTTGAATGTTATTTGGTTAAAAATAATATATGTGTTGCTAGGGATAGAATTGAAGTGCCAATAGGAACAATATAGTCATTAGTAGTAAGAATTTCCCTTTTACTACTAACAGGTAGTAACAACTTGCTCAATCTTGCTTTAATTTGCCACAATCTGTAATTTCAGAGCATATCACAATAACCCTGGAAACCCTTGCAAAACAGGGCATTTCCGGGCAAAACAAGGAGAAACAAAACAATGATAAAAGTACTTTTTATCTGCCACGGCAACATCTGCCGCAGCACCATGGCCGAAAGTGTCATGACATATTTAGTTAAGCAAGCTGGTTTATCAGACCAGTTTTATATTAATTCAGCGGCAACAAGCCGTGAAGAGATAGGCAATCCCCCACACCATGGGACGGTTGCCAGATTAAAAGCAGAAGGAATACCTGTCATTCCACATAGAGCAGTGCAGATGACACTGGATGATTATGAGGAATATGATTATCTTATAGGCATGGATACAGAGAACATAAGAAATATGCAGCGTATATCAGGTGGAGATCCAGATGAAAAGATATATAAGCTGCTTACATTTGCAGGTTCAGGCCTTGATGTAGCGGATCCGTGGTATACAGGAGATTTCGAAGCAACATATAAAGATGTAAAGGCTGGCTGTGAAGGTCTGCTTCACACGCTTGCTGAGGAAACGTAATAAATAAAATAATCTATTTAACATTTACAAATAAAATAACTAAAATAACAAAACAGAATATTTTTATAATCCCTGCATAAACTGTACAAACAGATATGCAGGGGTTTTTATTTTTGAAAACTTATATTGAAGAAAGGGTAATAGATATTGCTAATTACATAATAGATAACAATACTACAGTCAGAAAGGCGGCAAAACAGTTTGGAGTAAGTAAAAGCACAGCACATAAGGATGTAACAACAAGACTTTTAGAGATTAATCCTACACTTGCTGCGAAAGTGAGGAAAGTGCTTGATGTCAACAAACAAGAGCGGCATATACGTGGAGGAATGGCAACAAGAGAAAAGTATGCACATCATAAAAATTAAAGATAATGAAGAACAAAGCAAATCTAAACTAAAGTATATTCAGGCATTATAAGAATATTTTCAACAATTCCGTCAATTATATAATATATGAGCAGTGATTATATAAAGCAGAAGTAATATAAAAGCAGCGATTATATAAAGATTATATAAAACAGAAGCAATATAAAAGCAGTGGTTATATAAAACAGAAGCAATATAAAAGCAGTGATTATATAAAGCAGAAGCAATATAAAAGCAGTGATTATATAAAGCAGAAGCTGTATAAAGGCAGTGACCATATAAAGCAAATAATTGACAGGAGGAATACACTAATGCAATCTGATTTAACAAGAAATTCTGATAATAAGGATATCCAGCAGAGCAGTACAGTATACACACAATCTGACTTTGCCGGTGGTGTACCTATGAATGAACCTATGGCAGAAAGATATTGTTCACCTGAAGCATATGAGTGCAGTGATGGGATAGAAGCAGGCTGTCTTGATAATCCCCATATTCCACCAGATGAAGTTAACAATAGTACCTTGAAGATGATGGGGCATAGACATAGAAAGCTTGAAATAAAGAAGGTTATTGGAAGGGAAATACTGGACTCAAGAGGCAATCCCACAGTAGAGGCGCAGGTTTTGCTTAACGATGGAACTGTTGGACATGGTATGGTTCCAAGTGGAGCATCAACAGGTGCTTTTGAGGCTGTTGAACTAAGAGATATGGATCAGAAAAGATATCTTGGGAAAGGTACGCTTAAGGCTGTAAAACATATAAATGTTGAACTTAACAATACCGTACTTGCAATGGATGCATCTAATGTATATGCAATAGATAAAGCTATGATAAAAGAAGATGGAACTAAAGATAAGTCCAGATTAGGTGCTAATTCAATTCTTGCAGTATCAATAGCATGCGCCAGGGCAGCGGCGGCATCATTTCATATGCCATTGTACAGGTTTATAGGTGGAAATGTGGCTACGACACTTCCAGTTCCTATGATGAATATTATAAATGGGGGTAGGCACGCAGTTGGAAGTGATTTTCAGGAGTATATGATAGTTCCGGCGGGTGCATCAAGTTTTCGAGAGGCACTTCGTATGGGAACAGAGGTGTTTCATTCTTTAAAGGAAATACTTACTAAGAAAGGATTCGCAGTTACTGTTGGTGATGAGGGAGGTTTTGCACCAGATGTGGCTGATGCATTTGAAGTGTTTGAACTTCTTATGGAGGCGGTGATTACAGCAGGATATAAGCCAGGCGAAGATATTTATTTCGCGATGGATGCCGCAGCTTCCGAATTATACAATACTGAAAGCGGATTGTATGAGTTCCCAAGAGAATATGCAACAAGACAATCAAAAGTTCATGAAAATGTAGACATGAAACAACAAAAAATGACTTATGATTTACTTGATACAAACAATGAAATGCTTGCAATTAAGCGGGATAGCAAACAACTTGTAGATTATTACTCTAAAATTATCGACAAATTCCCAGTGATATCAATAGAAGACCCGCTTAACGAAGAAGATTGGGACGGATGGAGAGATATAACTGATAAGTTAGGCAACCGTGTACAGCTTGTGGGTGATGATTTATTTGTTACTAATACAGAAAGATTAAAAAAGGGTATAGCATCAGGCTGTGCGAATTCAATTCTTATAAAATATAATCAGATAGGAACGTTGTCAGAAACAATAGAGGCAGTTAAGATGGCGCATAAAGCTGGATATACTGCTATATCAAGTCATCGTTCAGGTGAAACAGAAGATACGACGATTGCGGACATGGCGGTTGCTTTGAATATGGGACAGATAAAAACCGGGGCACCATCAAGAGGTGAGAGAATAGCAAAATATAACAGATTACTGCGTATAGAAGATGAGCTTGGAAGTTCCGCAGTGTATCCGGGGATAAAGGCATTTAATATAAAAACTGAGAAATAAAGTAAGATTAAGAACACACCAAGAATCAATAAAAACAAAGTAAAAATTAACAATACATCAAGAAACAATAATAAGAAATTTCAGTATTTTGCGTGTCAACAGGTCAAAAATGTACATTTGCACTGATGCAGCCGTATTGGACCTGCTGACACCTGTATAATATAATTACATCAGCGAAACAATACTTAATCCGCTGTTTTTAGAAAGATTTACATAATCATTTCCACACTGTACGATAGGTTTGTCAAGAGCGTTGTCATTTATAAGAACTACCTTTCCAGTACGTCCATCTGAAAGCTTTACGTTTGTTCCAATATATGAAGCAACTACATTTTTAAGAAATGGAATAGCATATATAGGATCAAACTTGGTAAATGCATCCTGATACATCATTTTAACAACTTCAAAAGGACATATAGGTGCACGATATATACGTGATGCAGTCATGGCATCATATACATCTGCGATAGTGATAATCTTGGCAACAGCCGGGATATCAGGGCTTTTAAGACCAAATGGATATCCGCTTCCGTCACATTTTTCATGATGCAGCAGTATAGCTTCTTTAACAGGGAGAGGAAGCTTTTTGTCTTTTATCTGTTCATATCCAAGATTAACATGATGCTTCATTATCTCATATTCATTGTCAGTCAATGTACCTGGTTTATTTAGTATATTATCAGGTACAAGCAGCTTGCCAATATCATGTAAGAGACCTGCAAGAGTAAGTGTTTTAATCTGTTCATCATTAAAGTTGAGCCATTTGCCTATAATAGATGCGATAAGTGCAACATTGACAGAATGAACGAAAGTAATGTCATCCTTGTTTCGCATGGCATGCAGCATATCAAACATCTGAAGTGAATTACGCGCTTCAGACAGAATATTCATAGTTCCCGATACCATGGTGTCTGTGTCTATATTGTTTTCGGCAGTAAGGAATGAGTTGAGATTATCTTTTACGGAATCTACATTAACATTATATTCTGATTCAAAATGCTTGAATTCATCAGAGTTACGGACACGCTCATAATAGTTGATATTGTCAGCATCAGTTCTGGCTAAAGCAGCATTTCTTTCAGCCTGTGATGCAGAGTCTTCATCCTCATTATAAATGTTTATTTCAAGAACATGCAGACTTGAAATTTTAGCGATAAGCGAAGGCGTAAGAACAGTATCTTTAGGTGCAAGCAGAGAGCCATCGCTTAATATAATATCACGTGAAAGCTTCATTCCGGCATGTGCATCAAATATAAATATAGTATTGTCATTCATATATAACATTCTCCTTAAATTTCAAATGTAATAGAACTGTTTGTATATATCATATGATACCAGGGTCAAAAGGTCTGAATTTACATGAGTTCACTCATAGTTGGGGAAAGACTTTGAATCCGCTCATATATGAGCACAAAATACTTTATGAACCCTACATTTAAATATGAAATAATTATAAATTTAATAGTTTAAAAAGTCAATTATACTTGACGTGTAACAATATATTGTGTAATATTTTTATGGATTACAGATGGTGCGTGCAGCATTATGTGATCATAATTAAATATATGATTATATCCCTTATTTAGAGCGGTGGAGATACATAGGATCTGAGAAGCCCGGCAACCCCTTGCATTTGAACAGCATAAGGAAGGTGCCAACCTGAGCGAGATTATTCGAACAATGAGAGGATTTCGAAGCAGATTTCGGGTCCCTTTAAGGGACCTTTTTCTATGCATAGATATATCAGATATGTATGTTATGTATGTAAAAATGAACGTACAATTTAAAGACATACAATTTAAAGTATAAGTATGCATCCATACGAAATTAGGATATAAGCATGTCGAATTATGCTTTAAGCCAGGCTGTACAAGGCATAATCGGAGATACTTAATAACAAGGAAGTTTATTTTAGAAGGAGAAAGATTAGTACGATGGAAAAAAGATTATTTACATCAGAGTCAGTAACAGAAGGACATCCAGATAAAATCTGTGATCAGATATCAGATGCAGTGCTTGATGCACTTTATGAGCAGGATCCATATTCAAGAGTGGCATGTGAAACACTTACTAATACAGGTTTTGTTATGGTTATGGGTGAAATCACAACTAAGGCTTCTATAGATATCCCACAAATTGTACGTGATACAGTTGTAGAGATAGGTTATGACAGCTCAGAAAAGGGCTTTGATGGTAACACATGTGCAGTTATGGTTGCACTTGATAAGCAGTCAGCAGATATAGCTATGGGAGTTGATAAGGCTCTTGAAGCAAAGGAAGGTGTTGATAAGGACGATGAAGACCTTGGAGCCGGCGACCAGGGTATGATGTTTGGTTATGCTACAAACGAAACAGAAGAATATATGCCATATTCAGCAGCACTTGCACAGAAGCTTTCAAAGCAGCTTACAAAGGTTCGTAAGGATGGCACATTAAGCTACTTAAGACCAGATGGCAAGACACAGGTAACAGTTGAATATGATGAAAACAACAAGCCTATACGTCTTGATGCAATTGTTGTATCTTCACAGCATGCACCAGAAGTATCACAGGAACAGATTCATGAAGATATCAAGAAGTACGTTATAGATGCAATTGTTGACCCAGCTATGGTAGATGCTGATACTAAGATATTTATCAATCCAACAGGCCGTTTTGTTATAGGTGGTCCTAACGGAGATTCAGGCCTTACAGGTAGAAAGATTATTGTAGATACTTATGGTGGAGCAGCAAGACATGGTGGTGGAGCATTTTCTGGTAAGGATTGCACAAAGGTAGATCGTTCAGCAGCTTATGCAGCACGTTATGTAGCTAAGAATATAGTTGCAGCAGGTATCGCAGACAGATGCGAGATTCAGCTTTCATATGCGATCGGTGTTGCACATCCAACATCAATCTGTGTAGATACATTTGGAACAGGTAAGTTAAGCGATGAAAAGATTGTTGAAATAATCAGAGAAAACTTTGATTTAAGACCAAACGGAATTATAAATATGCTTAATTTAAGAAGACCAATCTATAAGCAGACAGCAAGCTATGGACATTTTGGACGTACAGACCTTAACCTCCCATGGGAGCAGACAGATAAGGCTGATATACTTAAGAAGTATCTTTAAAATGTTGTTGTTTAGCACATATTATTAATATACGGACGACAGCATATATGAGGAAAGCAGGTGTGCATACATCAACGATGCCAGAAGCTCCAATTGGATATTTCTAAGACTTTTCATATACGTAATGGTAGTTTCCGCTACCGTTCGATACGGGACATCCGTGTCCCATATCGAACTTCCACAGACATCCGTGTCTGTGGATAGCTGGGTAGTTAAGGAAAAGTCTAAGAACTATCACAATTGGACTTCAAGTGCATCTTATGATGTATGCGCACCTGCTTTCCTCATATATGCTGTCTGACTTTGATTTAATTGAATATTCAGTATTACATTATGCCGTAGTACAGACAAATATAAGCTACAGGCAGTCCTGCATACTATGCGAAATGCACTTGAAGTTTGATTGTGATAGTTCTTAGTCTTTCCCTTAGTCAACCAGCTAGCTTCGTACACGGATGTACGAAGCAGCGAAGCCGCGCCATGGACGGCGCGTCTGAGCGGTAGCGTCAGTTATCATAGTTTATATGGAAAGACTTAGAAATATCCAATCAAAGCTTCTGGCATTGAACATAGTGTGCAGGACTGCCTGTAGCTTATATTTGTCGT
>ENA-OWPJ01000483-OWPJ01000483.1-human-gut-metagenome-genome-assembly--contig:-NODE-483-length-38621-cov-5.0028_pt1 | contig 38621 bp, 30 predicted proteins | sample MGYA00248264_ERZ651846 | MGnify/ENA primary metagenome ERZ651846 (study PRJEB26924, sample SAMEA4378271) | human gut metagenome | biome: human gut; feature: human-associated habitat; material: faeces...
GAGATAAAATCAAGAAAAATAAAAGTACCAATGTGGGAAGAGGAAAGATATACTGAACCAAAAGAAGTGATAAAATTCAGAGTAGGAAAGAGCCTTATAAAAATAGCTAATGGTGATAGAGATGAATAGAAGAGAAATGGCAAAATTATATATAAAAATGAGTCCAGAAAAATTAACAATAACTGGTGCAGAAGAAGAGATAAGAGAGTTTCTTGAAACAGTGAAGGAAGGAATAGCCCTAGATGGAGAGGTAAAATTTCCAAAAAGAGGTATATTTGAAATACTTACAAGAAAATCAAGAACAGTATCTAATCCAGTAACAAGAGAGCAGATGACAATTTATCCAAAGAAAACAGTGAGATTCAGAGTATCAAAGAAAATGAAATAATAAATTGAGATGAATAAATAATAAATTACAGAAAATAAAATATAAATTTGAGAAGAGTCAATTTTGGCTCTTTTTTTGTGGATAAATGTTGGAAAATGTGAGGAGATAAATTGAGAAGAAAATGAAATAATTTGATGAAGAATAAGAGTGAAGACAGGTAATTATAGGATATTCAATGGTAAGAAAAATATCTTTATGTATTGAACCGTATCTTTAGTTTCAAAATCAGTTCAAATTTTTTAAAAAAAACTGTTGATTAATTTTTGAAGATGTGATATCTTGTTGTTATAAAGAAAAAATATGTTGAAAAATGTGAGAAAAAGTTGAGAAAAATAAAAAAATGCATAGATACAAATTTTGATATAGTATATAATTGAAGATAATGACACATATTTTGAGAAAATGTAATATTATGTGAACTGTATCAAAGGAGGTATTTAAAAAATGCTGGCGATTCAAAGATTGAAAGAAATTGAAAAGATATTAAATGAAAAAGGAAGTGTGATAATAAGCACACTGAGCAAGCAGTTTAATGTATCAGAAGAAACTATAAGACGTGATCTGGATAAATTAGAGAAAACAAAAGTGTTAAAAAGAGTGAGAGGTGGAGCATACCTTCAATCAGAAACGGACAAACAGGTTCCTTTAGAAATAAGAGAAAAGATATATCTGGAAGAAAAACATGAGATAGCTAATAAAGCTATTGAGTTTATTCAAGATGGAGATACACTGATGATAGACAGTAGTACTACAGCAGTATGTGTAGCCCAAATTGTAGATAAGTATGAGAAAAAAGTTACTGTTATAACTAACTCAATAAGAGTAGTAGAAGTATTTCAGGATTCTAAATGGGTAAAAATAGTATGTGTTGGTGGAAGTTTTAGAAAGAGAACAAAATCATTTATAGGGAGTCAGGCAGTAAATCAGCTGGAGACCCTTTATGCAAATAAAGCATTTGTAAGCTGTACAGCAGTTAATAGAAAATTTGGAGTAACAGATGACAGCGAAAGAGAAGCTGAAATCAGAAGAAAAATGATAGCTAATTCAGAAGAAACATTTTTGATAGTGGACAGAACAAAATTTGATAATCTGGAATCTCATCTGATTTGTGGATTAGATAAAATAGATTATATTATAACAGACCAGAAACTATCAAATGAATGGGAGGAATCTCTTAAAAAGCTGAAGGTAGATATTGTATATATATGATTCTAAGGAGGCGTATAGAAATTGGAAAATTTTAATTTTAAAAGCAGCACAAGACTTATATTTGGAAAAGATACTCATGAGGAAGCAGGAAAATATGTGAAAGCTTACAGCAAAAAAGTTCTGCTGCATTATGAAGGAGATGGAAGCCTGATTAAAAAACTAGGGATATATGACAAAGTAGTAAAATCCCTTGAAGAGAATGGTATAGAATATGTAACTTTTGGAGGAGTTGTTCCAAACCCAAGACTATCTCTGGTATATGAAGGAATAGAAATATGCAGAAAAAATAATATAGATTTTATTCTGGCAGTAGGTGGAGGAAGTGTAATAGACTCTGCAAAAGCTATATCCCTTGGTGCAGTATATGAAGGAGATGTATGGGATTTCTTTACAGGAAAAAATGAACCTGTAAATTCTCTAAATGTTGGGGTAGTTCTTACAATACCGGGATCAGGGTCAGAGATGTCAGAAAGTTCCATAATAAGTGATGAGAAAACATCGATGAAATGTGTATGCGATACAGAAAAGAATTTTCCAGTGTTTTCAATACTAGATCCGCAGGTTTGCTTTACAATACCGTCTTATCTAATGGGGTGTGGAGTAACAGATATAATGTCACATCTTATGGAGAGATATTTCAGCCGTACAGCAGACACACAGCTGAGTGATGCTCTTTTGGAAGCAGCTATGAGAACAGTTGTAGAATTTGGACCTAAAGTAATGAAAGAACCTAAAAACTATAATAATTGTGCTCAAATTATGTGGGCAGCCACTGTGGCACATAATGGAATGATAGCAGCAGGAAGAGCTGCTGACTGGGCATCTCATAGAATAGAACATGAAATAAGTGCCATATATGACATAACTCATGGAGCAGGAATGGCAATAGTATTTCCAGCATGGATGGAATATGTGAAAGATGAAGATATAGAAAGATTTTCAGATTTTGCAGTAAAAGTCTTTGGGATAAAAGAAGATGAAGACAAAGAAAAAACAGCTTTAAAAGGAATAATAGAACTTAAAAAGTTTTTCAAAAATCTTAAAATGAAAACATCTTTGGAAGAGGCAGGAATAGGAGAGGAGAACTTTGAAGTGATGGCTGAAAAAGCTCTTGCTGGAAGTGAAACTCTTGGAAGATTTAAAAAATTAAGAAAAGAAGATATAGTAAATATTCTAAAAATGTCAAAATAGGAAGGTAAAAGTAAATGCTATTAGAAAAAGAGAGAAAAGAAGTAATGGAATACGGCAGACGTATGATAAAAGAAGGTCTTACCAAAGGGACGGGAGGAAATATAAGCCTAGTTAACAGAGAACAGAATCTTATGGCAATTACTCCAAGTGGGATAGATTATCTTGAAATAGTTCCAGAAGATATAGTAATTATAGATGTACAAAGTGGAAAAATAGTAGATGGAAAGAGAGTTCCTTCAAGTGAAGCAGACATGCACAGAATATTTTATAAATATAGAGATGATATAAATGCAATGGTACATACTCATTCAAAATATGCAGCAGGATATTCATGCATAAATAAAAAACTACCAGCAATACATTATCTTCTGGCGGTAGCGGGAACTGATGTACCTTGTGCAGAATATGCAACTTATGGAACAGTAAAATTAGCTAAAAATGCTTTCAAAGCAATGGAAGGAACAAAAGCAGTACTTTTAAGCAATCATGGGATGCTGGCAGGAGGGGCCAACCTGTCAGAAGCCTATAATATAGCTGAAAATGTAGAGTTCTGCTGTGAGCTGTACTTTATAGCTAAAACTGTAGGAGAACCAGAAATTCTATCAGAAAAAGAGATGCAGAATATGATAGAGAGATTTAAAGATTATGGAAAAAGAACAGAGGAACATGAAGAAATTTAGGGTGGATTAAAATTTTAAATAAAAAATATTTAGGAGGGGACATATGGAGAAAAAAGGAAATATCAAAGGTTTGATTCCATTGATTGTATTTTTAGGGTTATATGCAGGAGCTGGAATCTTTACAGGAAGCTTTGGAAATATGCCATTGCTTACAGCATTTATGATTACTATGGGAGTGTCATTTTGTTTAAACAAAGAGGGGAAGAAAGAAACATTAGATGAAAAGGTAAATATTTTCTGTAAGGGTGCAGGAGAACCTACATTGATTCTGATGGTTGTAATTTTCCTTATGGCAGGGGCTTTTTATTCTGTAGCAGATGCAATGGGTGCTGTTAGTTCAACAGTAAATCTGGGGTTGTCTGTGCTTCCAGCTAAAATGCTGCTTCCAGGTCTGTTCCTTGTAGGGTGTGCACTTAGCTTCTCAATGGGGACATCTATGGGAACTGTAAGTGCTTTGACACCAGTAGCTGTAGGAATAGCAAGAGAAACTGGTATAGCACTGCCTTTAGTATGCGGGGTAGTTATAGGTGGAGCAATGTTTGGAGATAATATGTCATTTATTTCTGATACAACTATTGCAGCAACAAGGACTCAAGAAGTAGGAATGAAGGATAAATTCAAAGTCAACTTTGCTATTGTGCTTCCAGCAGTTATCATCAATATGATACTGATATCTTTTATGGGAGGAAGCGGAGTTGAAGGTAAAATTTATGAATACAATCTTGTAAATATAATTCCATATATTTCTATCATTGTTCTGGCACTTACAGGGCTCAATGTAATAAATGTATTGGGAATAGGAATAGCTTTAGGACTTGGAATCGGACTTTTCCATGGAAGTTTTACTTTTGTGGAGATATTTGGAATACTGCAAAGAGGACTTGGCTGGATGGAAGATATGTCTATAATAGCTATTGTAGTAGGAGGAGTAGTTGCCCTCATGAATCACTTTGGAGGAATCACTTATCTTCTGGAAAATCTTACAGCTAGAATAAAGAGTAAAAGGGGAGCAGAAACTGGAATTGCAGTTCTTGTAAGTCTTCTTGATCTGGCAACTACAAATAATACAGTATCAATTATTACAGCAGGGCCTATGGCAAAAGATATAGCAGATAAATTTGGTGTAGACCGTAAGAGAGTAGCTGGACTTCTTGACTTGTTCTCATCAGCATTTCAAGGGTTGATGCCTTATGCAGGACAAATGCTTATGGCAGCAGGAATGGCTCAGATATCACCAGCATCAATAGTACCTTATTCTTGGTATTCTATGCTAATGATCGTAATGGGAGCATTGTCTATAGCTACTGGACTGCCTAATTTTAAAAACAGTAAAGCATAGTATTTTTAATGAAAAGAGGGATAAATATGAGTAGAATGGATCAAGGGTTGGCTTTCATGCTTCAGTATGAAAATATTGCATGGTATGAAAATGGAAAAGTGAGAATTTTAGATAGAAGAATTTATCCAAGAGAAGTAAAATTTGTGGAGTGCAGTGATTACCATGAGGTGAGACAAGCTATCACAGATATGGTAACACAAAGTGCAGGACCTTATACAGCAGCAGGAATGGGAATGGCTCTGGCTGCTTATCAGGCAGAGGGGCTGTCTAAAGAGAAGCAGATAGCTTTCTTAAAAGAAGCTTCTGATGTAATATCTCATGCAAGACCTACTACTGTAAATCGTATGAAGCTTATAACTGAGTCATGTTATGAAGTTGGAAAAGAAGCTATTGAACAGGGGAAATCAGCTGTAGAAGCAATCTTTCAAAGAACAGTTGATTCTCTTGAGAGAAGATATGGAAGAATGTCAGAAGTAGCTAAAAATCTTGTGAAGCTTTTTCCACAAAAAGGGAAAGTAATGACGCAATGTTTTGGTGAAACAATTGTAGGTTGTATGGGAAGAGAGATAAGAAATCAGAATAAAGATATAGAATTCTACTGCCCAGAAACAAGACCATATCTTCAAGGAGCACGTCTTACAGCAAGTGTACTGAAAGATCAGGGATTTAAAGTGACTGTGATTACAGACAATATGCCAGCATGGACAATAAAATCTAAAGGAATAGATGTATTTACCTCAGCAGCAGATTCTATCTGTATGGATGGTCATATAGTAAATAAAGTGGGGACTTTGCAGATTGCTATAGTTGCAAAATACTTTGGAATTCCATATTTTGTTACTGGCATTCCTGATGAAGATAAAAAACTTGAAAATATAGTGATAGAGGAAAGAAATCCAGAAGAAGTTTTAACGTGTAATGGAATAAAAAATACTTTAGAGGGAGTAGAAGCTTATTATCCATCTTTTGATATTACACCTCCTTATTTAGTCAGTGGTGTTGTTACAGATCAGGGAATATATTCTCCATATAATCTGGCAGAATATTATGAAAAGGAAGTAGAACAATATTATTAAGAGAGAGGGAAGACTATGAATAAATATTTAGAGCATTTTCGTATGTCAGCAGCAGATGCTGTTGAATATACAAAATATTTTGGAATTTTTCCAGATGATGCTGAGCTTAGGGGCGAAGAAATTGGAGATGGAAATATAAACTATATTTTCAGAGTCATAGAAGATAAAACTGGAAAGTCTGTTGTATTGAAACAGGCAGATAAATTTTTACGTTCATCTGGACGTCCTTTGGATTTGGACAGAAGTAGAATTGAAGCAGAAATATTGAAGCTGGAAGGGGAATATGCTCCTGAATTTGTGCCAGAAATATATCGTTATGACGATATCATGTGTGTAATAGTAATGGAGGATATTTCTGAATATAAGAATCTGAGAAAAGAGCTTATAGATGGGAAAATATTTGAAAAATTTGCAGATGAGATAAGTAGTTTCCTAGCAGATACCCTTCTTCCAACAACAGATCTGGTACTGGACAGAGCAGAGAAAAAAGATAGAGTAAAAGCTTTTATAAATAAAGAATTGTGTGATATATCAGAATGTCTTGTATTTACAGAACCTTATGTAAATGACAGAGATAGAAACATAGTTATTCCAGAAAATATGGAGTTTGTAAAAAAATATTTATATGAAGATAAAGAGCTTCATGTTGAAGCAGCAAAACTTAAAAATAATTTTATGAATAATGCACAAGCTTTAATACATGGAGATCTTCATTCAGGGTCTATATTTATTAATGAAAGAGGAATGAAGGTGATTGATCCGGAATTTTCTTTCTATGGGCCTATGGGATATGATATTGGAAACGTAATAGGAAATCTTTTCTTCTCTTTGGTAAATAGAAAATATCTTATGGAAGATGGAGAAAAGAAAGAGAAATTTATCCAATGGCTTACTGAGACTATTGAAAATATTTTTGATATGTTTGTTGTAAAATTCCATAAAAAATATAAGGAGATAGTAAAAGATCCTCTTTATGTAAATGAAGGCTTTGAAAACTGGTATCTTGGAGAAATATTGGCTGATTCAGTGGGGTCGGCAGGGATGGAAATCATCAGAAGAGTAGTGGGCGATTCTAAGGTGATGGAAGTTACAAGTATTGAGGATACAGAAAAGAGAGTAAAAGTTGAGAGGGAGCTTATACAAATAGGAATAAGATTTGTAAAAGACAGATATAAAATAAAATCAGGAAAAGACTTGATTTAAATTTAAAAATATTTAGGGGCTATTAAAATAAAAAGAGGTTGGCTAAAATTTTTTATCTTAGTCAACCTCTTTTATTACAGTGAAAATTATTTTATTTTTTCATTTATGAATTTTTTAAACTCTTCAAAAGTTCCAATTGAAAAGCTGTCTTTTTTTAATATTATTCCTTGTTTTTTTCCAATCATTAAGACATAAGCCGCCTTATATTCTTTTATTTCCTTGATTTGATTATATTCAAACTCCATTGAAATTTTGCCTTCTTTTAAAGCAATGCCATTATCTGTAAATTGCAAAACAGATTCAGGCGTCTGTCCATTATGCAGATTAAGAGAAGATTTTTTCATATTTTTCAAATAAACTAAATGATAAAAAATTAATCGCAATGAAACAATAAATATTAATATAGTCAGCACAGCCATAACCAAACGTAAACTGCTCATCTTGAATAATGTAAGGTAAGTATAGAATGCTGCAATAAGCACAAATAAAAATCCAAGTCTTCTGGGAAATTTGCAATGAACATCTTTTACATATTCAAGCAGAACTTTTTTATCAGAGTAATATCTGTTTTCAAATAATATTTCCATTTCCTTCCCCCATTTCATCATTACTTTTATATTTTTTCTGAAACTTTTTAAGTGGTTCACAATATTATATAGTAATTTATCCTTTTTATCTACTTGTATTTGGAATAAAACACAGAAAAATTAAATGTTTTGGGGGAAGTTAATGGTTTATAGAATAGAAATATAATTCTATTTATTTAACAGAATAACTTCCTAATATTTTAAGGTCTTTACAATTTTTTCTCATAGCTTCTATTAAATCTTTTGTTCTTTGTTCTCTCAAATCTCCTACTATTTCTACATAGAAGAAATACTGCCAAGGAAGATTGTGAAGAGAACGAGATCTGATGCTTTCCATATTGAATCCATGCTCAGCTACTATCTGAATAATATGTGCCAGCTGTCCAGCGTTGTGGTCAACAGTAAAGAGAAGATTAAATCTATCTCCTTTTTCTTCAAGTTTTTTAGTCAGTATAATAAATCTTGTAGTGTTTTCTGTACTTGTATTTATATTTTCAACAAGAATTTTTAAACCATAAAGTTCAGCAGTTTCTCTGCTGGCAATAGCAGCTTTATGGATGTCTCCGGCTTCACTTACAAATTTAGCTGCAAGGGCAGTATTAGGATAAGGAATAGCTTCAAAGTTAGTTCCTTTTAAGAACGTCTGACATTGTGACAGTGCCTGATGATGTGAATAAACTTTTTCTATATCTTTTATTTCTGCATTTTTTAATCCCAATAAATTCTGATCTATTTTTAAATCATAAATTCCTGAGATATGGCAGTCATATTTTGAAAGCAGATCAAGAACTTCCCCTACTTCTCCTGTATATGAATTTTCAAAAGGAATAACTCCATATGCTGCTCCCCCATCAGCAACAGCTTTGAATACATCTTCAAAAGTTGCGTATGACTTTAATTTTGAATCTGGGAAAACTTTTTTTGAGGCAATGTGAGAGAATGCTCCCATGGTACCTTGATATGCAACAACACCTTTGTTGATGATAGATGCCTGATATCTCTTAGAAGTGTCCATAAGATTTTGAATAAATTCCTTGTATGATTCAATATATTTTTCCTCTGTGATATAAGCACAGTTTTTTTCTATTACCTGTTTTTCTCTTCCACTGTCAAAAATAGGCATATCATTTTCCAGTTTGTATAAAATGACATCTTCTACAGCCTGCATTCTTTTTTGGAAAAGAGCTGCAACTTCTTTGTCTACTTCATTTATGATCTTTCTGGCTTCTTCCAATTTATTCATATTTTACTCCCCCTTTGAATTTTGAAATTATTATAGCACTATTTTTGAATACATTCTACATAAAAAAAATTTGTTTTTGCATAAGAACTTTAAAGTCTGTAGAAATAGGAAGTCTTAGGGAATATATATATTGAGATTTCAAAAAAATTAAAAAAAATGTTGCAAAATTTTCAATATAGGTTTATTATAAGTAAAATTCGTTTTTTTGGAGTGGTAACTTATGAGAAATAAAAAAGCAAACAATATAGTATTCAGATTTTACTTTAGATAGCCTTGATACAACCATAAAGCCCTTATGGTCTTTTGTTGTATCAAGGCGAAGCATTCAAGGAATTGAATGCTTTTTTTTATATCTGAGAAAAATAAAAAGGAGGATTTTATGAAACTGAGAATAGATCTTAAAGAAAAAAGTTATGATATTCATATTGAAAAAGGGATACTTTATAGAATAAAAGAATATATAGACTTAAATAGAAAAGTTATGATAGTGACAGATACAGGAGTTCCTCAAAAATATACAGATATATTAAAAGCCCAATGTTCTGATGGATATTCAATTGTTGTAGAACAGGGAGAGGGAGCAAAGAGTTTTAGAGTATTTGAAGAAGTATGTCAAAAACTCCTTGAATATGGCTTTCATAGAAAAGATCTTGTAATAGCTCTGGGAGGGGGAGTGATAGGGGATCTTGCAGGATTCTCAGCTGCTTCATACATGAGAGGAATAGATTTCATAAATATACCGACAACTACACTTTCTCAGATAGACAGCTCTATTGGAGGGAAAACAGCAATAAATCTGGGAGATACTAAAAATATAATAGGAGCTTTTTATCAGCCGAAAGGGGTATTCATAGATCCAGAAGTTTTAGAGACTCTTCCTAAAAGGCACTATTACAATGGACTGGTTGAAGCTTTGAAGGCTGGCCTTATATACGATAAAAAACTCTTTGAAATATTTGAAGAGAAAGATATAGAGAGCAGTCTTCAAGAGATAATCTATAGAGCACTTTTAGTAAAAAAAGATGTAGTTGAAAAAGATGAGAGAGAAGAAAATCTTAGAAAAATATTGAACTTCGGTCATACTATCGGCCATGGAATAGAAGGGTTCTTCCATTTGAAAGATGTACTTCATGGAGAGGGAGTGGCTATGGGAATGCTTCCAATGATAGAGAATGAAGAACTTAGAGAGAGAACTAAAAATATATTGAAAAAGATGAATATAGATACAGAGATAAAATATGATTGTGATAAAGTATTTGAACTTATGCTCAAAGATAAAAAAGCTGATCAGGATAAGATAACTCTGGTAAAAGTAAGAGAGCTGGGAAAAGCTGAACTGGTAAAAGTTCCAATGGAGGAATGTAAAAATTATCTGAAATAGAGGAGGAAAAATGCAGAGTACAATAGGGAATAGTATAAAACTCAGTCTTTTTGGAGAATCACATGGAACAGCTATTGGAATCGTGATAGATGGATTAGCTCCAGGAATAAAATTAGATACTGACTTTATACAAGAACAGCTGGAGAAAAGGAAGCCAAAGGGAAAAATATCTACTCAAAGACACGAAGCAGATGATTTTAAAATAGTCAGCGGATATTTCAATGGATATACAACAGGAACACCCTTATGCCTCATAATTGAAAATAAATCACAAATGAGCAGAGATTATGAGAAAACTAAGAGTATAATGAGGCCTTCTCATGCTGATTATACAGCAGATGCAAAATATATGGGATATCAGGACTATAGAGGAGGAGGACATTTCTCTGGAAGAATAACAGCACCTCTGGTAGCAGCAGGGGCAATATTTATTCAGGTACTCAGATCTAAAGGAATAGAAATAGGGACTCACATATTAAAATGCAGAAATGAGAAAGATAAGAGTTTTTCTTCTGAAGAAAGCGTGTTATTGAAGGAGATAAGGGAAGTAAATGCAAAATATTTTCCTGTGATAGAGGAAGCTGCTGAAGAGAAAATGAAAAAGCTCATAGAAAAAGCAGGAGAGGAGCTGGACTCAGTAGGAGGAATACTGGAAACTGCTGTGACAGGACTTCCAGCAGGAATAGGAGAGCCTTACTTTAATTCTGTAGAAAGTGTACTTTCTCACCTAATATATTCTATACCAGCAGTGAAAGGGATAGAATTTGGAGCTGGGTTTGCAGTGACAGAGATGTATGGAAGTGAAGCAAATGACAGCTTCTATTATGAAAATGGAGAAGTAAAAACTAAAACAAATAATAATGGAGGGATTAATGGAGGAATATCTAACTCTATGCCCCTTATAATGAAGATTGCTGTAAAACCTACACCATCAATATATAAGGAGCAGGAAAGTGTAGATATAGCTAAGCAGGAAAATGTAAAATTTAATATAGAAGGAAGACATGACCCAGCTATAATACACAGAGCAAGAGTGGTTGTAGATTCTATGACAGCTTTTGGGCTTCTTGATCTCATCTGCATGAGATATGGCTATATGTGGATGACAGATAAAAAATAGAATGAAAGAGAAGATAGAATAAAGTAAGATATAGAATAGTTAAAATATGAAATAAAGAAAGATAGAATAAAGTAAGATGCAGAATAGTTAAAATATGAAATAAACAAAAATATAAGAAAATATAAAAACTTAGGGGGAATAAAAATGATAATAACTTTAAAGAAAAACACACCACAAGAAGAAATTCAAAAGATGATTGAGGCTTTAGAAAGTAAGAATGATGTAACAGTAACTCTTATATCTGGAGAAAATTACAATGTATTTGGTATAGTGGGAGATACTACAAAAATAGATGAGAAAGCATTGAAGGCAAGTCCATATGTTGAAGATGTAACTAGAATAGCAGCACCATATAAAAAAGCCAACAGACTTTTCCATCCAGAAGACAGCATTATTGATGTAGCCGGAATCAAAATAGGAGCAGGACAAAAAATTGCTGTAATAGGAGGTCCTTGTTCTGTAGAGGGAGAATGTTCTGTTATGGAGATAGCAAAGGAAGTAAAAGAAGCAGGAGCTTCTATGCTGAGAGGAGGAGCTTACAAACCTCGTACATCGCCATATGCTTTTCAGGGAATGGCCAGTGAAGGAATTCAATGTCTAGTAAAAGCAAGAGAAACTTATGGGCTTCCAATAGTCAGCGAACTTATGAGTGCAGATAAAATAGATGAATTTGTTGAAAATGTAGACCTTATTCAAATAGGGGCAAGAAATATGCAGAACTTTGATCTGCTAAAAGCAGTAGGAAAAATAAATAAACCTATCCTTTTAAAAAGAGGGCTATCAAATACAATAGAAGAATGGATAATGTCAGCTGAATATATTATGGCTGGAGGAAATGAAAATGTAATACTTTGTGAAAGAGGAATCAGAACTTTTGAAAAATATACTAGAAATACTCTTGATCTTAGCGTTATCCCTATTATTAAACAAAAAACACATCTTCCTATAATAATTGATCCTTCTCATGCTACCGGAAACTGGGAATATGTAGAATCAATGGCATTGGCAGCTATTGCAGCTGGGGCAGACGGACTTATTATAGAGGTGCATAATGACCCTGAGCATGCTTGGAGTGATGGAGCTCAATCATTAAAACCTAAAAAATTCAAGCATTTGATAGAGCAAGGAAGAAAAATAGCAAAAGTTATTGGAAGAGATATGTAAGACTCATTAGAAGGAGGAAGCAAATAAATGAAAGCAAAAATATATCCATCAAAATGCAGTGGGCAGATAGTTATCCCCCCTTCTAAAAGCATGGGACATAGAGCAATAATATGTGCATCAATGGCACCTGGAAGAAGCATAATAAAAAATACAGCTTATTCTGATGATATAAAAACTACAATAGAGGGAATGAGAAAACTGGGAGCTGTCATAGAGGAAAATGGAAGCACCCTCATTATAGATGGGATAAAAGATATCACAAAAATTTCAGATGAAACTATAAACTGTAATGAGTCTGGGTCAACTTTGAGATTCTTTATACCAATATTTTCCCTGACTGGAAAGAAAATAACTTTTCTTGGGAAAAACAGACTTCTGAAAAGACCTCAAAAAATATATGAGGATATATTTAAAGAACAGAAATTACATTACTATCATGATGAATCTAAGATGGAGATAGAAGGAAAACTGAAAGCTGGAACATATGAGATAGATGGAAATATAAGCTCGCAGTTTATCAGTGGACTTCTTTTTACCCTTCCTTTGCTGGAGGGAGATTCTGAAATAAAAATAAGACCTCCTTTTGAATCAGCTTCATATATAGACCTTACTTTAGAGATGTTGAAAAGATTTGGAATAGAGATATTTCAAAAAGATGAGCTTACTTTTAAAATCAGAGGAAATCAGAAATACAGTCCTTGTGACTATACCATTGAAGGAGATTTTTCACAGCTAGGGTTCTTTGCAGTGCTGGGAGCAGTGAATAATGATCTTAAATGTCTGGGGCTGAATCATGACTCTAAGCAGGGAGATAAAGCTGTAATAGAGATATTGAGAAGCAGTGGTATAAATATAGAGAATATAGAGGGAGGATACTTTATTCGTAAAAGTACTCCTAAAGGCTGTGAAATAGACCTTGCAGACTGTCCAGACTTAGGGCCGATACTCAATGTATTGGGAATGTATGGAGATGGAGACTTCAGAATCTATAATGCTGGAAGATTGAGATACAAGGAAAGCGACAGAATAGCAGCTATGGAAGAGGAGCTTTTAAAGCTGGGAGTATCTATTAAAACTACAGAAGATGAGATTTTTATATCTGGAAAAGAGATATATGCTGGAGGAATAGAGGTATCAGGGCATAAAGATCATAGAATAGTTATGAGCATGGCTGTAGCAGCTACCCTTATGAATAAACCTGTCATTATAGATGGAGCAGAGGCAGTGGAAAAGTCTTATCCTGATTTTTTTGAAGATATAGAAAAAATAGGGGTAAAGGTTGAGTGCTATGATAAATAAAGATATGAAATTTTTCATTGTGGGATTAGGGCTTCTGGGAGGAGCTTATGCAAAAGCTCTCAAGAAAAACGGATATACTGTATATGCTGCTGATATAAATGAAGACAGTATAGAATATGCTCTTGAAAATAATATAATAGATGAAGGAGCAGTTTCTGACTATAATTCGTTGATAGAAAAAGCAGATGTGATAATATCAGGACTTTATCCTACTGCAATGATAGAATGGTTAAAAGAAAATCAGAAGTATTTTAAAAAGGGCTGTATAATCACAGATGTCAGTGGGGTAAAAAAAGGAATAGCTGACAAAGTACAGGGATTTCTATCTGAAGATTTTGAATTTATAAGCTCTCATCCCATGGCTGGAAAAGAAGTGAGCGGTGTGAGAAATAGTGATGAGAATATTTTTAAGATAGCCAACTTCATCATTACTCCTACAGAAAAAAATACATCTGAAGGAATAAAATTTGCAAGGGAGCTGGGAGAAATACTTGGGTTTAGAAATATTACCCAGCTGTCACTTGAAGAGCATGATAAAATGATAGGGTTTGTGTCACAGCTTACTCATGTGATAGCAGTATCTCTTATGAATACCAACGATAATACCCATCTTGTAGAATATACTGGAGATTCATTCAGAGACCTTACAAGGATAGCTAAAATTAATGAAGTTTTGTGGAGTGAACTTTTTCTTTTAAATAAGGAAATATTAGTAAAGGAGATAGATGATTTTGCAGCAGAGCTGAATAATTTTAGAGAAAAACTTGTAAATGAAGATGTGGAAGGAATGAAAAAACTCTTTATTCAGTCTACAGAGAGAAGAAAACTTTTTGATAGGAAAGATGTGAAAAATAGGAAGTAAAAAATAAGGAGGACTAAAATTTAATCTAGCTTTTTAGTCCTCCTTATTAATTTTCTATTTAAAGCAAAGAGCCAAAGCTCCTAAAATTCCAGCATCCTCTCCAAGAGCTGGAGGTACAATATATTCATCAATATTTTTCAAAATACTTTCAGTTTGAATATACCCATTTAAAAGCTGAACCACTTTTTTTCTGATTATAGGGAAAAGATGTTTCTCTCTCATTACTCCTCCACCTAGCATTATCTTTTCAGGTGAAAGAACAAGAATATAATTTACAAGAGCATGAGCAATATAGTACCCTTCCATTTCCCATGCAGGATGATCATCAGGAATATCTACACCTTTCATTCCCCATCTTCTCTCAAGTGCCGGTCCTGAAGCCATACCTTCTAAGCAGTTTCCACCATGGAATGGACAGTTCCCAACAAATTTATCTCTAGGATGTCTATTGACAAAGATATGCCCCATCTCTGGATGAAGCATTCCATGTACAAGTTTTCCTTCAACTACAGCTCCACCACCTATTCCAGTTCCTACAGTAAGGTAGATAGAACTTTTTAAATTTTTTCCAGCTCCCCATACATATTCACCAAAAGCAGCAGCATTTACATCTGTATCAAAATATACAGGGATGTCAAAGTTCTTTTTAATTTCCCCAACAAGATTGAAATTTTTCCATGCAGTTTTAGGAGTGGAAGTTATGTAACCATAAGTTTTAGAGTCTTTGTTTAAATCAATAGGGCCAAAACACCCTATTCCAATTGCTTCTATCTCTTTTCCTTTGAAAAAAGAGATGACATTTTTCATTGTTTCATGCGGCAGCTCTGTAGGAAAAGAAACTCTCTCTATTAATTCCCCAGATTTAGTTCCTATTCCACATACGAATTTTGTTCCACCAGCTTCTATTGCACCAAAAAACATAGTATTTCCTCCCATTCCCATATATTTTAAAATGATTTTATCTTTCTATACATATATTTTACCATTTCTTTTGAAAAGTTTGTAGGGAATAAATAAAAAAATTTAGGAAAATTAATTCTCTAAACCACTATAAGAAATAGGTTTTGAATTTGAAGAGAAAAGGAGTATAATAAAGATTAAATATAGGAGAAAACTATATAATTTGATATAATATGTTAGATAATATAGATTTAGGAGGAAAAAATGATACTAGCAGGAAATAAGAAAGCATTTTTCGATTATTTCATAGAAGATAAATTTGAAGCCGGTATTGAGTTAGTAGGAAGTGAAGTAAAGTCTGCAAAAGCTGGGAAAATAAGCATAAAAGAATCTTTTATAAGAATAATAAATGGAGAAATTTTTATCATGGGAATGTCAATAGTTCCATGGGGATTCGGAAGTGTATATAACCCAGATGAAAGAAGAGTAAGAAAACTTCTTCTGCACAAGAAAGAAATAAAAAAACTTCATGAGAAAGTATCTCAAAAAGGATATACTATTGTTCCTTTGAATGTTCACATGTCTAAGGGATATGTAAAGCTGGAAATAGCTTTGGCAAGAGGTAAGAAAAACTATGATAAGAGAGAAAGTTTAGCTAAAAAAGATGTTGAAAGAGATCTTCAAAGAATGGCAAAAGAAAGATAGGATTGAAAAAAAAGCAGAAATGTGCTATACTTTAATGTAACATAAAAATTGAATAATGGGGATGCAAAGGTTTCGACGGGGTTCTCAGGTTATAGGTAGCAGGCCAGGGTGACCGCTGTGAGAGGTCAACTCATCGTTTAGATGGAAATAAAAATTACGCTTTAGCTGCTTAATGTCAGCTCACCTTTGAACATATTCTTCTGTAAATGTGTTCAGCCAAGGTGTCACTAAAATACAGATTACCCTAGATGATTTCTCTAAGTTATAGGGGACATTCCAGAGGATAGCTTTAGTTAGCCCTGTCTGTGGGATTAACTACTGCGAAATCTAATAGCAGACTAAGCTTGTAGAAGCCTATGGCGCTGGCAATTTCGGACACGGGTTCGATTCCCGTCATCTCCACCATCATTAGCCATATACAATTGTGGAAAAATTCGGATGTTGAGAGAATTTTATCTCTATATACAACAATTTTTTCTACAAAAGTTTTCAATATATTTTTAACAATATTATCATCTTTAGATTTAAGGTATTTACTTAAATTTAAAGATGATTTTTATTTTTTGCTTATTTAAAAAGTTAGGTGTAACATCATATTTTATTTTTTCATTTTTAATACTTTTATATCTATTTTGCTCACTTTATTTTGAATTTATAGTCTAAAATTCTTTAGTTTAAATGAAAGTTTAATAATTTGTTTGGCCTTTTTAGAAATTTTTATAATATTTTGTTAATTTTACTTAGCTTCTTAGGAAAAATTCTCAATTTATCCTTTCTATACTTTAGTATTAATCATTTATGTTTTTTAATTCATATATTGATCTTACGAATATTGTTAGTTTATTTAAAAAATATAAAAAATGAATTATATAAAAATAATATCTTTATTTCGTTGATATCGAGTATAATATCTATAATTTTATAATTAAACAAACAAAAAATGCTACTATTTTAGTGTGGAAAAATGTATAATAAAATTAAATACATTAAAATAATATAAAATGGGGAAAATATATGAAATGGAAGATAGTGTTTATTGGTTTTTTTGTATTATCATCAATATCTTTTTCAAATTCTGAAGAAATTAATAGAGAAGAAAGAAGAAGACATGAGGAAGAGATAAGAAAACTAGAAAAAGCAGAAGCAAAGGATGAAATTCAATTAAATGAATTAGAAGAAAATATTGAAGCTATTGGAGATGAAATAAAAAGTCTTGAAATAAGTGGTAATACCATTTTAAAAGCTTCAGAAATAGAAGTCTTAAAAAAGAAGTATATTGGTAAAATAGGGGGAAAAAATATTCTTAATCTCATGAGAGAACTTGAGAACCTATATTTAGTTAAAGGGTATATTGCAGTAAGAGTAAAAATGGATATGGATAAAGCAGATATACCTGAAGGGAAAATAGCTTTAAAAGTTTTAGAAGGGTATATTGAAGAGATAAGATTCAAAGATAAAAGCAAAGGGAAGATTAATATCTTTACATCTTTTCCTACTTCAAAAGGAGATGTGCTAAATATCAATGACCTAGACCAAGGAATAGATAATTTGAACTCTGTATCTTCCAATAATGCCAAACTTGATATTTTGGCTGGAGAAACTCTTGGTGGTAGTATAATCGAGATTGATAATCAGAGAAGTAAAAAAATATCTGGTGCAATAAATTACAATGATTTAGGACAGAAATCAACAGGAAAAGACAGATTGAAGACTTCACTTATCTTTGAAGATATTATAGGATTAAATGATTCTTTTACAGGAACATATCAGAAGAAGCTTGGAACAAGTACAAAATACAAAGATAATGAAAATTTTTCTTTCTATTACAGAATTCCAATAAAGTATTGGGAATTTTCTGTATCTAAGGATCAATCTGAATATCTTTCTACAATAAGATCATTTGCTCATACTTATGAATCTACAGGGATTTCAAAAAATATTAATTATTCAGTAAGAAGAATAATTAATAGAAATAGTAATGGAAAAACATCAGTTGGAGTTACTCTAACAAATAAAGAAACTAAAAACTATTTTGATGGAATTAAGTTAATAACAAGTTCAAGAAAATTGTCAGTATTAAAAGTTGATGTAAATCATAATAGGAGACTCTTTAATGGAGTTTTTTATGGAAATCTAACTTATCATGAAGGACTAGATAGATTTGGTGCAGAAAGTGATGGAGAAAAGGGAGAATATTCTCCAAAAGCGCAATTTCAAAAATATACAGCAGACATAAGCTGGTATAGACCATTTAATATAGGAGAGCAAAGATTCTCATATAGAGTTTCCTTAAGTGGACAATATTCAGATGATATCCTTTATTCTTCAGAGAAATTAGGAATAGGTGACGATACTACAGTCAGAGGTTTTAAAGAAAATTCAATAATGGGTGATAAAGGTTTCTATATGAGAAATGAAATTGGATATAATTATAAGTTTTTTGAGCCATTTATTGCTTATGATTATGGAAGAGTAAAAGATGTATATAAAGATGAATATTATGAAAAAAATGGCAGTGAGATGAGTGGTGCTTCAGTAGGTCTTAGAATGTATTTCAATCATTTTGATATGAGTTTTACATATTCAAAACCTTTAACAGCTCCATCATATATAAAAAAGAACACACATGAAATATATTTTACTATGAGTGCTAGATTTTAGACATTTTAAGGGGGAAGATTAAAATGGAAAAGTTACGAAATAATTTTTTCAAAAAATTAATAATTTACAGCTACATTTTTTTAAGTATTTTTACACAGCCGCTTCTTGCAGCAGGTGTAGTTAAAGATCAAAATATGAATCAGCAGATGAATGTAGAGAAAGCACCTAATGGAGTTCCAATAGTAAATATCAATGCTCCTAATAAAAATGGAGTATCTCATAACCATTTTAAAGAATATAATGTTGGAAAAGAAGGAATTCTTCTTAATAACAGTGCTAAAGAATTTAACAGAACTCAAATAGGTGGAATAATTCAGGGGAATTCTAATCTCAATGGAAGAGAAGCAAATGTAATCCTTACAGAAGTTACAGGTGTAAATAGAAGTAGAATAGAAGGATACACTGAAATAGTTGGAAAATCAGCTGAATATATCTTAGCAAATCCAAATGGGATATATCTAAATGGGGCAGGGTTCATAAATACCCCAAGAGTAATACTTACAACTGGAAAATCTATAACAGATGAGCTAGGAAATTTAAAAGGCTTTTCTATAGATGATGGAACAGTAGTAATAGGAAGTCAGGGAATAGATGGAAAAAATGTAAGAATGGTAGATATTATTTCAAGAACAGCAGAACTGAATGGTGCAGTGTATGGTGGAGACGAAGTAAATGTTGTCTTGGGGAGAAATGATTATGACCATCAAACAAAAAAAGTAACACCAAAAGCTGATAAAGCAGGAGATAAACCTAAAGTGGCTCTGGATGCGAAAGCACTAGGGTCTCTTTATGCTGGAAGAATATATCTGCAAAGTACAGAAAAAGGTGTTGGAGTAAACAGCCAGGGGGAGATGCTTGCTGGAGCTGGAGATTTTGAAGTAGATGTTAATGGAAGACTAGTTCTTAATGACGCACAGGCTAAAAATGATATAAAAATAAAAGCAGAGAATGTTGAAATTCAAAAGAGAGCAATTGCAGAAAATAATATTAATATTGATACAAAGGATATAGTAAATACTGGTGTTGTAACAGCAAATAAAAATATAACTGTAAAGAGTTCTAACATTGAAAATAAGGGGGGCATATCTTCTAAAAGCATAAACATAAATAATAAAGAAAAAATAGTAAATACAGGAAAAATATCAGCAGACAATGTAAAAATATCTTCTAATGATATGACAAATAAAGAATTAACAGCTGTTAATGCTGATATAGATTTAACAGGCAACTTAAAAACAGAATCTATTAAAGCTGTTGAAAATTTAAATATCAAGGGGAAAAATATAGAAAATACTGGTACTATAGCTGCCAATAAAAAAGTGCAAATAGAAAGTGCTGATATTTCAAATAAAGGAGATATAAGTACTGATGAAATAAAGATAAATAATAAAAATAATGTTGTAAATGAAAAAAATATAACAGCTTCTATAGTAGATATAACTTCAAAATCATTAGTTAATAAAGAAGAAATTCAGGGAGAGATATTAAATTTAAAAATATTAGATTCTTTTAATAATAATGGAATTTTATTAGGAAAAAATATTACATTAAATGCTGGTAAAGTAATAAATACATCTACCATATATGGAGAAAAATATTTAACAATAACATCAGATAAATATACAAATAAAAATTTAGGAGTGACAGCAGGTGAAATTCTTACTTTAAATAGTAATATTGAAAATGATGGAAATATATTAGGAGAAAAGGTAATATTTACTGGAACAGAAATAAAGAATATAGGAAGTATCACAGGAGAGGATACTCTTCATATTACTTCTAATTTGAATAATAGTGGAACTATTCAGGGAAAAAATCTAGTAAGTATTACTGGAAATATTGATAACAGTAAAAATATAAAGAGTGAAAAAGTATTAAATATATCTGGAAATGTAATAAATACTGGATATATATATGGTGAAAATGCTGATATAGTAGGAAATATAACTAATAGTGGAGATATTTTATCACTCTCAAATATGAAGATATCAGGAAATATAATTAATAACAAGAATCTAAATAGTGGAGATAAGCTTATTCTATTAAGCAGTAATATTCTTAATAATGATAGAATATCAGCTTTAGATCTTTCTGTTACAGGAGTTAAGCTTGTAAATAATGGAATAATAACTGGAGAAAAAGGAATATTTAATATTGATGACATAGAAAATTATGGAACTCTTTATGGAAAGAATACTCTTTCTATTACAGGGAATAATCTTATCAATAATAAACTTATTCAAGGGTCTAAGGATCTATATATAAATTCACAAAATATAGAAAATAAAGATGATTTATTTGCAGGAAATAACATTTCTTTGATAGCTATATCTTTAGATAATATTGGAAGAATAATTGGAGATGGAAATTTAACATTTAATACTAGCAATTTATTTACTAACTCTAATCTTATCCAAGGAAATAATATAAAAGTAACTGGAATAGATAATAGTGGGAAAATCGTTGCTAAAGAGGAAATTGAAGCTGTAGAAATAAAAAATAATGGAACAATCTCAGCTTTAAAAAACCTTAAAAGTAATAAATTATCAAACTTACTTCTTGGAAAAACTATTCTAGGAGAAAATCTTACTTTAGAAGAGGAGCTTTTAAATAAAGGAATCATTTCAGTAAAAGGAGATATGACAGCTAAAAATGTTTCTAATACTGGAAGTATAATTTCAGATAAAAATATAGTATTAAAAGAATTAGACAATAGTAATGGAACTATTGAAGGAAAAAATATTAGTATAGTAAATACAGGAATTTTTAATAACCAGTCAGGAAAGTTAAAAGTTTTTGATAATGATTCAATACTATATATAAAAGCACTTGGTATCAATAATAATTCTGGTGAAATTCACGCTCAGGGAACTGCTGATTTAAATATAGCTGGAAATTTAATTCTTACAGGAAGCTATATCGGAAATACTCTTTTAAAAATAACAGCAGATTCTTTGACTTCAAATATTAATCTAGAAAATGTTGGAGATATAGTAGTTAATTTATCTGGTGATTTGCTGAATAATAATAAATTTGTCAGTGGAAATAATATTACTATAACTGCAAAAGATTTAATAAATAATAAAACTTTAGGTAGTTTAGGAAATTTTAATATTGTACTTACAGGAAAATTAGATAATCTAGACAGTATAATTCTTGGAAGTGGAAATAATATAATAGCAACTGCTGGAGATATAAATAACAGCGGCTTTTTAACTTCGCAGAATAGTTTGACTGTAAATTCAAAAGATTTAATAAATAATGGACAGATAGCTTCTGGAAACATCCTTACACTAAATTCAAATAATATAATAAATAATAATTTTGCCCTTTTATATTCTAAAAATGATATGTTTATAACAACAAAAAAAGATTTAGCAAATAACAAAGGAGACATATATTCTGGAAATAATGCAGAAATAAAAGTTTTAGGAAAAGTACAGAATAATGCAGCAACAATAGAGGCTATAGGAGATATCTATATAGAAGCAGCCCAGATAGAAAATTTTGGAGAAGTAACAGGAAGTCATTCTATCACTGGAAAAATTCCTGGCATATCAAGTGATGTGGATATGGGATCAATTGACAAAACTATTCTGAATAATAAAAGTAATCTAATAATGCAGGAACTATTTACAGACTATATTGGAGGAATAGGAAGCTGGACATGGTATCATGGTCATGCTAGTGATTTAGGTGTATATCTTCATGAAATTGATAAAGTTGAAAGTAATTATACAAGCACTATGGCATATATTTCATCTGGAAAAAATATTACTCTTAAGACTACTGGAGATGTAATAAACAGAGAAGGAAATATTTTAGCAGATAAAGATATAAATATATCAGCTGTTAATTTAAAAAATGAAAACTATACAGTAGATGTAGAAGTAAACAGTGAATGGAGAAGAGATTATGAGCTTCATGGAAGCGCTATGTATACTCTTTCTTATGATACATACTTAATGGATGGAAAGGTGTATAACTATAACAGGGATAAAGGTTATGTAGTAGTAAATGATAAAATAATTCAAAAATTAGGAACTGACAAAGCTACAAAAATATCAGCAGGAAATAATATAAATATATCAGCTGTTAAAGTAGGAAATGGAGCATTATCAAGTGATCCAAATGCAGTAAATTCTAAAAATATCAATGTAGGACAGGTAATATTAAACAGCAATAATATATCAAAAACTGGAACTATTAACACAGAAAGCTTTATTACAATACCAGAAGGAGATAAAGGACTATTTGTTGTAAACAAAGATTTAGTGAATTCAGCTGGAGTATCTGTAACAGAAAAAGATAAGATAACTGTAGGAAATGGAGAGCTGATATTTAATAATAATTCAGTTTCAAATAATAAAATTCCAGGATTTTCATATTTGATAGAATCAAATGTTAAATTTACAGATATGGGATACTATATGGGTTCTGATTACTTCTTTGGAAAAATAGGTTTTAATCCTGAGAAAAATATAAGACTTCTTGGAGATGCTTTTTATGAATCAAGAGTGGTAAACAGAGCTATTCTTGAAAGTACAGGAAAAAGATATCTAAATGGAGCAGCAAATGAAAAGGAACAGATGCAGATATTATTAGATAATTCCATAACTGCTATGGAAGATTTTAATCTGTCTATTGGAACAGCTCTTACAAAAGAACAGATAAATAATCTTAAAAGTGATATCATATGGTATGTTGAAGAAGAGGTTAATGGAGTAAATATTCTTGTGCCTAAAGTGTATCTATCTAAAGAAACTCTTGCATCACTTGGTAATAATCAGACTGGAATGATGGCAGGGAATGGAATGAATATATCAGCTGTTGAAGTTAATAATACAGGAAGTATAAAATCTAATGGAAGTATTACTGTAAACACAGAGGAATTTTTGAATAAATCTGTATTAGGTGATTTTAAAGCATTGATTGCAGGAAATGATATAGAAATAGTTTCTGTAAATGATATAAAAAATATAGGAGCTGAGATATCAGCAGAAAATACTGTATCTCTTGAATCTATAAAAGGAAGTATCTGGAATAAGAGTACTGCCAGAGTAAATGATCTTACATATAAAATAGATTCAGATATAGAAAATACTGCTAAAATATCTGGTACTAATATAAGTATAAAAGCTGGAGAAAACTATACTAATACTGCTGCATTAGTTGAAGGTAAAGGAAATGTAGATATAGCAGCAAAAGAAGTAGTAATAGATACAATAGAAATGCATGATTATGAAAAACAAGGTGGAAAGAAAAATTACACAATAACAGAAAGCTATACAAATGCAGGAAGTGTAATAACAGGAGAAAATATTTCTATTTCAGCAGATAAAAATATTAATATAAAAGGTTCAGATATAATTGCTGACAGTGAACTTAGGTTAAAAGCTGGAGAAGATGTAAATCTTACAGCTTCAATAGACAGTGACTATTATGAGCATCAAGAAAGTAAAAAGAAAAGTTTTGGAAGAGGAAAATCAAAAACAGAGGTAAAATATAGTACTTCTCATAATGGAACTAATCTCATTGGAGAAAATGTAAGTATAGAAAGTGGTAAAGATACAGTCATAATAGGAAGTAATATTCAAGCTGGACCTGAAGGAAGTGCAGTAATAAATGCAGGTGGAGATATTGTACAAGCAGCTGTAAAAGATATAAACTACAGCTATAAGAAAACTACTAAAACAGGGTTTCTAGGGTTTACAGGAAGTTCAAAATCTACTGAACAATATAAGGAAGAAGCTGTAAAATCAAATACAATATCAGGAATAGGTGGGACAAGTTATGATGCAGGAAATGGAATACTTTTAGAAGGAGTAACAGTTGTATCAACTGGAAATATAACTTTAAAAGGAAAAGAAGTAGCCATCAACCCTGTAGAAACACAGGCATATCAAGAAGAAATTAAAAAGAAAAAAGGATTCAGCAGCTCATTTAGTGGAGGAACTGCTAGTTTTTCATATGGAAAATCAAAAGATGAGATAAAAACGACACAGACTACTAATACAGCTTCTACAATAGTATCTCAAGGAAAGGTAGATATAGAAGCTACAGGAGGGAAAGCTGTATTAAAATCAGTGGATATCTATGGAGAAACAGGAATAGATATTAAAGGTCATGAAGGTGTAGAATTAATTGTTGCAAAAGATAAGACAACAGTAGATGAAAAACATAAATCAAGCAGTATAGGAGTATCTGTAGGGGTAGCAGGTTCAATAAAAACTACAATAGATAATGTGAAAGATATAGATAAACTTACAGACTTTGGTGGAAACAGTTATGATATAGCAAATACAGCATCAGATTTAGTAGGAGCTATTAAAGAAGGTGCAGAAGCAATAAATAAAGTAAAACCAAAAGTAGTAGACAGTAATGGAAATATTGCATCAGAAAATTTAGAAGGAATTGTTTCAACTGATGTCAATAGCTATATAACTGTAAGTGCTGGAGTAAATAAGAGTAAATCTGAATATCATTCTTCAAGTGAATCAACAGTAAAAAATAAGCTTGAATCTAAAGGAGATATAAATATCAGCTCTGGTGCTGGAAGTGTGATAATAGAAGGAACAGATATAAAGACAGAAAAAGATTTAAATCTATCAGCTTCTAAAGATGTTGTGGTAAAATCTAGTAAAGATGAATATTCATCATCTAGCAGTTCTTCTTCAAAAGGTCTGAATGCAGATTTAACAGTTTCAACTAATCCAAAAGATATGCTGGGAAGTGTAACAGCTTCTCAAAGTAAAGGAAAAGGAAATAGTGAAGGAACTGTAAATGTGAACTCTAAATTTGAAGTAGGAGGAACACATAAGGTAGAAGCTGGAGAAAAAGTAATATATGAAGGAGCCAATGTAGAAGCTGGAAGAGTGGAAATAAAAGGAGAGGAAGTAATAATTGCCTCTTCAAAAGATACTGAGAAGTCAAGCAGCAAAAATAGTAATAGCAGTATAAAAGTAACTCCAGGAGCCCCAGGTTTTTCTGCTGAAGTTAATGTAGGACATAGAGAAGGCAATGGAGAAAAAGAGTGGGTAAGTGACCAGACTTCTATAATTGCAAAAGAAGGAGGGATAATTGAAAGTAAAGATTTTACTAACAGTGGAGCAATAATAGGTTCTGAAAGTGAAGAAAATAAACTGATAGTAAAAGCTGAAAATATAACAGTAGAACATTTAAAAGATAAAGATACAAATAAAGTAAGTGGTGGGGGAATAGAAGTAACAGGAACAGGAGTTCCAAACTTATCAGTAGTAACAGGAGGACAGGATAAGAGACAGGATACAAATGCAACAGCAGTAAATACAGAATTTGAAATAGCAGGAGAAAGTAAAACAGCAGAAGAATTAGGGTTTAATACAGATTTAGAAAAAGCACAAGTTATAACAAAAGATGAAGATAAAGTATTAGATGCAGAACTTCATACAGATTTATTGAATCAGTCAGAAAGAGACAAAATAGCAGAAGCAGGAGATTATTTGGAGTCAATTTATAAAGGGATAACAGATTCAGGGGTAGGAGGAAAGATTAATACAATCAAGGAACAAATATATGGAGATATGTTGAAAAAAGCAGCAGAAAATTATCCTGGATTTGTAAAATTTGATGAAAAAGTAATAGATGAAAATGGAGAAATATTAACTGATAAGTTAAATGAAAAGGGAAATAGAGTACAAGATTTATTGAAATATTTTGCATCAAGCGTTGGTTATGAAGGTGAAATACCAAGAATTTTGATAGGAGATCTTTCCCCTGGAGAAGAAGCATTTGCCTCAACTTCAGATAATACAATAGCAATAGATAGAAATATATTGGCTTCAGCAGATTCTAACAAAATATTGAGTATATTAGCTCATGAACTGGGACACTTTAATGGTTATGATAGTGGAACAGAAAGTACAGCTTCAAGGATAGAAAATGCAGTGTCAGGAGTAGTAAGTAAAAAAGAATCTACAGGAGATTATGAAGCATATTTCAAAAATATGTATGAAGGAAAAGATATAAGTGGAAATGAAGCACAGAAAATAATAGATGGTATTTCTGAAGAAAATAGAGAAAATTTTACTCGTGGGGTAAGTATTGGAGCAGCTGCAGGATTTGGGGGACAAGTTGGAGTAGGACTTACTAAATATACAACTATAGATCATAAAAATAACAAGGCCATCGTTTTTATTACAGCAGATGGAGCTGTGGACTTTGCTAATCCTGATGCAGGAGCTGCTTTAACCTTTTCATTTTATCCTTTTGTTAATGATCCAGAAGTCTTAGCAGGTAGGGCTAAAGCAATAGGAGGAACAGGTCCTATTCCTAGACTAGAAGAACTTAGTGGAGGAGCAAAAATTGTATTAGATACTGAAGGAAAATTTTTAGGTGTAGGTTTTATTATAGGAAAATCTCTATCACCTGTAGATGTATTTGGAGGATTTACTTATGGTTCTAAAATAATTTATAAAAAAGAATACACAATATATGAATATTATAAAGAAACTAGTCCAAGAGGAGGCAAAAATAAATGGTGATTAAAGTAGAGAATTTAGATACTTCTATAAAAATAAGTAAAATTGTAGAAGATGACTACAATAGTTATAAAAATAAAATGAAATTACTTTACGCTTTAATTAGTCTTTTTGTACAATATAAGATTTTAAAAGACTATATTTTTTCTTCCAATACTATCACTTATGAAGTTTTTATGTTTATATTGTTTGTTCAATTAGGGCTAACAATAATATTTTACTTGATATATAGAGGTAATTTATATCCTCACTTTAATGAATTTATATTTTTAAATACTGATAGAATTATCTTACAGATTAAAGAATTTGATTCTATAAGAAGTGAAATAATAATCCTTCCAAATGATATATTAAGAATATATATAAAAAAAAGAGAAGAGGTATTTAGGTATAGCAATAAAATTTCTGATGAAGAGTATATGGTAATAAAATTTAAAACAAAGCAAGAAGTTTTCTCTTGGGGATTTAAAATATCATTAGAAGAAGCAGAAAAAATAAAAAATGTTATAGATAATTATTTAAATAACCTTGCATAAAAAATATAATAAAGATAAAAAACTTTAATATTTTATAGGTAGCCTAATAAAATTTTAGGCTATTTATTAAGATATTAAAAGATTAATTAATAAAAATTGATTGCATAACATAACTATACAAGGAGCTTAAATATGAGTAAAATTTATGAAGTCCATCCCATATCTTCTTCCATTCCAAGCAAAGAAGAAATAGGAAAATTAGCTGAAAAATATTTAAATACTTTTTTAGAAAAAGAAAATATAAAAAAGAATGAAAATTACTAATTCAACTCTTAAATTTTCTGATAAAAATTATGTTAATAGAGAAAATGTATGCATGGTTGATACAGAATATGATGCTTATAAATTAAATATCAAGGAAGGAAATGCAATATTTGTTTTTTTTCATAAATTTACTCAACTTGATATTGAAGTTTTGGAAGAAACACTTGTTAACACAAGTTATGAAAATGAATTTGAAAAAATTGTAAAGTTAAGTTATACATGGACAGTAAAAAGAACTGCTTGGCAACCAGTATTATCAAATATATTATATGGTTTTGTTATAGCAATAGCTGAACTTACTGATAGGATAATATATTCTGGAGATAGAGTATGGAATATTGAAATTTTTCCTGTCAAAGCAGAAGAATTTCTTCCAATTTCTTTTAGATGGAACTATTGAACAAATTTTAAGCTATAATTAATATTAATGTTTTAAAATGCTAGTTATATAGATAAAAGACCTTTAAAAATAGTAATAAAAGATGAGGTTTTTTCATAGGGATATAAGGTGGATGACATAATAAAACTGATAAAAAAATTTTGAAATTTTGAAAACTAAAAAGCAAGAATGGAGAAAATAAAATGAAAAAAGAGTGGAGAATAAAAGATATATTGATTACATTATTGGGGGAGGGTTTGTTATTTGGTGCACTTATTTTATCTGTTGTAATAAGAGATAGTGAATCTCTTGTATTGAGATATCCAATAGAAGTGAGAAATATATTTATGGGGATATTATATATAAGTTTTGTTATTTGTGGTTTATTGGTTATTTGTGAAGGATTATTAAAAATTAATTTTAGAGAGTGTCGAATATTGCCAATAAAAATAAAAACTATATGGATAATTCTTGCTTTTATTATGCCATTGCTTGTAAGTGGTGTATTATTATGTTTTCCTGGGGAATGGTTAAATATAGAGTTTAGTACAGCTAATGTAATAACTACTCTATCATTTACATTAGTATTCTTTGGAATAGCAGCACCTATAGTTGAAGAAATGATATTTAGGGGAATGATGCTTACAGTTTTTGAAAAAAAGTGGAACAGAGAAGCAGCAATATTCTTATCTTCTCTTTTATTTGGAGCAGGACATCTTATTGGGCAAAAAATGGGATTAAGAGATTTCCTTATTATGGCATTATCAGCAAGTTTAATAGGAGCAATTTTAGCAATAGTTACATTTATAACAGAAAGTATATGGTCAAGTGTGGTTATACACATGGTGTGGAATATAATAATTATGGGGCAAATAATTAGTATAGGAGGAGTAAGGCCATTATACAGCAGATATAATTATACTTTTAATTCTGATTCAGTTTTACTTACAGGAGGTGCTTTTGGAATAGAAGCATCATTACCATCTATAGTAATAAATACAATATTTTTAATTATAGTATGGAAATTATGGAAAAAAGAAGATAAAAATAATTGCTAAAATATATAGTAATAAATATAAATTTATCAAAAATTTTATTTGGAAGATATAGTATTAAAATAACTTAGTGGAGATGAAATATAAAAAATAACAAATAGGAAGTTTCTTGATAAGTATAAGTTAATTGCTGAAGGAGAAGGAGGAGAATTAATTAGAGGAGATAGAGGATATCTCTCTGTATATAAGATTGTTTTGAAATTTGAAAATGGAGAAATAAATGAAACATATATTCTCAGCAGTTTGTGGTTTTGTGATGGAACGAATAAATATACATTAGAGTATATAAATAACATATAAAAATAATGGATAGGTTTTTCAGAAAACTTAAAAATATATAAGAATTAATATTTTGAAGAAGAGTGTTCTAAATTAATTATTTATTAACTAATTCTTATAATCTCCTTTTTATATTAATCTTAAAAAAATAAATCTAAGTGGAGGCAAAAATAAAAATCTTAAAATTAGAAAATGAAATAACTATAAAAAAATATAATGGAAAATATTTAAAGGTTACTTTGATTATACAATTTGTAATACTTTTATTTATATCATTACTGAGTTTACCTTTTTTTAGCTATAAAATAATGATATATTTTTTTATTATTGGAGTAGGATTACATTTGTTAAGTATTATTCCATATAGACTTTCATATCTTGCTGATGAAGAAATGATTATAAAAAAAGATCAAATATTTATAAATTTTTATTTTGGAAAAATTCCATTAAAAAAGATAAAAATAGTCAATGATGATTTTCTTGATGTGTCATACAGTACTTTATTTGAAACAAGCTTAGGAATGTATATAACTTTAAAAATGCCTACAAAGTTTCTATTTTCAATTTTAAATCCTAATAAATATAGATTAATGAAGTTAACTTATGAAAATAAAACTTACAGCTTTGGATATGATTTATCAGAGAATGATTACAATACAATAAAAAACTTAATATTGGAACAAAGAGAAACAGGGTAAAAAACTTTAATGTTTTATAGGTATCCTAATTAATTTTAGGTTACTCATTAAGGTATTATAAATAATAGTTACTTAAAGGAGTTAATTATTGAAAATTAAAATAAATAAATCTCAAAATGAAATAGAAATTATAAAAGATGATTCGATAAAATATGCAAAAATTTCAAAATATACACATATTTTATTTTTTTCATCAGTTATAATATTTTTTATTATATTAAAAATAAATAATAGTTTTAGTATTTCAACTTTACTAATGTTTATTATTATAGCAAGTTTTTCAATTTACTATTGGTCACTAGGGATAAAAAATAAGTATATAAATGAAGCTTTAAAAATTAATTTAGAAAATATAAAATTAGAATTTTTGAAAGATGGAGATATAGTATATTCAAAAGATATTCCTAGATGGAAAGTTTTAAAAATAAAAAAGAAGATTCCAAATTTTGAAATTTATCCAAATACAGAAGCTGCAAGTGTATTGAATCGCGAATTAGTAGATAAAAGGCCTTTAAAAATAATAACGAAAGATGAGGTTTTTTCATGGGGGTATAAAGTAGAAGAAGAAAAGGTAGATGAAATAATAAAACTAATAAAAGAATTCTGGAATATAGAAAATTAAAAATAAAAAATGGTGAATAAAAGATACCTAAGTTATATTTTCATCTATTCCTTCTTTAATTAATTTTTTAAAAATCATATATGTGTGATATGATAAAAATAAATTTATTGTAAGAAGGAGAAGAATGAATAGGGTATTATTAGTTGATGATGACGAGAAATTTCTTGAAGTATATTCAGAAATACTGATTTCTAATGGTTATGAAACTGCAACTGCACCCTCTGGGGAGGAATGTTTAAAAAAGCTTAGAGCTGAGTTTTTCAATATTGTAATTATAGATGTTCTTATGCCTGTTATGAATGGAATAGAGCTGTTAAAACTAATTCAGCAGGAATATTCTTCTTTGATAGTGCTGGTGTTGACAGGGGAAGGATCTATCTCTGGAGCAGTAGAAGCTATGGAATTGGGAGCTTTTACATATATGCTCAAACCATTAGAAATAGAAGTACTTCTTCACAATTTAAAGAGAGCTGAACAATTTTATATATTAAACTCGGAAAATATAAGCTTAAAAAACAGGCTTCCTATTAATAATAAAACTATGCTTTTAGGAGAAAGTGCCTTTATTAAAGAGACTATAAAACAGATAGAACAGGTTTCTTCAGCAAATTCCTCTGTTCTCATAACTGGAGAGAGTGGAACAGGAAAAGAGATTATTGCAGATTTGATTCATTTTTATGGAAAACGAGCTTTAGGACCTTTAGTAAAAGTAAACTGTGGAGCTTTGAGTGAATCTTTATTGGAAAGTGAGCTTTTTGGTTATGAAAAAGGAGCTTTCACAGGTGCTACAGCAAGAAAAATAGGATTTTTTGAACTTAGTAATGGAGGAACTTTATTTTTAGACGAGATAGGTGATATGTCAGCTAATTTACAGCAGAAACTTTTGAGGGTTATTCAGGAAAAAACTTTTGAAAGAGTAGGGAGTACACAGGTAATTAGAAGTGACTTCAGACTTATATGTGCTACTAATAAAGATTTAAGAGAAGAGATAAAAAAGGGGAATTTTAGAGAGGATCTCTTTTACAGAATTAATGTAATTCCTATAAAGACAGTGCCTCTAAGGAGAAGAAAAGAAGATATTCCTGTATTGCTTGAATACTATATTTCATACTTTTGTCGTGAAATGAATAAACATGTTTTTAAAATAACAGATGAAGCACTGGAAGATTTGATGAATTATGAATGGCTGGGAAATGTAAGAGAAGTAAAAAATTTCTGTGAGCGTTTAACTGTTTTTTCAAATGGGAATGATGTATCCACTAAGGTGATAAAAAATTATATAGAAGGAGATACAGTCTGGGAAAATACAAACTCTAATTCTACTTACAAGGAAGCTGAAAAAGATTTTCAATACAATTTTCTTTTAAAAAAATTAGAGGAAAATAATTGGAATATTTCTAAAACTGCTGAGATACTGAAAATTTCAAGAAAAACTTTGCAGTTAAAGATTAAAGAATTAAAAATAAGAGAGTGTAACATATCTTGACCTGGGATAGGAAAAAAATTATACAGCTGTGGGAAGAAAATAATTTAAAAGAAGTATGCAATATATTTTGCATACTTTTTTAGTTTTTATATTGAAAATTGGATGGATTGTTATCTTGGCATATTTTTTGCTTATATACTACTATATAAAGATTGAGGAAGGAAATTATGAAAAAGCTTAAAAGGCGTTCTTTTGTTTCGCAAATGTTATTTTTATTTATTTTGTTTCATTTAATATCTGTCATATTATTTAGTTATTTTTTATTTCAGCAGGATAGAAAGCAATCAAATGAAAATCTGGAAGACACGCTAAATGAAATTGCGAGAGAGAAATCTCAATTAATATCTCTAGTTATAGAAAGAATTGAAAATGAAGCAGAAAATCTTGCTAGATGGACAGAAAATTATTTAGAAGATGAAGAGATTACAAAATTATCTGATGAGTATTATACATCTGAAAGAGGAGTTTTAGTCAGGAAAGATAAAAATAGACTTGAAAAAGGTTCATCTGTTTTTCTGCCTAAAAATCAGAAAATTGATGAAAAAATGATTTCAATGATTATGCAGTCAGAAAAATTAGATGTTCAATTTAGGCAGGCTGCTAAAAATATTCCATACATATCATGGCAAGCTATTCCAATGCTTAATGGATTTTTAAGGGTTTATCCTTATTCTGAAATGAATATGTATTCTTCAGAACATATGCAGTTGAATGACCCATTTTATATAGAGGCATTGAAGCAGAGTTCCAGCAAAAAATCAATATGGTCAGAACCATATCTTGATTTTATGGGAACTGGCTGGTGTATTACCTGCACTCATCCGATATATGTAAATGATGAGGTAATTGGTTTTACAAGTATAGATGTAAATTTTGAAACTATTCAAAAAGATTTTATGGAAGACTTCAGACTTGGAAAGTCAGGAATTTCTTTTCTTTTATATAATTCAGGGGAAATCATATATCATCCTGGGGTTCCTCTTTCTTCTAAAACTAAAGGGGATCTGGCTCGAATCAATATAATAAAGGATACAAATCTAAGTCCTGAATACAAGAAAGCTCTGGAAAAAGTAGTAAGAGACAAGAGCGGAGTAGTTAGATACAAAGATGGAAGTACAGAAAATGTAATAGTATATTCTTCAATAGAGGGGCTCCCTTGGAAAATAGCAGTAGAAGTTGATCAGAATGAATTTGCTTCAATTAAAATTTTTACATGGAAGTCACTGCTCTATCTAGTAGGGTTATCTACCATACTTCTTTTCTTTTTTACATATTTTTTATTGAAAAATTATTCAAAACCAGTTCTTTCTCTAGTAGGAAGAGCGAGAAAAATATCAGAAGGTAATTATGAAATAAATGCAAGTGATTTCTATTATGATGAGATCAATGAATTGTCTATGGCATTTGATTCGATGAGCTTGAGCATAAAGGCATATATTGATGAACTTATACAAAAAAATACAGAAATAAAAACGATATTTAATAGTATAGGCGGACTTCTAATGATTGTTGATAGTGAGTACAGAATACTTTTGCTCAATGAAAAAGGACTTCAGTTAATAGGAAAAAGCCTGACAGAGGTTGTGGGGAAAAAATGCTATGATGTGATTGCTGCCCAAAGCTGTATCTGTCCAGAGTGCAAATTAAAAAAAGTTATGGAAGAAGAAAGAGAAGATATCTCCATCATTCCAATAAAAGATAAAATATTTGAAATATCCTATTATCCAATTAATGGAAAAGAAAAAAATTCAAGAGAAGTTGTAGTATACAGCTATGATATAACTGAAAGAATTATTATAGAAAAAGAACTTTCTCAAAAAGAAAAAATGGCAGGAATAGGGCAGCTGTCTTCAGCTATTGCCCATGAATTAAAAACTCCAATTGCTGTTATAAAGGGTTCTGTATATTTACTGAGAAATTATATGAAAAATATAGAAAATAAAAAAATAGAAAATCAGCTCAATATAATAAATGAGACATTATCTGAAGCAGAAGAGATAATAATGAATCTTCTTGACTATTCAAGAATTTCCAAGCTGGAAGAGAGGGAAATTGATATAGAAAAATTAATAGAACAGATAATATTTATTTCAAGAAAAGAAAGTTCTCGTATAAATGTAAAAATAGAAAGAAACTTTTCTCACTCTCCATTTATCTATAAGGGAAAAGTTGAGCCAATTAAACAGGTATTTTTAAATATCTTCACTAATGCATTAACAGCACTAAAGAATGGAGGGAATTTATTAATAGAAGGAAAAAATATAATGAGAAACCAGAAAGAATATATTGTTGTATCAATTATTGATGATGGACCTGGAATTGATGATAAGATTAAAGCCACTATATTTGACCCTTTTGTTACAACATCTTCAGATTCTTTAAATACAGGTTTGGGATTGTGGATTACTAAGAAAATCTTAGAAAATATGAATGGAGATATTGAAATCTCAAGTATAAAAGGTTCAGGAACAGCTGTCCATATTTTTCTGCCAGTGAACTAATATCTATATAGCTTTTAACATCAGGAAAAAATAAATATATTTAGGAGGAGATTTATGAAAGTTAACAAAAAGTATCTGTCATTCTATTATCAAGATATGGAAGAAATTCCTGACATTGTTTTAAACCCTAAGAAAACAGCTCTGTTGATTGTAGATATGCAGAGAGAGTTTGTATCAAGAGAGATAGGGGAAGCAATAGTGTATAAAGAAAGAGGAGATTGGGAAAGATGGCTTCCTTTTCATGATAGGCTAGATGATATAGTAATTCCCAATACAGTAAAATTATTAGATTTTTTTAGAAAAAATGATATGTATGTAACTTTTGGGCGTATTGCATGCCTTCATCCGAAGGGAGATGACAGAGCTCCTGTTCAAAAAACTGAGGGGTGGAATGGTATATTTCTTCATGTAGACTCAGTTGAAGCTGAAATGATAGATGAACTAAAGCCATTAAAAGGAGAAATAGTTGTAAATAAGACTACTGACAGCGTTCTAAATAGTACCAGCTATGAAAGAATGCTCTGCAATATGGGAGTAGAAACAGTAGTAGTTACTGGAATAGTAACAGATCAATGTGTAGCTGGAACTGTAAGAAGCCTTGCTGATGCCGGTTTTAAGGTAATATGTGTAGAGGACTGCTGTGCAGCTCCAGATATAAAGCTTCATGATGATGAGCTTAGAATAATGAATATAATTTATTGTAATGTACTTTCCACTGATGAAACGCTAGAAGTATTACAAAAAAATATGTAATCAATTTAAAAGGAGGAAAGACATGGGGGAAACAAATGGCTTAAAAAAAGAATTATCATTAACAAGTTTGATTGCAATGGCTTCTGGTGGTATGGTTGCTGCATGGATGGTGGAAATAAGATATTGGTTTGAGTTGACAGGGGTTACATCTGCCTTGGCATTATTAGTATGTGCATTGCTCATACTGCCTTTATGTTTTATTTATACTGAAATGACTGCAATGCTTCCATATGCTGGGGGAGCTAATATATGGGCAACTAATGCATTTAATTGGGATGCAGGCTTCTTCACTTGCTGGGCGTTGCTGCTGCTGTATATTATGGCTATGCCTACTGTTACCTATGGAATAGCCAGCATGCTGACATATTTTTTTCCTGTATCATTTATGCAGACTAAAATACTTGCAGTGGTCTTAACGACAGGAGCATATTTTTTAGCTAATAGAGAGCTGAAGATTCTGGCAAAAATTCAAGGGATTCTTTATTGGAGTACTCTTGTTGTTTCAGTAGGGGCTTCTTTGATATTTGTATTTAATGGTAATTGGAGTATAGAAGTAATGAAGCCTTTCTTCCCTATGGGGAGCAAGGGATTCACAGCTGCAATAGCCCTGTTAATGATGAAATTCATAGGATTTGACTTGATACCTCAATTATCTGAAGAAACAAATTTTCCTAAGAATAAGCTTTGGATAGCTTTTATAGGTGCTATCGGACTTACTGTATTAATCTATGGAATGGCAGTAATTGGGGTTGGGGGAATATTTACAACAAATCAAATAATAAATACAGATGTAGTAGACCCAAGAGTAGCAGATTATATAGGAAAACATTGGCTTGCTATAATTATTGTAATTATGGGATGCTTAGTGTGCATAACAACAATTCCAGGCTTTTGGCTGTCTGCTTCAAGAACTTTATATGGAGCTTCTAAACAGCATCAAATGACAAGACTTTTTGGAGTTCTTAATAAAGAAGGGCAGCCTATAAATGCAAATATTACAGTTGGAGTACTTGCTATGTTTTTTACTGTATTTGCACCAGATAAATGGGTAAATTATATTTATACAATCTATGGGATTACAGCTGGAATTGTATATTTTATAGTTACAATATCTTTTGTTTCATTAAGAATAAAGAAACCTCAATGGAACAGACCATATAAAGTAAAAGTATGGCCTTTAGTTGCACTGATAAGTTGTTGTTTTACACTATGGGTTATTTATACATGCTTTGGAGAGATAAGCTCAGGAAGTCTTCTAGTACTGGGAATATATTTTTCAGGAGGGATACTTATGTGGATCTATGCTAAGATAATGCAAAAGAAAAAGCCTGTTGAATGGAAAAAGATAATTATTTCTCCTGATACGGATATTTCAGAAGAAGAAATTCTAAATAATTAGAGACAAATTGTAAATAATATTAATTTATTCTTAAGTAAAAAAATTCAGCCCATGTATCTTTAGAAATGAATATTCTAAATTTTATGGGCTTTTTATATTTTCTCACTTTATATATTTTTATCTAAGAAAAAAATAAAAATAATTAAGATGAATAATGTGAATTATAACCTTAGAAAATAGTTTGAAATATATTACAAAACATCAATAATAATTTTTTAAATAGTGATGAAATCTAGTATAATAATATTGAGTAATAAAATAATTGTATTCAGAGAGAATAGTGAGGGATTTATGAAAATATATGACTTAACACATGAAATAAAAAATAATATGACTGCATATTGCGATGCAGAAAAACCAAACATTAAACCTCTTTTTTCATATGAAAAAGATAATTTCAATGTAACATGTTTAGGTCTAACTTCACATCTTGGGACTCATTTAGATGTTCCTCTTCATTTAATAGAAAATGGAAAGAATATCTGTGATTTTCCAGTTGATACATTTTTGGGAAAAGGACTATGTATTTCTTTTGAAAATTTAGAAAACTTTGATTTTGATTTCATTAAAAATATTGACTATCTGCTGATTTATACTGGATGGGATAAATATTGGGATAAGGAAGATTATTTTAAAGACTATCCAATTATTTCAAAAGAAATAGTTGAAAAAATAGCAAATTCTCATTTAAAAGGAATTGGAATAGATTGTATTTCCCCAGACAGCTATGATTCTAAAGAAATGGGAAATCATAAACTCCTTCTAGCAGCTGATAAGATAATAGTAGAGAATTTGTGTGAATTAGAAAATATTTTAAATAAAGAATTTTATTTTTCATGTATTCCTTTAAAAACAGCAATAGATGGATGTCCTATTAGAGCTGTTGCTATAGAAATGTAAAAGATATAATAACTTTGATTTCATCTCTTTAGGTAGTAAAGTCTTATAAAAATAAATATTTTTAAATTTTGAAGCCTCAGATAGTATTTCTGGGGTTTTTATTATATTTTTTATTTATAACCTACAATTTAAATTATATATTTATATAATTAAAGTGATTTAGAATTTGTATAATATGAAAAAATTGGGTTACAAGAATATTAATAACTTTTAAAAGTATAC
>ENA-OWPJ01000484-OWPJ01000484.1-human-gut-metagenome-genome-assembly--contig:-NODE-484-length-38105-cov-98.5175_pt1 | contig 38105 bp, 36 predicted proteins | sample MGYA00248264_ERZ651846 | MGnify/ENA primary metagenome ERZ651846 (study PRJEB26924, sample SAMEA4378271) | human gut metagenome | biome: human gut; feature: human-associated habitat; material: faeces...
TTAATAATAAAATATAACAGTTATTAAATTTCTTAAAACAGGTGAAATCTCAATCGGGATTTACAGAACTACAAAGAAAGGATACATATTATGGAAGGAAGATTAATAGCATTTGTTATTTGGGTAATAATCGGCGTATTATTTATTGTAATGGGCATTTATGATTTTAATTCCAAGAAAGCAAAACCTTTCGGTTTTTGGGCAAATGCTGAGGTAGCGCCAATAGAAGATGTGAAAGGCTATAATCGTGCTTTGGGCATATTGTGGTGCGTGTATGGTGTTTTGTTTACGTTAATTGGATTGCCTTTATTAGATGGGCAGAATTCGGGTTTGATTATTATATCTATATTGGGTGCAATGCTTATTAGTATTGCGGCTATGGTAGCGTATGTAGTAGGTATTGAACCCAAATACCGCAAAAAGAAATAAATGGAAACTTCAAGTTTGTCTGACTCATAAATAATTTAATAACAGGATTACGAGCACTTTAGCCAATAACAGGTTAAGGTGCTTTTTTCATTTCTGTCATAAATTAATGAAACGTGAAGCCATCAAACTATTCTGGACCTTTCGTGTTCCATGGGGATGGACATACACTGCAGGAACAGTAGCTGACTTGGTGGCACAGTTTAGCTTTGGATTTTATAGTTTGATGCTTACATCTCTGCTGTTAGGGTTGATCGTAATGGTGTTATATAAGCCACGAACCTGGTGTACATTTTGTCCAATGGAAACAATGACGCAGGGGATCTGTAAATTAAAAAATAATGAAAATAAGTAATACTATTAGGTGATTCATAAAAGGCATATGTCAAAAACACACCCATTGTTCTGACAGTAGATGAGTACGAGACAATTCGTCTTTTGGACAAGAATGGTTATAGTCAGGAGCAGTGTGCAGCATCTATGCAGATTGCAAGAACAACTGTTCAACGAATTTACGAGATAGCCAGGAAGAAAATAGCAGATGCACTCATTGATGGACATCCACTCAGAATCGAGGGTGGGGATTTCAGAATTTGCGATGGTCAGAGCAGCAACTGCAGCTTTGGAGGATGTTACAAACAGGAAATTTAAAAAAAATATGCAGAAGAAAAAGGAGAAGGTATCATGAGAATAGCAGTAACATATGAAAATGGACAGATTTTCCAGCACTCTGGACACACAGAGACATTTAAGGTTTATGATGTAGAGGAAGGAAAAGTAGTATATTCAGAAGTAATAGATACAAATGGAAGCGGACATGGCGCATTGGCGGGAGTTCTTAATGCCTTAAATGCCGATGTTTTGATCTGCGGCGGAATCGGAGGAGGCGCACAGACAGCGTTAGCGGCAGCTGGTATTAAGCTTTTCGGCGGAGTTTCAGGAGATGCGGATAAAGCAGTAGAAGCTTTTATCAATGAAACACTTGATTATAATCCAGATGTGAAGTGTTCTCACCATGAGCACAGCCATGGGGAAGGACATACATGTGGTGAGCATGGATGTGGAAGCCATAACTGTCATTAAGAAGAATCTTTTTGTATTTGGATTGATTATTTTTCTTTTCCTGCTTGTCGAAAGTGATGGATGGAATGTATAATATTATTAATGATATAGAGCTATTTATTTTGGAAATAGCTTAATAAATTTGGAGGTATAAAATGAAAGCACATAAATATTGGTCAATTGGAGCAATAGTTACAATGGTTGGAACTTTTTATACAGGATATAAAGGGTTAAAAGCAGCACACAAATACTTCGCGTTTGGCTCTCTGATATGCTTGATTATGGCAATCTATTCTGGTCATAAAATGGTTTCTGGCAATAAGAGGACAAGAAAACAGATGGAATTGAAAGAAGTGGAGGAATAATATGTTAGAAGTAGGAAAAAAAGCACCGGACTTTGAATTGCCGGATCAGAATGGAGAAATGCATAAATTAAGCGATTATGCAGGAAAAAAAATGATCTTATATTTTTATCCAAAGGATAATACACCAGGATGTACGAAGCAGGCATGTGGATTTTCTGAGCGTTATCCACAGTTTACTGAGAAGGGAGCTGTTATTCTCGGAGTAAGCAAGGACTCTGTAGCGTCTCACAAGAGATTTGAAGAAAAATACGGACTGGCATTTACGCTATTAGCAGATCCGGAGCGTAAAGTTATTGAAGCATATGATGTCTGGAAAGAAAAGAAAAATTATGGAAAAGTATCTATGGGTGTAGTAAGAACTACATATCTTATTGATGAGCAGGGAATCATTATAAAGGCAAATGATAAAGTCAAGGCGGCAGATGATCCTGAAAATATGCTTAAGGAATTGGCATAATGAAGATTATTTTATCACCTGCAAAAAAGATGATTGTAGATACCGATAACTTAGCACCGGTTGAACTGCCTGTCTATATTGATAAGACCGCAGAAGTATTAAACTGGATGAAAAGCAAATCAAAAGAAGAACTGAAAGCTATCTGGAAATGTAATGACAAGATTGCAGAGCAGAACTTTAACAGATTGGAAAATATGGATCTTTATAACAGGCTTACTCCGGCTGTTTTAGCATATGAAGGGATTGCATTTCAATATATGGCACCATCTGTGTTTGAAATCCAGCAGTTTGAGTATTTGCAAAATCATTTAAGAATCTTGTCTGCGTTTTATGGCATTGTAAAACCAATGGATGGTGTGACTCCTTATCGCCTTGAAATGCAGGCAAAGGTTGGAATTGGAGAGGCAAAAAATCTGTATGAGTACTGGGGAGAATTGTTATACCGCTCAGTAATCGATGACAGTAGGATTATCATTAATCTGGCATCAAAAGAATACTCAAAATGTATAGAAAAGTATCTGACACCACAGGACAGATGTATTACGATTGTATTTTGTGAGTTATCCGGAGATAAATTGGTAACAAAAGGTACCTATGCCAAGATGGCTCGTGGTGAAATGGTCAGATTCATAGCGGAAAATAATATTGAAAATCCGGTGGAGATTCAGAAATTTGACAGACTCGGATATTCGTTTAGGTCCGATTTATCTTCAGATTCAGAATATGTATTTGAACGTAAAATAAAATAGTTATTCAGGTAAAAGATGCTCAGTTTGGAAACTTTTATAATAATGAGAATTATTACTATTTTCATTGACAACAGTATAATAGTGGTATATAATCCTTATTAAGAACTAATCCTAACAAGGAGGACAGATGACAAGTAGGAGAAATACCATTCAAAAAGATTTAGTACGAAACGCTGTGTATGAGATGAAAAGACACGTTACGGCAAATGAAGTGTATGAATTTATAAAAGAAGAATATCCAACAATTGGAAAAGGAACTGTATATAGAAATCTTGATATATTGGTAGAGGAAGGTGCATTAAGAAAGGTTGAAGTTCCGGATGGACCAAACCGATTTGATTTTACATTGAAAAATCATTACCATGTAAGATGTATAAAGTGCGGTGAAATTTTTGATGTGGATATGGATCAAATACCGGATTTGCTGGAAAGAATTCATAACACTCATGGAATTGAATTTGTGGATTATGATATTTCATTTAAAGGTATTTGCCCGAAATGCAGGGAGAAGGTAAAGGAGGAACAGCATGGATAGGAAAGCAATGTATAAGTTGAGTTATGGACTGTTTATATTGACCGCTAAAGAAGCAGAAAAAGATAACGGATGCATCATTAATACAGCCATTCAGGCAGCTTCGGAACCAAACCAGTTAAGTGTCTGTGTAAATAAGGCAAATTATACGCATGATATGATTCAAAGAACCGGAAAATTTACTGTATCAGTCTTAAGTCAGAAGGCACAATTTGAATTGTTCAAACATTTTGGCTTCCAATCAGGAAGAGATACCAATAAGTTTGAAGCATTTGAGCAGTGTGCCAGGGGCACAAATGGTATTTATTATATTACAGAAGGTACAAACGCATACATTTCTGTGACAGTTACTAAAACAGAGAACTTGGGTTCACATACGATGTTTATCGGTGAGATAACCGATATGGAAGTTTTAAGCAATGTTCCTTCAGTAACATATGATTATTATCAGAATAATATTAAGCCTAAGCCACAGGAGGTTGGAAAAACAGAGGACGGTCAGACAATATGGCGTTGCAGAATCTGCGGATATGAATATGTAGGCGAAGAATTACCGGATGATTTTATATGTCCTTTGTGCAAGCACCCGGCATCAGATTTTGAAAAAGTAGTAAAGAGGGAGTAATGGATATGAAAATCCGAGAAGTGAATGAGAATAAAAAGCAGTTTATATCATTATTGTTATTAGCTGATGAACAGGAGAGCATGGTTGATCGCTATCTTGAAAAAGGAACTATGTATGTGCTTGAAGACAATGACGTAAAAGCTGCATGTGTTGTCACAGATGAAGGTAACGAAATACTTGAAATCAAGAATATCGCAGTAAATCCGGAAAATCAGGGAAAGGGCTATGGCAAAGCACTAATTGATTTTCTTGCCAGCAAATATGCAGATGAATATTCTGTTTTGCAAGTTGGAACAGGTGACAGTCCATTGACGATACCATTTTATGAAAAATGTGGATTTGTTTATTCTCACAAGATTCCAAATTTCTTTACGGATAATTATGACCACCCAATTTATGAGGGTGGTGTACAACTAATAGATATGGTATATTTGCAAAGACATATATAACTTCATTCCAGTTTACCCAAATGACAACAGACAGGAAACTTGATATTTTTACAAAAAAGACATCAATATATCTCCCATAATTTCCATAAATTTATGGAATTAAAATTTCATGATACTTATAAAACAGTTCCGATTTTCTTCTGGATTTCTCCTATTAGTGAGACAATAATTATTTTTACACAAACCAGCTTATTCGTGGTAGAATAAAACCACAGATAAGCTGGTTGTTTGAATTGTGATTAATTAAAAGCAGAAATGAAGTATAACGAAAGGTAAAGGTATATTATAGTGAATATTACAGTATATCTGGGAGCTAATAAAGGTATAGATTCATCGTTGACAATGGCGGTAAGGAAGTTAGGAGAATGGATTGGGCAGAGTGGAAATACATTGATATATGGCGGCTCAAGGACAGGTCTTATGGGTGAAATAGCAGAGAGTGTGCTTATGGCTGGTGGCAGAGTGATTGGCGTGGAACCACAGTTTTTTGTTGAGGCAGAACTTCAATATGATGAGATAACAGAGCTTATTGTAACTAAAGATATGACAGAAAGAAAGACTAAGATGATAGAGTTAGGAGATGCATTTATTGCATTTCCCGGTGGAACAGGAACACTTGAAGAAATAGCAGAGGTTATGTCAAAGATTTCTTTAAACCAGCTTAATGCTCCGTGTATATTCTATAACCTTAATGGATATTATGATAGCATGAAAGAACTGCTGTTACATATGATTGATATGGGATTATCAACAAGTGAACGTCAGAAGGGCATATATTTTGCCTCTGATTTAGAAGAAATCAAAGCTATACTTGCCAAGTCCATCGTATAGATGGATGCTATTAAAAGGATAAGAAATGGGGTATATATGAAAGTTACAGAAATATTAAAGCAGGATAAACCAACAATATCCTTTGAGGTGTTTCCTCCAAAAAAGGATACAGATTTTGCTGATGTTGAGGCGGCAGCCACTAGTATAGCAGAGCTTAATCCAAGCTATATGAGTGTTACATATGGTGCAGGAGGAAGCACCAAGGGCTTAACAATAAAGCTCGCAGAGGGTATCCAGAACAAGTATAATGTGCCAACTATAGCACACCTTACATGCGTATGCGCGGATAAGGCGGGTATCAGTCAGGCATTGGAGGATATGAAAGCAGCAGGCATAAAGAATATACTTGCATTAAGAGGGGATATACCTAAGGATTATGCAGGGGAGATATTTACAGAGTTTGCACATGCATCAGAGCTTGTGAAGCTTATAAAGGCAAGCGGGGATTTTTGTGTAGGTGGTGCCTGTTATCCAGAAGTACATCCGGATTCAACAGATAAGAAAGCAGATATTGATGGTCTTAGAAAAAAGGTAGAAGCAGGCTGTGAATATCTTACAACACAGATGTTTTTTGACAATAATATATTTTATAACTTTATGTACAGAATCAGAGAGGCTGGAATAATGGTTCCGGTTGTGCCTGGAATTATGCCTATAACAAAGAGAGCACAGGTTAAAAATGCTGTTAAGCTTTCAGGCTGCAATGTTCCAGAAAGGTTTAAGAATATAGTAGACAGATTCGGTGACACAGAAGCAGCGATGAGGCAGGCAGGAGTATTATATGCAACTGACCAGATTATTGATCTTATAGCTAATGGAGTTAACCATATTCATATATATTCTATGAATAAGCCAGAAATAGCCAGAGCTATATATAATAATCTCTCTCATATAATCATATGATGTCAGGTATATAAAAATATGACAATATCAGGATGAACTTAGGAGGTTATGAATATGTATTTTGATGAAGTTAGGAAGAATTTTGGTTTCGGCTGTATGAGACTGCCGATGATAGAGAATGGGAAAGCTGTTGATATTGAACAGACAAAAAAGATGGTAGATACATTTATAGAGCAGGGCTTCAATTATTTTGATACGGCACATGGCTATCTTGAGGGAAAGAGTGAGCTTGCATTAAAGGAATGTCTTACAAGCAGACATAAAAGAGAAGAATATATACTTACTGATAAGCTTACCATGACTTATTTTAATAAGCAGGAGGATATCCGTCCATTCTTTGAGAGCCAGCTGGAGGCATGTGGTGTTGAATATTTTGATTTTTATCTTATGCATTCACAGTCAAAGGATACATTTGAGCATTTTAAAAAATGTCGTGCATATGAAACAGCATTGGAGTTAAAGAAGGAAGGAAAAATACATCATTTTGGAATCTCATTTCATGATAAGGCAGAGGTACTTGAGGAAATATTAAAGGAATATCCACAGATTGAAGTTGTACAGATACAGTTTAATTATCTTGATTACGAAGATCCTGCTGTTCAGAGCAGAAAGTGTTATGAGGTATGCCGAAGATATAACAAGCCAGTTATAGTTATGGAGCCAGTAAAGGGAGGTAATCTTGTAAATCTTCCAGACGATGCAGCAAAGATACTGGATAACCTCAATGGTGGAAGTACAGCAAGCTATGCGGTACGTTTTGCAGCAAGCTTTGAAGGTGTGATGATGGTTCTTTCTGGAATGAGTAATATGGAACAGATGGAAGATAATCTAAGCTATATGAAGGAATTCAGGGCGCTTGACGATATAGAGCTTGCGGCTGTTAAAGCTGTTGCAGAGGTTTTTAAATCAAAGCATATGATTGCCTGTACAGCCTGTCGTTATTGTGTAGAAGGATGTCCAAAGCATATATCTATACCAGATCTTTTTGCCTGCATGAATGCAAAGACAGTATTCCATGACTGGAATGCAGATTATTATTATAATGATGTACATACAGTTTATAATGGCAAGGCAAGTGATTGTATACGTTGCGGAAAATGTGAGAAGGTCTGTCCTCAGCATCTTCCAATAAGGGAATTGTTAGAGAAGGTCGCTAAGGAATTCGAGAAGAAGGCGGAATAAGCCTAGATTATTTGTATGCATTTTTCTGATATGGCTGCATATAATGTGTTAAGTAATTGCTTCCTTAGATTTGCACTGTAAAGAAAAGGCAGCTATTTGCTTTTCTAAACCATATTCATATAATTGGTCAAAAATATTGGTCAAAAATATTTACAAATGCATTGACAACACACAATTCAGTTGTTATGATTAGTATCATTAAAAGGGAGTAGCTAGCCAGAACGTGTTCACTTCTTCGTCAGTACAGTTATTACAGCTAACAGGTGTGATAACTCGGAAAGTGATTAAATAGCGAGACTTTTACTGTAATGCAGTAGGAGTCTCTTTTTTTATTGAATTTTTATTAAAGAAATCCTATTGAATCATATGTTATTTACATTATCTGAATGTAAAGTGATTGGGACATATAAGACATACTACTGCAGCACATAAGAATTAGCATATTAATTAAATGTCTAAGAAAGAAGAGGTAGCGTATGGTTTTACATGTATTTATTTTATTGGTAGGATTTTTGTTTTTAGTTAAAGGTGCAGACTGGTTTGTTGAAGGTGCAGCAGGAATCGCAAAAAAGCTTGGAATACCACAGCTTGTTATAGGACTTACGATAGTTGCGATGGGAACAAGTATGCCAGAGGCGGCAGTAAGCATAACAGCAGCACTTAACAATAACGCTGGAATAACGATTGGAAATATCGTTGGAAGCAACATTCTTAATATTCTTATAATTCTTGGTATAACAGCAGTTATAACCAATGTAGCCATTCAGAAATCAACTTTATTATATGAAATTCCATTTATGATAGGAATAACAGCATTGCTGCTTGTATTTGGATTAACAGGTTCATCTATAACATTTATAGAAGGGGTAGTATTTCTGTTATTGTTTATCGCATTTCTTGTGTATCTTTTTATTATGTCAAAAAAAGGAGAGGTTCAGGAGGAAGGAGAAATCAAGGATATTCCTGTATGGAAATGTCTTCTTTTTATGGTAATAGGCGGAGTTATGGTTGTTAAGGGAAGCGATTTTGCAGTAAGCGGTGCATCCTGGATAGCAAGATTCTTTGGCATGAGTGAAAGATTCATAGGACTTACTATTGTGGCATTCGGAACATCACTTCCAGAGCTTGTAACATCAGTTGCCGCAGCCAGAAAGGGTAACGCTGGAATAGCAATAGGTAATATTGTAGGAAGTAATATATTCAATATATTATTTGTGATTGGAATAACAGCACTAATATGCAATGTACCATTTGAAAGCAAGTTCTTAATAGATACAGTAATTGCGATATTTAGTGGAGCGTTATTATGGCTTGGTACTTATAAGCATAAGGAATTAAGAAAGCCTTGTGGAATAGTGATGTTAATCTGTTATGCAGCGTATTTTGTGTATCTGTGTGTGCTGTAAAAATATAAGCCTTGGGGTCAGGTTATAAAAGCTTGGTATATTTCAACAGGTTCCAGTGGATTCCAGCAGACTTCAGTGGATCTCAGTGGATTTCAACGTATTTCAGCGGGTTTTAGAAGGAGCTTCACCATATTTTTTCTTAAAGCATCTGTTAAAATAAGATATATTGTCAAAGCCGCATTCAACTGCAATCTGTGTAACTGGAAGGTCAGTAGATGTAAGCAGGCGTGAGGCAATGAGCAGACGGTAATCATTAAGATAGCTTATAAAGGAAGTTCCAGTACATTGTTTAAAGAATTTCATAAAATGTGATTCGCTGAAATGACATTCCTTTGCAATATCCTGAATTGAGATTGCGTGGGTATAGTTATTTTCAATATAAGTTATTATTAGTTTTAATTTGTTTTTTTTAATGTTAGAGAGGCTGTCAGATACTTCATTGCTGGCTGTACACGAATAATGTGTGTTAAGTGCAAAAAAGAAGTTGTATAGGCAGCTTCTTATTTTTAATTCATATCCTGCTGGAAATGTTTCGCATACTTTGTCTGCTTCATCTATGCAGCTTATGATTTCTTTATAGTGCAGCTCAGAAGGCTTGATTATACAGGTCATATCATTATCGGAGTTGTTAATATGTCCGAAATATTCAAATGTATTTCTGTCATATTCTTTAGGAAGAAGCATATTTATATTAAATATTATGTTTTCATATTTCAGGACAGAATTGTCATAATTGGTTATAGAATGAATCCTTCCGGGATAAACTATCAGAAGATCCCCCTTACCTACAAAATACTGGTTCAGGTCAATGTTAACAAGACCTGTTCCTTCTTTAATGTATATAAGCTCCATCTCGTTATGCCAATGCAGAGGCACAACTGCAAAGTCCTGTGGAATAGTGCAGGGGTATGTGTTATATGAAAAATCAGTATCGTAGTGGCTTTTGGTTTCATGGAGAGTTTCGTATAATGAATCAGGCATAATAATCCTCCATTCTTTCAATTATGATAGTATTGTACAAGAAAACGATATAATAAATCAAGAAAAATATATATATTGAGATATAATCATACTAGTGTAAAAACTAAAAAGCAGTCCATAGGTATCAAAGTTAAGAGCTTTTGACCCCGACATCATATTTATAACAATATCAGAATGGAGAGTGGAATTATGTCAGATAAATTGAATTCTATAAGTAATGAATTATTGAATAAGAATCTTAAAGCCTGTAGTAATGAGGAATGCTATGAGGTTATTAAGGAGTACGTTGCAAGGCTTGAAGCATTGAGGGAGAGAGAGGATAAGTATTTACAATCAAAGCTAGGAAAGAAATTGTATTATATATCAGCAGAATTTCTTATAGGAAAGCTGATGTCAAACAATTTAATTAACCTTGGAGTGTATGATGAGGTCAGGGCTGAGCTTGAGGCAGCAGGAAAGGAGCTTGCGCAGATTGAAGAGATTGAAAGTGAGGCTTCACTTGGCAATGGTGGACTTGGAAGACTTGCAGCATGCTTTCTTGATTCAATAGCCAATCTTGGACTTAATGGCGATGGTGTTGGACTTAACTATCATCTTGGACTGTTCAGGCAGGTGTTTGAGAATGGCAGGCAGAAGGAAGTACCAGATTACTGGATAGGAAAGGATAGCTGGCTCATTCCAACAGATGTATCATATAAGATAGATTTTGCAGATTTTAGTGTTACTTCAAGAATGTATGATATCAATGTCTATGGGGAAAAGACAACGAATAAATTACATTTATTTGATATTGATACAGTAAATGAAGCTATTGTAAATAAATCTGGAATTGATTTTGATAAAGATGATATAAAGGAGAATCTTACATTATTTCTTTATCCGGATGATAGTGATGAGAAAGGAAGAATGCTAAGAATTTACCAGCAGTATTTCATGGTAAGCAATGGAGCAAGGCTTATATTAGATGAGTGCCGTGCAAAGTGTGAGCAGCTTAATACAGCCTTAACAGATGGAGAAAGAAAGTCTTATAGAAATCTTCCAGAGCTTGCTGTTATTCAGATTAATGATACACATCCAACTATGATTATACCAGAGCTTATAAGACTTCTTACAGAGAATGGTGATATTGATGGAACAGCTATATCGATGGATGAGGCTATAAAGATAGTATCTGCTTCCTGCGCATATACTAATCATACTATTCTTGCAGAAGCACTTGAAAAGTGGCCGGTAAGCTATCTTGAAAAATGTGTTCCACAGCTTATGCCTGTGATAAGGGAACTGGATAAAAGAGTACGTGAGCGTTATGATGATAGTTCAGTATATATTATTGAAGAACGTGATGATGACAGCAGAGGGCTTGTTCATATGGCACACATTGATATTCATTATGGTATGAGTGTAAATGGAGTTGCAAAGCTGCATACACAGATTTTAAAGAATACAGAGCTTAATAATTTCTATAAGCTTTATCCTGATAAATTCAATAATAAAACTAACGGTATAACGTTTAGGAGATGGCTTATCCACTGTAACCATGAGCTTGCAGATTATATAACACAGCTTATAGGTGATGGATATAAGCATGATGCAGATGAGCTTAAAGCACTTATGTCATATGCAGAGGATTCATCCGTAATAGAACATTTGTCAGATATTAAGCAGCATAATAAGGCTGCACTTGCAAAGTATCTTTACGATAAGCAGGGAATTGTTATTAATGATAATTCGATATATGATATACAGGTAAAAAGACTTCATGAATATAAAAGACAGCAGATGAATGCGCTGTATATTATATATAAATATTTTGACATTAAAAACGGAAATATACCTAAAACACCTGTAACAGTCATATTCGGGGCAAAGGCTGCGCCTGCATATACGATCGCTAAGGATATAATTCATCTTATACTGACACTTTCAAAGGTTATCAGGGAGGATGAAGACGTTAATAAGTATCTTAATGTTGTAATGGTTGAGAATTATAATGTTACACTTGCAGAAAAGCTCATTCCTGCCTGTGATATATCTGAGCAGATATCACTTGCATCTAAGGAGGCAAGTGGAACCGGAAATATGAAGTTTATGCTGAATGGAGCTGTGACACTTGGAACAATGGATGGAGCTAATGTTGAAATAGCCGAGCTTGTAGGAAAAGATAACATATATACATTTGGTGCTTCAAGTGATGAGGTCATAGCACATTATGCTAACAATGATTATTGTGCAAAAGAGCTGTATGAGGAGGATCCAGTTATTAAACAATGTGTTGATTTTATTATATCAGATACAATGCTTGCTGCTGGTGACAAAGAGGAGCTTAACCGTCTGTATAAAGAAATAGTAGGTAAAGACTGGTTTATGGCATTACTTGATTTAAAGGATTATATCAATATTAAGGAACAGGCGTTAGCAGATTATGAAGACCACATGGCATGGGGCAGGAAACAGCTTATAAATATTGCAAATGCCGGTTTCTTCTCATCAGACAGGACAATAGCAGAATACAACAGGGATATATTTAAGCTGTAATAAAATAACTTTTCATCATTTTTTTCTTATCATTTTATAAAATGATTTGCCTACCGGAATATAAAAGATTATAATAATATAATGGTGGGGAGGCAGGATGAATATGTATAATATATTAATTGTAGATGATGAAAAGATAGAGAGAAACGGAATAAAGCTTCTGCTTAAGCGTATGGGCATCAATCTTGGCATTATAGAGGCTGGGAATGGAAAAGAAGCTTATGATTACCTTATGTCTGATGATAATAAGGGTGAAGGGCATGTTGACATTCTCCTAACGGATGTCAAGATGCCTTTTATGGATGGAATAGAACTTATAAGAAATGTAAAAGACGGAGGCATCAAGCTTAAAACGATAATATTTTCAGGATATAATGAGTTCGAATATGCAAAGCTTGCTGTAAAGCTTGGTGTCGAGGATTATATACTAAAGCCGGTAGCACCAGATGAGTTTAAGAATACGATGCTAAAGGTTATAAGTGAGCTTGATGAGGAATTAAAGAAAAATGAAGATTATAATAAGCAGGCTAACAGCTTAAGACAGTTTTACCTTTATTCACTTATCAACGGAAGTGCAGCAAAGGGAATTGTTGAGAATACAGAATTTCTCAATGGTTTTAACAGACTTGTGCTTATTGAATTTAATTCAGATTTTTTCGGAAAGTATGAGTTTGATTTTGATAAGGTTGTACAGATTATTAAAGAAGAGTGGGAAAGTCTGTATCTTAACCTTAATCCGCAGCAGTCAGTTATATTACTGAAAACGCCTGATATAGAAGCATCTAGGGCAGATACTAATTATAGAATTGAGCATTTTCTTAGAGGTCTGCACGAATATATATATGAAAAGAGCAGACAGTTTATGTATGCGGCTGTGTCTGATGTGTTTAGTGATTATCATAAGCTTTCAGGTGTTATGGATGAGCTCGAAGCACTTATGAATAACAAGTTTTATCAGATGGACCGATATATATATTCTGATTATGTGAATGAACAGACACCTGTTTTGGTACAGATTGATGATGATGCACTTATGAAGCAGATGAAACAGGATATTAAGATGAAGGATGTTACTTTTTTAAGAATTCATTTTGAGGCGCTATGTAAGAAGTACAGAAGTCAGACTAATTTCTCACATATATATATTAAGTTTGTATTTTCCAATCTGCTGAAGGACTTTTATGATAACATACCGGGGGCTAATCAGGATGAATTCAGCCGGGAGATAGACAGATTGTATACATCTGAGGACTTTTCATGCATCATGGATATTGTTAATAAGAATATTGATTTGCTGGAAAAGTCATTTGGCAGTGATCCTGTTTCATCTCATAGAGAGATAGAGATGGTTAAGGATTATATTCATGGACATTTCGGAGAAGAAATAAGCGCACAGCAGCTTGCAGATATGGTTTATCTTGCACCTAGCTATCTTAGTTCACTATTCAAGAAAGAAACAGGGCAGAACCTCAGCAAGTATATCAAGCAGTACCGGATGGAGAAGGCAAGGCAGATGCTTGAGGATACGAACATGAAGATAGTATGTATCAGTGAGAAGGTGGGATATCCTAATGTGTCATATTTCTGCCAGAGTTTCAGGGAGTATTGTGGCGTAAGTCCACAGAAGTTCAGGGAAAATGCTGAATAATAATTAGTAATTAAACGTGCGAGGTATAGTTTGCTTGAGATGGATAAGACAGAGAATTAACAATATAAAATTACAGAATAAGCTTGCCAGTATATATATAGTTACTGGTCTTATTCCGTTGTTTGTCCTGTTTGCATTTGCGTTCGGACAGATGCGTTCTATTCTTATGGACAGGGATTTAAAGAGCATGCAGGGTTCGTTAGAGCAGTCTGTTGCTACTGTGGACGGTCAGATTGAGGTATATAATAATCTTTCTAACTATATAACATTTAATGAAACGATTTCAAGTGTGCTTGCCTATGATTACAGCAGCACATATGAAATGTACAGCCAGATTGTTACAACCTTTGACCCTATGCTGTCTTCACTAAGATATTTCCATAATGATATAAATAAGGTCACAGTATATGTTGATAATGGAATAAAGCATGATACAACGATTGCACCTATTGATGAAATTAAGAATGAACCTTTTTTCGATATGGCATCAGATTCTACAGCTATTAACTGGTATGTAGATAAGGATAGCAAAAAGCTTATATCTGCAAGAAAAATGTCAACACTTGAACATATGGGAATCACAGGTATTATGTATATAGATGTCAGTTATGATAGTGTTATGTCGACATACAGACAGGGACTTGAACCCGGATGTGGAATAATAGTGGTTGACAAAGCTGGTGCAGTGATTGGGGAGTTTAATAATATTGGTGATGACAGCAGATATGTTTTGAATTATTCGGACAATAATGGTATAGAAAGGCAAGGGGCAAAGCCTGCTTTAAAAAAAATGCTGGGTGAAGTCCGCTGGGATGGAAATATATGTAGTAATGCAGGAGGCTATGCACTGGTAAGAAAAGAATCACCGGTTACAGGCTGGACAACCTATATATATGAGCCAAGGAAAATGATGTTTAATTCGACCAGCTCGATAACTGCCATGATAATAGTAGCAGTTGTGGTTGCATTGCTTGGACTGGCAGCTTCTATTACAGCTACATCTGGATTTATCACAAAAAGAATCAGAAAGCTGCAGACTAGCATGGCTAAGGTTGAGCAGGGAGATTTTGATGCGGTCATTAGGACAGAGGATAAAGATGAGATTGGAGAGCTGATCCAGGGCTTTAATGAGATGACAACACAGACGAAGAACCTTATAACCCAGGTGTATGAAGGGCGCATAAGCCAGAAGGAGTCTGAGATGAAGGCGTTAAGGGCACAGATTAATCCACATTTTCTGTATAATTCGCTGTCACTTATTAACTGGAAGGCTATTGAATATGAGCAGGATGATATAAGCAGGATTACTCTGGAATTATCTAATTATTACAGGACTTCACTTAACAAGGGTAAGAATACACTTATGCTTGAGCAGGAGGTAAGTAATGTAAGGTCATATATAGAGATTCAGCAGGTTATGCATGATAATTCCTTTGATGTTGATATCGATATAAGCAGCGATATTCTTAAGGCTGAGTCGTTGAATCTTATACTTCAGCCGCTTGTGGAGAATGCCATTGACCATGGAATAGACCTTCTGACTGACAGGCGTGGAGTGATAACTATTAGGGGAAGCCGCTGCCCATATATAAATACGGCTAATGAAAACATAGATATAGTCTGTTTGTCTGTAGCTGATAATGGTGTTGGAATGGATGAAAATATGTGCAAAAGCTTTCTTACAGCGGAGTCTAAGGGCTATGGTGCACGTAATGTCAATGACAGAATCAGGCTGTTTTATGGGGAAGAATATCATCTTGAGGTTAAAAGCATAGTTGGTGAAGGTACAACAATCACGATTAAATTCCCAGTCAGGATGATGGAATAATATTCATTATGTAAATTTTTATATTTTTTATATTTACATCATAAAAAAACAACATATTTCTAAAATACTTTATATTTTAATTTTATAAACCTCCTAATATAATTAAATCATCAAGAAAAGTTAAAGACGTCGAAAACAAAGGATGATTGATGATTAAATTATTAAGGAGGTTTTTTGTATGAGATTAAAAAAATTAGCAGCAGCACTTATGCTGACAACAATGTGTGGATCACTTTTAACAGGCTGCGGTTCGGGAAATGATTCAGCAAGCACAGGTAAGGATTCAAAGACAGATGAAAAGATTACAGCAACCATTAAAGTATGGGGACCAGCAGAGGATCAGGCCGAGGAAAATGGTAAATGGCTTCAGACAATGTGTGAGAAATTTAATGCTGAGCATCCAAACTGGGATCTTACTTTTGATTATGGTGTATGTGCAGAGGCAGATGCAGGTAAGACTGTAACACAGGATCCAAGTAATTCAGGAGATGTTTACTTTTTTGCAAATGACCAGCTTCAGACACTTATTGATGCCAATGCTATTGCAAAGCTTGGTGGTGAAACAGCAGATTATGTTAAGAAAACTAATTCAAGTGCAATTGTAGATTCAGTTTCAGTTGATGGTAATATTTATGGTGTACCATTCACAACTAATACATGGTTTATGTATTATGATAAGAGTAAATTCTCAGAAAGTGATGTTAAGAGCTTAGATACAATGCTTTCTAAAAACAAGGTTGCGTTTAATATAACAGAAGGCTGGTATATGTCAACATTCTATCTTGCTAACGGATGCTCATATTTCGGCAAGGATGGTAAGGATAATTCAGCAGGAATTGATATTTCTGGTGATAAGGGAACACAGGCAACAAAGGCTATGGTTTCATTTGTTAACAATCCTAACTTTGTCAATGACCTTCAGGGTGTAGGTATAGCAGGCTTAAGAGATGGTTCTGTTGGTGCATACTTCTCAGGTTCATGGGATTATAAGAGCGTTAAGGAAATTCTTGGTAAAAACTTTGGTGCAGTATCACTTCCAACCTTAAAGATTGGTGGAACAGATAAGCAGCTTAAGGCATTTGCAGGTTCTAAGGCAATCGCAGTTAACCCTAACTGCAAGTATCAGCAGGTAGCTGTAGCTTTAGCTAAGTATCTTGGTGGTAAAGAAGCACAGCAGAGCCACTATGAATTAAGAGGTGTTATTCCTTGTAATACAGAGCTTCTTGCAACAGATGCTATCAAGAACGATGCTCTTATAACAGCACAGAATGATACATTTAACAAGACATCAGTTATACAGCCTACAGTATCAGGAATGAATGACTACTGGACACCAGCACAGAACTTTGCAAAGGCTGTAGTTAATGGCGAGATTACTCTGGATAATGCAGAAGCAAAGACACAGGATTTCTACAAGCAGATTAATACATCAATTGTAAATAAATAAAGGCTTAAGTAATTCATAATTTAAGTAATTAATAAAAGGATGGCTGTCACATTATTAGTGACAGCCAGCTTGTAACAGGAGGTTATGGCGATGAAAGATGGATTTATTCAGGCATTCAGAAAAGGTAATGCCATTACCAGACTTAGTGCCATTATACTTGGACTTGGTAATCTTGCAGGAAAGCAGATAATCAAAGGCATTCTTTATCTTGCAATGGAAGTAAGCTTTATATGCTTTATGATATTCAAAGGAATGAACTGTCTCGCCATGCTTCCAGGCCTTGGAGGAAGAGAACAGCAGGAGATATGGAATGAGAAGCTGGGTGTATACGAGTATGTGGCAGGTGATAATTCACTTCTGATACTTTTGTATGGCGTTGCAACAATATTTCTTATAGCAGCTTATGTTGTTCTTGTTATGAGTTCGGTCAAGAGTGCTTATAATGTTCAATCAAGGCTTGCTTTAGGAAAGCATATTAACACATTTGTGGAGGATGTTAAATCATTATTCAATGAGAATCTCCACAAGCTGCTTCTTACACTTCCGGTTGGGGGAGTACTTATATTTACTATTCTGCCACTTATATTTATGATAAGTATGGCATTTACCAATTACAGTAAAGTAGACAGCCATCTGGTACTGTTTGACTGGGTTGGATTAGAAAACTTCAAGCAGCTGTTTGATTCGGGAAGCTCTATCGGACATTCCTTCTGGTCAGTTTTGGGATGGACTATTATATGGGCTATATTTGCAACAGGTCTCAATTACATATTAGGTATTCTTGTTGCTTTGCTGATTAACAGGAAGGGAACAAGATTTAAGTCTTTCTGGCGTTTTATATTTGTTCTTTCGATAGCTGTACCACAGTTTGTTTCACTTCTTGTCATGAGAAGTATGTTAAATCAGGATGGTATCGTAAATGTTGTGTTAAGGAATCTGGGCTGGATTGATAAGTCACTACCTTTCTTCACTAATGCAACATGGGCAAGAATAACAGTTATTGTTGTCAATCTGTGGGTAGGTATTCCATATACGATTCTTCAGGTTACAGGAATATTAAAGAACATTCCTATGGAGCTTTATGAGGCAGCAGATGTAGATGGTGCTAATGGCTTTGCTAAATTTACAAAGATTACGATGCCATATATGTTCTTTGTTACAACACCATATCTGATAACTACATTTACAGCTAATGTTAATAACTTCAATATTGTATACCTCCTTACTAAGGGTGATCCGGTTCTGGCTGGCGAAACTGCTGGTAAGACAGACCTTCTTGTAACCTGGTTATACAAGATGACAGTCGATTTTCAATATTATAATCTAGGTGCGGTTATAGGTATTATGACATTCATATTCCTGGCAATTGGCTCACTTCTTGTATATAGAAGAACTAAGTCTTATAAGGATGAGGAGGGCTTCCAATGAAAAAGAAAAAGATTACTAAAAATATATTGGCACATATAACACTTACAATACTTGCAGTTATATGGGTAATGCCGCTTATATGGATAATCCTCACAAGCTTCAGGGCACAGAAGGGAGCGTATACAAGCTCGTTTTTCCCTAAGGCATATACACTTGATAATTATACAAAGTTGTTTACAGATACTGGAATACTTAATTTCCCAAGAATGTTTGAGAATACGCTTATAGTTGCAGTGTTTTCGTGTATTATATCTACGTTTTTCGTACTTTCAGTTGCTTACTGTATGTCACGTCTCAGATTCAGAATGAGGAAGGCTATGATGAATGTAGCTATGATACTTGGTCTTTTCCCAGCCTTTATGGCAATGGTAGCTGTATATTACATTCTTAAGGCTGTCGGATTATCTGAGGGCTCAATGATAAGGGTTGCACTTGTGCTTGTATATTCGGCATCAGCCGGAATACAGTTTTATATAGCAAAAGGCTTCTTTGATACGATTCCAAAGAGTATTGATGAAGCAGCAATTATTGATGGAGCAACGAAATGGCAGGTATTTACAAGAATTACAATACCTTTAAGTAAACCAATTATCGTGTATACAGTACTTACTTCTTTCATAGCACCATGGGTTGATTTCATATTTGCAAGAGTTATATGCCGTGCCAATGCCAACTATTATACAGTTGCAATCGGTTTATGGCAGATGCTTGAAAAGGAATATGTTGATGTGTGGTATACAAGATTCGCAGCGGGAGCTGTACTTATATCTATTCCAATTGCAGCCTTGTTTATGATAATGCAGAGGTGCTATAATGACAGTATGTCAGGTGCAGTAAAAGGATAATGTCAATAGTGTTTTGTGCTTTGTAATCCTGTATGAGTTAAAATGGGGATTAAAGAAGAGGTATGTAATGAGAAAAAGAATATTCAGGATGTTTGCAGTATTAACTGCTATGATATTATTATTTCAAGCCGGGTGTAACAGCCCGGCTAAAAGTGTATATACAGCTAAAGAGGATTATGATGATAAGCTGTATTATGCCATGACAACGCCTTATGGTGCGTATCCAGAAACTATAAGCTATACGCTTGGCAAAATGACAAGTGTTAATAATTCCAATATGCCAGAGGGTGATACATATACAGATAATGCATATACAAGATATATAAAGAATATGATTAATGTTCAGAATATTGATGCATTTGAGGCACAGGATACGCAGTATAATACTAATGTTTCAATGGCTGTTTCTATGGGAGCATTACCAGATATAATGATGGTTTCTAGTCAGGATGATCTGCAAAGACTTGTTGAGGCAGATATGATTGAGGATCTGACAGAAAGCTATAATAATTGCCTGAGCAGCAGGATAAGAGCTATATATAACAGTTATGGAAGCTCACTTAAGGATATGATTACATTTGACGGAAGGATTATGGCACTTCCAGAGACTAATATAACTGATGGTCCTAACCTTATATGGCTGCGTAAGGACTGGATGGATAAGCTTGGATTGACAGCACCCAAAACAATAGAGGATGTTGTTGATATAATCAAGGCATTTATTGAAAAGGATCCTGGTAATAATGGAACGGATAACAATGGAAGGAGCAATACTGTCGGTCTTGTAATTGATACAGAACTTACAGGGGAGTGTGGTTATAGCAGTGAATTCCTGCTTGATATTGTTTTTGCATGTTATAATGCATATCCTAAGCAGTGGATAAAGGATTCAGATGGAAATGTTGTGTATGGCTCTGTTACGTCAGAGGCAAAGGATGCACTGGCATATATAAGGCAGTTATATAGCGATGGAATAATAGATAATGATTTCTTATTAAGGACAACAACTAATATATGTGAGCTTATTGAGAATGGAAAGTGTGGCTCGTTTTTTGGACCATGGTGGGCACCTAATAATCCACTTGCCAATGCAGTAAACACCAATCCTGATGCAGACTGGCAGCCATACCTGATACAGACATCTGATGATGGAAGTACAAGCTATCACAGCCAGAATCCCTGCTATAAGTATGTTGTGGTAAGAAAAGGTTTTGAGCATCCGGAGATAGCAGCTAAGATTATAAGTGTAATGTTTGATAGTGCAAGGTATGACAGCAATGCTTTGCAGGAATTTATCTATTATTACCAGCAGAATGTAGAACCTACTGCCCGTCCTATTTCAATTAATGTGGATTACAATAATGCTCTGTCTATATGCTATGAAAAGATTGACAAAGCGCTTAAAGGAGAGAGTGATCCTGATAAGCTTGAATTGCTTGAAAAGTCGTATTACGATGCCTGCAGTTCATACATTAGTAATACAGGAAAAAACTATATAGAATCAAGCACACAGGGTAGTGATGATACACTTGAAAGAAAGAATGCAACAAGTACCGAGTGGGCAGCCTATGTGTCAAGAATAACAGCCTGCAGGCTGTTAAGTGAGGGTAATATACGCGTTGTTGATTCTATGTATTTTAAGACAACAGATACGATGAAAACGCGGTGGTGGCGTTTAAAGGAAAAGGAAAAAGAAGCGTACCTAAAGATTATATGTGGTGCTGAGGATATATCGTATTTTGATACCTTTGTCAATGAATGGAATGAACAGGGTGGGGAGGCAATAACTAATGAAGTACGTGAAGAACTGATGGACATCTCTGGTTAGGTAAGGTCTGAGTGTAGAATTGATGTTATTAATCGTGATATAATGAGCGCAAGAGAAAAGAATGCGGCTGAGAAGCAGACATATTCTTTTCTTGCGCCATTAACGAACGAACAGCCATGCGAAGCAGGGCGAAATAGCGCGAAGCGCGGGTTCGTGAGTATACGGGTTGAGAAAGAGTATAAATATTATAAGGGAGAGGCACGAATAATGGGAATATATCTAAACCCTGGGAATGATGAATTTTACAATGCAGTAGAAAAATCTAAAATATATGTTGATAAAACTGAATTGTTAGAATTCACTAATTCAGTATTATATGGTGAACATAAGAATGTATGTGTAAGTCGTCCGCGCCGTTTTGGAAAGTCCATGGCTGCCAATATGCTTGTTGCATATTACAGCAGAGGCTGCGAATCAAACGAATTGTTCGATAAGCTTAAAATAGCAAAAAAACCAGATTATTATGAGCATCTTAATAAATATAATGTTATTCATATTAATATGATAGATTTCTTAAGCAGGGCAGATTCAATAGATGCTTTAATTGATTATCTGTCAAAAAGACTGCTGTGGGATATTAAGAAAGAATATTCAGACGTTGACTGCTTTGACTGGGGGGATCTTGTAGATGTGCTTGAAACAATATATAGCGAAAAAAAACAGCCATTTATTATAATTATTGACGAATGGGATTGCATATTCAGAAAATATCCGGATAATGTGGAAGAACAGAAGAAATATCTTGACTTTTTGAGATTTTTTATAAAGGGCAAGTCATATGTTGCGTTAGCATATATGACGGGTATACTTCCAATTAAGAAGTATGGTGAACATTCTGCCTTGAATATGTTTGATGAATATTCTATGACTAACCAGCGCGAACTGGCAGAGTTTACTGGATTTACAGAGCTGGAGGTTAAAGAATTGTGTGTCAGGTATGATATGTCATATGAAAAAATGAAACAATGGTATGATGGCTACGAGCTTAAAGGTAATCATATATATAATCCGAGGTCAGTTGTTATGTCCCTTCTTGGGCGTGATTATGATAGTTACTGGACTAAAACAGAAACCTATGAAGCATTAAAAAAGTATGTACAGCTTGATATGTATAATCTTAAGACATTAATAACAAGATTGATTGCAGGAGAAAGTGTTGATGTCAACCCAGATAAATTTCAGAATGATATGACTACATTAGAGAGCGCAGATGATGTTTTGACATTATTTGTACACCTTGGTTATCTGACATATGATTTTTATAAACAGAAGGTTAGTATACCTAATCAGGAGGTACAGAAGGAATTTATAAACTGTATTGAAGATGGTGGCTGGGAAACAGTTATGGCTGCAATACGCAGCTCAGATGAACTACTTATGTATACATTAAATGGCGATGAGAGAAAAGTTGCATCAATGATAGAACAAGTGCATCAGGAAAATACATCTATATTAAAATATAATGATGAGAATTCATTAGCATGTGTTATATCACTTGCTTACTATTCTGCAAGAAAGGATTATTTAATGTATCGTGAATTTGCAGGAGGAAAGGGATATGCAGATATGGTGTTTATACCTCGGAGCAATGTTAATAAGCCGGCGATTGTTGTGGAGCTAAAATGGAATAAAACAGCCAGTTCAGCCATAGCCCAGATTAAGAAAAAAGAATACGTGCAGGGTCTTAAAGGTTATTCTGGTACAGTTATCCTTGTTGGTATTAATTACACTGATAAAGATGAACCGTTTAAGAAGCATGAGTGTAGAATTGAGCAGATAAGTGTAAATATTTAATAGCGTAAAATCGCAGAATTGAATAATTAAACAAAAAATAACTGGATAATTTCCCTTGTGGAGTTATCCAGTTATTTTTTTATAGTGGTACATTTCCATATATATAATCTTTCATATATATAATCTTTTGTATATATAATCTGAAAATATTTAGTTAGGTTTACGCCCCAATAACTCCGGCAAATCCACATATAAGAACGATTATACCAAGTACAATACGATACCAGCCGAATACCTTGAAGTCGTGCTTTTTAATGTAGCCCATAAGGAACTTGATAACTACTAAAGAAACGATGAAAGCAACAAGCATACCAACAAGAAGAATCATACCTTCCATAGATGTCATAGAGTTATGAATAAGGAACTTCGCACCCTTAAGAAGGCTCGCTCCAAACATAACAGGAACAGCAAGGAAGAATGTATATTCGGCAGCCACTGTTCTTGAAATACCAAGCATAAGTGCACCAACTATTGTTGCACCAGAGCGAGAGGTACCAGGGAATATAGCAGCTATAAGCTGGAAAAGTCCGATATAGAAGGCAAGCTTATAAGTGATACCTGTAAGGTGGCGAACCTTAGGTTTCTTTCCATGATGCATTGTTTCAACGATAATGAAAGCTATACCGAATATAATAAGCATAATAGCAACTGTTGTGTAATTATAGAACAAGGCTTCAAGCTGTTCATCAAAAAGAATACCAACAATAGCAGCAGGGACACAGGATACAAGAATATGAAACCATAACTTAAATATATCCCATTTAACATAAGCACCGGCACCGCATTGTGCTAGTGGTTCTTTGTTGTTTTTCTTACCAAAAGGCCATAACTGGTGCCAGAAAAGAATAACAACAGCCATTATAGCACCAAGCTGGATAACAACTTCAAACATACTGTAAAATGCATCGGATACCTTAAGCGGCATAATCTCATTAAGCAGAATCATATGACCAGTACTGCTTATTGGAAGCCATTCAGTAATACCTTCTACGATACCAAAAATTATCGCCTTTAAAATCTCTAACATTATTCCTCCAATCACTTGCGGATTATTCTACTCTTATGTATATTCCGCCATAGCCACATTTTATTATAGAAAAAGATTATTGCCTGAAAAAACATGAAGAAAACAATAATATAATCCTATATGACTACACGTTATTTTCGCATTGAAATACAGGTGTGTCAACAACAGAATAATAATTTGTATATTATTTTGTTTTTACAATGCAGTTTACTTTTTTGTCATATAAAGTTATTATATGATACCAGGGTCAAAAGCCCCAACAATTATAAGATGACTGGGAGGAATTTATGGAAATATATTTAAAACCAATAATATCAGCCTGTTATATATTCCCAATACTTGCTATTATATTTACAATACCATATATATTATATGAATATAACAAATATGGCTCACTTCTTGTTATAAGAACGGGGATAGTGTATACATTTATATTCTATATGCTTACGTCATATTTTATGACAATATTGCCGCTTCCACCGCTTGATTCAGTTACTCCTGATTCGGCATGTATGCTCCTTGTACCATTTGATGCAGTAAGAAGAGTTATAGATAACTCAGGAATCATATTTTCTGATCCGGCAACATACATCAATATATTTGGTTGTCCGGATTTCTGGCAGATTATTTTTAATATTTTATTATTATTGCCTTTTGGCGTATATCTTAGATATTATTTTAAAAGACCTTGGTGGCAGGTGCTTATATTTTCTTTTCTTTATAGCTTGTTTTTTGAGTTTACACAGCTGTCAGGATTATATGGAATATATAAATATCCATACAGATTTTTTGAGGTAGATGATCTTATATGCAATACTCTTGGTGGAATTGCTGGTTATGTGATAACACCACTTCTTGTATTTCTTCTTCCAGACAGAAATAAAATAGATGAAATAGCATATAAGAAGGGACAGATTGTATCCGAATTCAGACGTGGGATTGCCTGGTGTATAGATATATTTATTGTTATGCTTCCTGTATTTATATATGTATTATATAACAATATGGATATAGCAGCATTTATCTATAATTCTAAGTATATAGTTATAACAGGTGCTTATATAGCGGTGATGTTTACGGCAGCAGCTTCAATAAGTAAGGGAAGAACGATAGGGAAAGCGCTTGTTAATATAAAGCTTGTAAAGGTATATGATAAAAAAGATGAGCATGAGGAAAAATGTTATAAAAGAGCCGGAATATTAAGGCTTGCAATAAGATATATCATCTTATATGTAATAAGCATGCCATCTGCTGCATATGCATATTTTATATATCAGTTTATGATGAATTCGGACATTTCCAGTGGTGAGTGGAGATTTTATGCGTGTGTTGCTGGGATTATTATATGTTTGTTTATTACTTTTTATATGGCATTCGATCTTTTGCTATGTCTGTTTAGTGATACAAGAAACATGCTGTATGACAGAATCGTAAAGCTTACTCATATAAGCTTGTCAGGACGTGGACATAACTACAATACAGAAATCACAGATAAGAAAGTGGAAGATGGACTAATATCAGGCGAAGAGCAGAAAAATCAATGAAAAATATACAAAAAAAGATGTAAAATGTACATAAATGTGTAATTATTGATATTTATTATCATTTAGTTATGTGTTAACATATGCACTGGAAGAAAACATAGTGATGCTTTTTAGAACAGGTGTAGAAGTGAGAATGAAATGAATTCAGGAAGCATCTGTAAGATATACGGAGGTTAAACACATGACTATTAAGGATATGAAAACTGGTCAGACTGCCACGATTCTTAAGGTTGGCGGTGAAGCCGCACTCAGACAGCATTTTCTTGATATGGGACTTATACAGGGCGCAGAGGTCACAGTTATAAAGTATGCACCTATGGGTGATCCTGTCGAATTAAGAATACATGGATATGAGTTGACGATAAGACTTGCTGATGCAGCACAGATAGAGGTAAGTACTGTACACGATAATGAAAAGCAGGAAAAAACAGATATCAGATTTATAAAAACTGAGCATCCAGGTCTTGGTGAGGGCGGGCGTTTCCACGATAAGGAAACAGAGAATCCACTTCCTGATGATGTTACACTTACATTTGCACTTGTAGGAAACCAGAACTGTGGCAAAACAACACTTTTTAATGTTTTAACAGGTTCTAACCAGCATATAGGTAACTTTCCAGGTGTGACAGTAGATAGAAAGGATGGCGTGATAAAGGGACATCCTGATACACTTATTACGGATCTTCCAGGTATATATTCAATGTCGCCTTATAGCAGTGAGGAGATTGTGACTAGGCAGTTTCTTCTTAATGATAAGCCAAAGGGAATTATAAATATACTTGATGCAACTAATATAGAGCGTAATCTTTATCTTACAATGCAGCTTATGGAGCTTAATATTCCTATGGTTGTAGCACTTAATATGATGGATGAGATAAGAGTTAATGGCGGTTCAATAAGAATCAATGAGCTTGAGCGACAGTTAGGTGTTCCAGTTATTCCTATATCAGCAGCTAAGGGTGAGGGTATAGGAGAACTGGTAGAGCATGCTATTCACGTTGCAAAATATCAGGAAAAACCGGAAATAATGGATTTCTGTCCTGATGACAGTGCAATTCATAGATGTATACATGGTATTATGGCGCTTATAAGCGACCATGCAAAAAAAGCAGACTATCCAGAAAGATTCGCAGCATCAAAGGTGGTTGAGGGAGATGCAATAGTATTTAAGCATCTTGAGCTTGAACAGAATGAGAAGGAGATGATAGAACATATCATACTTCAGATGGAAGATGAATGTGGCATGGACAGATCATCTGCTATGGCAGATATGAGGTTTGGATATATAGAAAATGTATGCAGAAATACAGTAGTAAAGCCAAAAGAAAGCAAAGAAAGAATAAGAAGCCGGAGAATAGATAAGGTATTAACCGGTAAATATACAGGTATTCCGGCTTTTGTTGCTATTATGGCACTTGTATTTTATCTTACCTTTAATGTTATAGGAGCATGGTTATCAGATATACTTGATATAGGAATAACTGCCCTTACACATGTAGTAGATAATGCGCTTACAGCGTTTAATGTTAATTCTGTATTGCATGCTTTGATTACTGATGGCATATTCAACGGTGTGGGAAGTGTACTTAGTTTCCTGCCTGTTATTGTTACATTATTCTTCTTTTTATCAATACTTGAAGATAGCGGATATATGGCAAGAGTAGCATTTATCATGGATAAGCTGCTTCGTAAGCTTGGATTGTCAGGAAGAAGTATTGTACCTATGCTTATTGGTTTTGGCTGCAGCGTTCCAGGTGTTATGGCAAGCCGTACACTTTCTTCTGACCGAGATAGAAAGATGACCATATTATTGACACCATTTATGAGTTGTTCAGCTAAAGTGCCTATATATGCATTCTTTTCAGCAGCCTTTTTCCCGGAGCATGCGGCACTTGTTATGATAGGCTTGTATTTTGTAGGAATAGTCATAGGAATTATTATGGCACTTATATTTAAAAAGACACTTTTTAAAGGTGAACCAGTTCCATTTGTTATGGAGCTTCCAAACTACAGAATGCCAGGTGCCAAGAATGTTATGCAGTTACTATGGGAGAAAGCAAAAGACTTTTTACAGAAAGCTTTTTCTATAATATTTATTGCAACAATTCTTATATGGTTCTTACAGAATTTTGATATAAGACTTAATGTTGTTACGGATTCTAAGGATAGTATACTTGCTGCTATTGCAAGCTGGATATCACCTATATTCAGACCGCTTGGTTTTGGAGACTGGAGAATAGCGACAGCAGTTCTTACAGGAGTTATGGCGAAGGAAAGTGTAGTATCAACAATATCTATTCTTTTTGGCAGTACAGTAGAGATAATCGAAGCAGTAGCACCAGCAGGTGTACTTGCATTTCTTGTGTTCTGTCTGTTATACACACCATGTATAGCTGCGATTGCATCAATAAAAAGAGAACTGGGTGGAAGGTATGCAGCAGGAGTAGTTATAATGCAATGCTGTATAGCATGGATAGCAGCATTAATCACACATACGATATTTATGGTTTTGTTATGAGATAATGAGTGCATAAGAAGAGTAATATATAATGAAATGTATTAAGTGAAATGTATCAAAATAAAAACATTGCAAGTAAAGCTTATTGATGATATTATATCAACAATGAATAAAACAGTCCCCTGAGGGAGTAATCGGCATATAATATGATGTCAGGATTAAAAGGTATTTTGCATCTGACATTATAATATGCAGTTATATCGACATAATGATTAATATTTAATCACACGGTTATTGATAAACCCGGTATTACTTTAAATGATGAGACTCAAGGACAGTAAGAGAGAATTTCTTCTGCTGTCCCTGAGTCTTTTTTACGTAAGTAACTATGCAAAAATGATATTAACGATTATGTCTGCCTGTGAGGGATAAATACAAATAAGAGGATTATTATGAGCATTTTGGAATTGTTTATTCTGGCCATAGGACTTTCGATGGATGCTTTTGCAGTATCAATATGCAAAGGTTTGTCACTTGGAAAAATAAAAGTGAAGCATATGCTTATAGCTGGATTGTGGTTTGGTGGTTTCCAGGCACTTATGCCACTTATAGGTTATTTTCTTGGCAGCTTTTTTGCTGACATGATAACAAAGTATTCGCACTGGATTGCTTTTATTTTACTTTTATTCATCGGCGGAAATATGATAAAGGAATCGTTTGATGAAGAGGAAAATGTTAATGCAGATATGGGTGTTAAGAATATGTTTTTACTTGCTGTTGCAACAAGCATTGATGCACTTGCGGTTGGTGTTTCACTGGCATTTCTTAAAGTGAACATAATCCCAGCTGTATCATTCATAGGTTGTATAACATTTGTCTGTTCAGCAGCTGGTGTAAAAATAGGAAGTATATTTGGCGATAAATATAGGTCAAAAGCCGGGTTATGTGGTGGTATAATACTTATACTAATAGGTGTAAAGATTCTGCTTGATGGTATAGGTATCATATAATATGCGATATGAAAGGAAAGAGGTTTTATGAAAGAAATATTAATAGCTTTATTATTACTCGTTGCAGGGTTTGTGCTTCTTATAAAAGGAGCAGATTTTTTCGTAGATGGAAGCTCATCAGTTGCTAAAAGGTTAAGAGTACCATCTATGATTATAGGACTTACTATAGTAGCCATGGGAACAAGTCTGCCAGAGTGTGCCGTAAGTGTTACAGCATCACTTAGCAACAATAATGCACTTGCAGTAAGTAATGTTGTAGGCTCTAACATATTTAATCTTATGGTTGTATGTGGTGTATGTACTTTGTTTGTTCCACTTGCTGTATCAGTAGATACATTGAAGAAGGAATTTCCATTTTCAATAATATGCGCTGTTCTTCTTGTTATATTCGGAAAGCTTGGAATGATTCTTGGCAGGGTAGATGGAATAATATTCCTTGTTTTATTCGCAGCATATCTTGGCTGGATGATAAAATCAGCATTAAGTGCAAGAAATTCAGCATTAAGTAAAGAGGCAGAAGAAGCTGATGAACAGATAAAGATACTTCCAGTATGGCAGTGCTTAATCTATATAATAGGTGGCGCTGTTGCTATAAAATTTGGTGGTGATTTTGTTGTAGATGGAGCTTCTACCATAGCTTCTAGTCTGGGACTCAGCCAGAATCTTATAGGACTTACTATTGTTGCACTAGGTACAAGCCTTCCAGAGCTTGTAACATCAATAGTTGCAGCAAAGAAGGATGAAGTGGATATGGCACTTGGAAATGTTATAGGTTCTAATATATTTAACATACTTCTTGTGCTTGGTGTAGCAGGTGCTATAAGTCCTGTAATATTCATATCAGAAAATATTATTGATATAATTATACTTATTATCATGAGTGTTGTAGTATGGGTATTTGCATGGTCAAAAAAGAAGCTTGTAAGATGGCATGGAGCAGCGATGCTTGTTTCATACGCAATATATCTTGTGTATATATGTATGCGTTAGTTATATTAATGCGGGGTCAAAAGTTATCAGCTTTGATACTTACAGATTGTTGATATAAATATTGCATAACGGCTGATTTACAGCAGGCATTGCATAACATATAATTAATGTTGGTAATCCTGCTTTCGTATACGTGTATTACGAAGGAGAAATAAAAGCACATATGGGAGAATGTAAACTGCTTATTAAAGAAAATGAGGGAATTTTTGTATGTGGAAACAGTACAAGAGTAGCAAGAATAAGAGTCAGGGATATTAATTATATTAGTTGCGATAACAGGATTATAACTATTCATACCGATGGTTTTCAGGATAGTTTTTATGGGAAAATTGGGGAAGTGTATAATGTATTGAAAGGATACGGTTTTGAATATGTTAATGAATCAGAGATAGTTAATATAATGAAAATAAGAAAAATGCATACAAATTACGTAGTGTTGCATGAAGAAACTGAACTTATATGTAGTAAGACCTGTAAGCACAGAGTAAGAGAACTTATGTGGAATTGAGTTGATATTTATATACATTACAATAATATCAGTGCTGGTATATGGCTCTGTCATATGTGATAAACATATGGCAGGGCTTTCTCCTTTTTATAGCGCGGTTTTTATTACGTTTTATTAAAAGAAAGTAAAAGATGGCATGGAATTTTTGACAGCATGATAAAGAAAGTGTTAGAATATTTTCATATAAAATGTGAAATAAATAATAGAGAAGTATCATTAGCAGGTTCTGTTAATATACTCGGAAAGAAGAGGAATATAATGCAGGCATATACTGTATCACAGTGGTTTTTATTCTTTTTTATATATTGTTTTATAGGCTGGGTATGGGAGAGCTGTTATGTATCAGCTAAGTCTGGCAAATGGGTTAATAGAGGATTCTTACATGGACCAGCATTGCCTATATATGGTTCAGGAGCTATTGTGATACTTGTAAGCACAATAGGTGTAAGAGAATCTATACCACTTATATTTTTGTTTGGTATGATATCTTCAACCATACTTGAGTTTGTTACAGGGTACTGTATGGAGCGTATGTTTGGAGTCAGATACTGGGATTATAGTAAGAAACCGTTTAATCTTATGGGACATATATGTCTTTTTTCCTCAATAGGATGGGGGATATTTTCTGTATTGCTTGTCAGAATAGTGCACAGGCCTATAGAGAGCGTTGTATGTATGATTCCAGTAACAATAGCAGATATTATTGCATTTGGTGTGGCTATTATTATGACAGTTGATTTCACCCAGTCATTCAATGAAGCTATGGATCTTAAAGCAACTATTGAAAGAATAGCTAGCAGTAACCAGCAGATAAAAACAATTGCAAAAAGAATCGAGGTTGCAACTGCATTTGCAGAAGATGATTATAACAAGATGAAGGAAAAACTTGCAGAGGGCAGGGCAACAGTTATGAATAATGTAAGTAAAGCAAAGGGAAGACTTACATTTGAGAGAAATATGGATGAAAGAAAGGGCGTTAAGCTTGCAACGCTGCAGAAGATGAGTGAAACGATAGTTGAAGGCCTGAAGAATAAGCTTATGGATGAAAAGTACGCAAATCAGCTGTTAGAAACACTTGAAAATGAAAAGGTTAATCTTAAGACGGATAATAAGAAAAGCTATAAGAGTGTATTCAGAATGGTTAAGCGTAATCCAGGAGCAGTATCAAGAAGCCATTCGGCTGAACTGGATGAGATTAAGAAGCTCATAAAATAGTTAAGTGAGGAATTAGGTATTCAGATGGAAAAGATAGTGATATACAATGTTAAGCATGTTAAGGATATAATAAAATGTGCGGCTAACATGAGAATTAAAAGTATAGTACTTAGTGATGATATGTTATCAGATACGCTTGGTGATATCCTTGTAAGTGCCAGTGATTACAAAGCAGGTGATGAGCTTCCTGAAAAGTCAGAAGCTAAGCCTGGCATTGTTATATTCTGTGATGTTACTGATAAACATATAGACAAGCTCCTTTTTGAGATGAGGACAGGCAACAGTGAAGTGGATTATAAGGCAGTGAAGACAAAGACTAACAGTCAGTGGACGATAACAAGAATACTTGCGCAGATGGAAAAAGAAAGCATGGAGTATCGTATAAAAAATAAAAAGTAATAAATGAAATGTAACAAATGAAAATATAATGAACAATTAAGAACAACAGATAATAGTAAATAAAACAAATAGTAATAAAACAAATAGTAATTAAAGAAAAAAAGGCAGACAGGAAAGGAGAGAAATCATGAACAATATTATATATGTAACAACAGAAAGCTTTGAACAGGAGGTCCTTAAGTCTGACAAGCCAGTGCTTGTTGACTTCTTTGCAGAATGGTGCGGACCATGTAAGATGTTAGGTCCGGTGCTTGAGGAGGTGGCAACAGAACAGGATGCTGTAAAGATATGTAAGATAGATGTAGATAAACAGATGAGTCTTGCATTAAAATATAATGTGGCGTCAATACCTACAATGCTTCTGTTTAAGAATGGCCAGGTATCAGCAACCAATATTGGCTATATAGGTAAAACACAGATTATGGAGTTTATAGCCCAATAAAACAGTTGATTTAAAATACTATCCAAAATACTAGGGGTATTGTTTCTAAATTAATACGCATTTATTGTATAAAACTAAAAACAACTAAAAAATGTATTGAAATTAATTGACAGGGATGTTAATATACCCTTGCGAGAGTTAGTTAAGAAATTAACATTTCGCTTTATATTTTTTGAGAGTTTTGTATACAATATACAAACTATTATACAAATTAACAGTTATTTTATTAAGGAGGAACCAATAATGGTAAATTTTGATCAGTGGAATGGTTTCAAAGGTAGACTTTGGAAAGAAGAGATCAATGTAAGAGATTTCGTTCAGAACAATTACAAGCCATATGATGGAGATGAAAGTTTCCTTGAAGGACCTACAGAAGCTACTAACAAGCTCTGGGGAAAGCTTCAGGAATTACAGAAGGAAGAAAGAGCTAAGGGCGGCGTACTTGATATGGAAACAAAAGTTGTTGCTGGTCTTACAGCTTATGGTCCTGGATATATAGATGAATCTATGAAGGAGCTTGAAAAGGTAGTTGGTCTTCAGACAGATAAGCCACTTAAGAGAGCATTTATGCCTTATGGTGGTATCAAGATGGCAGAAGAAGCATGCAAGAACTATGGTTATGAACCAGATCCAGAACTTCATAAGATCTTCACAGAATATCATAAGACACATAACCAGGGTGTATTCGATGCTTATACACCAGAGATAAGAAAGGCTCGTCACAGCCATATCATCACAGGTCTTCCAGATACTTATGGCCGTGGACGTATCGTAGGTGACTACAGAAGAGTTGCTCTTTACGGTATCGACTTCCTTATGGAAGAAAAGAAGAGAGATCACGCTAACTGTGGTTGTGGAACAATGACAGATGACGTTATCCGTTTAAGAGAAGAAATATCTGATCAGTACAAGGCACTTGCAGGTATGAAGAAGATGGCTGAAAGCTATGGTTATGATATCAGCAAGCCAGCTACTAACGCTAAGGAAGCTGTTCAGTGGTTATACTTTGGATATCTTGCAGCTATCAAGACACAGAATGGTGCTGCTATGTCTGTAGGTCGTGTATCTACATTCCTTGATATCTATATTCAGAGAGATCTTGAAGCTGGTACTCTTACAGAGAAGGAAGCTCAGGAGCTTATTGATCATTTCGTTATGAAGTGTAGAATGGTTAAGTTCGCAAGAATTACATCATACAACGAATTATTCTCAGGAGATCCTACATGGGCTACTCTTGAAGTTGGTGGTACAGGTATCGATGGACGTTCAATGGTTACAAAGAACGACTACAGATTCCTTCATACACTTGAGAACATGGGACCTTCACCAGAACCAAACCTTACAGTACTTTATTCTTCAAGACTTCCAGAAAACTTCAAGAAGTATGCTGCTAAGATTTCTGTTGATACATCTTCAATCCAGTATGAGAACGATGATGTTATGAAGGTAACATGGGGCGATGATTATTCAATCTGCTGCTGTGTATCTGCTACACAGACAGGTAAGGAAATGCAGTTCTTCGGAGCTAGAGCAAACCTTGCTAAGTGCTTACTTTACGCTATCAATGGTGGTGTAGATGTTAAGAACAGAGAACAGGTTGGTCCTGCTTACAAGCCAGTTACTTCAGAATATCTTGATTATGATGAAGTTGTTGATAAGTTCGATGCTATGATGGATTGGTTAGCTGATCTTTATGTTAATACACTTAACCTTATCCAGTATATGCATGATAAGTATTACTATGAAGCTGCTGAGATGGCTCTTATTGATACAGATGTTAAGAGAACATTTGCTACTGGTATCGCTGGATTCTCACACGTTGTAGATTCACTTTCAGCTATTAAGTATGCAAAGGTTAAGACAGTACGTGATGAGACAGGTATCGTTGTAGATTACGAAATCGAAGGCGACTTCCCTAAGTATGGTAACGATGATGACAGAGCTGATGATATCGCTGTATGGTTACTTAAGACATTCCTTGAGAAGATTAAGAAGAGACATACTTACAGAAATTCAGAGCCAACAACATCTATCCTTACAATTACTTCTAACGTAGTATATGGTAAGTACACAGGTGCTATGCCTGACGGACGTAAGGCTGGTACTCCACTTTCTCCTGGTGCTAACCCAAGTTATGGTGCAGAGCAGAATGGTCTTCTTGCTTCACTTAACTCACTTACAAAGCTTCCTTACGAGTGGGCATTAGATGGTATTTCTAATACACAGACAATGAACCCAGACGCTTTAGGACATAACGAAGAAGAAAGAATTAACAACCTTGTTAACGTTATGGATGGATACTTCGATCAGGGCGCTCATCACCTCAATGTTAACGTATTCGGTAAGGATAAGTTACTTGATGCTATGGAACACCCAGAAAAGCCAGAATATGCTAACTTTACAATCCGTGTATCTGGTTACGCTGTTAAGTTCATCGACCTTACAAAGGAACAGCAGATGGATGTTATTTCTAGAACATTCCATGACAGAATGTAATCATACGAATAGTATAAATGCTTGAAAATTAAATGGGATAAAAGTGGCTTTAAGTTGCTTGTTTACTGGTGATAAGTTACATTAAGTTATAACAAAAAATGAAAAAGCCACCTGTATTCAAAAAATGCAGTACAATCTGAGATGATTGTACTGCATTTTTGAATTTTATTATACATTAGAAAGTCCTGTACGATATTTTTTATGAAAAAGTTGTAAAGTGGTGTTATACAGGAATGAAGCAGTAATCGCAAACACAATCTACAATACAAAATGATATTCTTTTTTTCTGGATGTTTCTGTGATATACTTATACGCAGTCGTATCAGACCGGAAAGGAAATATTATGTTACAAAAATTATATGTTTTTTTCAGGAAAGAAATCGTTTTGTCAATTGCAGTGATCCTGGCGCTTCTTTCTATGTTCTGGGTCAGACCGGATAAGGCTTATTTTACTTATATCGATTTCAGGACTCTCGGGCTCCTCTTCTGTTTGATGGCAATTGTAGCTGGTTTGAAGGCTGTTGGTGTTTTTGATATACTTGCCCAAAAATTGCTGATGGGAACATCGGGAACTGTGGGTGTGATCAGGCTGTTGGTACTCTTATGTTTCTTCCTGTCAATGGTGATCACCAATGATGTGGCATTGATTACTTTTGTTCCTCTTGCACTGATCATTGTGCATAAACTGCCAAAGGAACTGGGCAATTACTGGCTTCTTAAAATAGTAGCCATGCAGACAATCGCTGCTAATCTCGGAAGCATGCTCACACCAATCGGAAATCCGCAGAACCTTTATCTATATGCCAGAGCAGGGATGTCCGTGGCAGAATTAATAACTCTGATGCTTCCATATTCCGCCACAGCACTTATCCTTCTTCTGATATGGATACAGGTAGCCGCTGCCAAAGCACATCACGTATGCGGTTTTGAAAAAGATAAAACTCTTTTGGGATTCTCTGACAGAAAAGAACTTAACATGGAATACCTGGCCGCTTACCTGATCTTATTTACAATCTGCCTGCTCACTGTTGCACGTATCATTCCATACCAGATTCCTCTTGTATTGGTTCTTATATATATGCTGCTAAGAAACAGGGAAAATATAAGCAGGGTGGATTACTCCCTGCTTGCCACCTTTATCGCATTATTTATTTTTATCGGCAACCTTGGAAGGATTCCGCAATTCAGCAGTTTTCTGGAAAGAATCATGGCAGGAAGGGAAACACTTACTGCAGTTCTTGCCAGTCAGATTATGAGCAATGTTCCCGTTGCACTTCTTTTATCCGGATTTACAGATAATTACCGGGCTTTAATTGTCGGAACCAATATTGGAGGTCTCGGCACTCTGATTGCATCCATGGCAAGCCTGATAAGTTTCAAATATATTGCAGAAGAAAACAGGAATCTGAGAGGGAAGTATTTGGGAATATTTACAGCCTCCAATATTATATTCATGATATTCATGTTGATATTGTATTTTTTTCTTAGATAAAGGTTTTCTCGGAATTACAAAAGCTATAACAATTCTTTCTTCGCAAAAAATTCTCCGCGGCACTCTCTTATCCTGGAAGAAAAGCCGCGGAGAAATAAATATATTTTCGGTGCCAATACAAAGATCATTAATCTTTACACCACTTTACAACTTTTTCATAAAAAAATATCGTACAGGGCTTTCTGATGTATGATGAGTTTGCTCCAAAACATTTTATTTTGAAACTTTTTCTGCTCCAACAGCAGATACTTTGTTTTTACTCGTTTTATCAATACTAACATTGGAATCTGTACATTCCATTCGATTTTTATATCAGCACTTTTTGTCTGGGATTACCACAAAATCCCTCAATCCCTTTTACCACGCATGTTCCTATGCAAAAGTTGATTATTCCCACTTTATGAATATCACATCTAAAGTTGCTTTGAGAATGATACTGGATTCTTAACAACTGAAATATTTAAGTTGTTTGATTAGTTAGCTTGGCTATAAAGATGAAATTATATTAAATTAATGAATATAATTTAAGTTTCTTGTATATAATAGTTGACTCTGAAACAGGAAAACGTAAAGACCGTACAGATTATTATGTTTGAAAATAGAATAGGGATTAGAAATCCAGGTGGAATATATGGAAGAATAAGAATAGACCAATTGGGAAAAGTACAACCAGACACGAGAAATCCAATAATTGCATCAGAACTAGAGGTGTTGAAAATTACAGAAAATAGATATTCAGGTATTCCTACTATAAGAAGGGCAATGCGTGAATATAATTTACCTGAACCAGAATTCTTGGATGAAGGGGGGATGCTTTATAGTTAAATTATATAAATACAAAGAAAATGAAGATAATAAAATGATTGAAAGCAGCGAAGAGAAAAATTTAATTATATTCTGTAAGACACCTAGAACAAGAAATGAAATTTGTCATTATTTAGGTATAAATTCAGTGTCATATGTTATGAAAAAATATGTTATGCCATTAGTTGAAAGAGGAATATTAAAAATGAGTATTCCTGATAAACCTAAGAGTACAAAACAGTTATTTTATTGTGAGTAGGATTTTTGTTGAAATGTAGAATATAAATAGGAAATTCTAATTAGAGTTATGCAAGTTACAGTTTAAATTTAATTATAATTTAAAGTAGCATAAAATTATAAATATGTTATAATTTAAATGATAGATAATGTTAAGTTATC
>ENA-OWPJ01000496-OWPJ01000496.1-human-gut-metagenome-genome-assembly--contig:-NODE-496-length-37019-cov-4.07726_pt1 | contig 37019 bp, 32 predicted proteins | sample MGYA00248264_ERZ651846 | MGnify/ENA primary metagenome ERZ651846 (study PRJEB26924, sample SAMEA4378271) | human gut metagenome | biome: human gut; feature: human-associated habitat; material: faeces...
CCCCATCATTTTTTATCCAAAGATATTCGTTTGCTCCCATTACAGCTGTACATGATAACAGCATTCCCACTACTGCCCCTACTGTAATATTTCTTCCTCTTTTTTTGTTCCCACTTTTTACTAATCTCATAATCTTTTCCATCATCTTCCCCCTCCTTATATAATTTAAACAAATATTTTTCGTTGCAAAGATATATTTTGCATATTTTTATATGCTACGTAGTACTTTTTACTGTTCGCTTTTATATACTTTTGCGAACAGTAGTCTATTTATTACTTTTAGAGAATATTTTTTAAATATAAAATATTGACTTTTGGGGGAAAATAATATATCATCTATTATGTAAGTATAAGTTATTAAATTACGAGTTAAAGAAATATTTGGTATATTCAAAAAAATAGATGTTCGTATTTGTATATAAAAGCGAACACTTCAAATAGACCTTAAATACAAAAATCCTCAGTAAGTTTCTACTGAGGATTTTCTTAATTTTATTCTTCTTTTAAAATTAAAACATATTCTTATTATTACAATTATCTATCATTTCACTTGTATCTTCTTTTTCAATAGAGATTATATCTATCTCAGAATTTTTTTGTTTTTTAACTACAAATTTATCATAAAGGAATAGACATACAAAAGATATTCCCAATGCTATGAAGCTTGAAGCTATAGATTGATTCTCAGAAAACCCAAGCTTGCTTGCTATGAAATATCCCAGTATCATTGCCACAGCTGGAAATACATATGCAATAGAAGCTGCCTTTATAACTTTACCCGCTGATATTTCAAATGTAACTGTATCTCCTATTTCAGCTTTCCTATCTGTTGTAAATTCAAAATCTTTTCCATATTTCCCATCTCCGCTACATCCACTGCAATGCGAACAAGAAGTATCTTTATATAATTTTACTACTATTTTATCTCCATTTATTTCTTTAATTACACCTTTGTTTAACATAGCTACCACCTTTCCATTTTTATCTTTCTCCACTTCAAATTATAGCACAAAAAAAAACTTTAAAAAAGCTAAAGGTATATTTCTTGAAAACTATTTTTCTCTATGATACAATATAGAATAGTTTAATAGTAAATTAAGGATGAGGGATAGTATGAAAAAAATATTAAGATTTCTACACTTGAAATATCTATATCTTTATTTTATTATTTGTTTCATAGCAAATTATTTCTTTAACAGCAAGTTAAAAAGTACTCACATATATTCAGTCATGGAAAATTATCTTGGTATTATAATTTTTCCTGTTTTACTTATGTTAATACTTTCTTCGATTTTTTTCTTTATTAAAGAACGAAAGAAAAAAATGGTACTTAATGTAAAATCACATGCTTTTTTCATTTTAATAATAAGCTGTCTTTATCTTTTTATGATGTATAAATTAGAACTTCCATTTGCTAAAGAATTTGCAGACGATACTGTTATAGAAAAATTTCTAAATCTTTCTATATATAAATACAAAATAGGATTTATAGCTGCCTATTTATTCTATCTCATTCTCACAAATATCATGTACTGCTATATTTATGCTGGACTTGGATTTTTAATATTCTGTACATTCTTCCTTATAACTATAAAGTTTATCAAGACGACAATATGCAGAATTTACCATGAACATAAAGAGAAGAAGAGAATCCAGAGAGAAGAACAGCTTTTAAGAGAACAGATAGCAATAAAAGAAGCCTTGGAGAAAAGGGAAGCTGATAAAAAATTAAAAATGGAATTAGAAAAAGAAATAAGGATAAAAGAGAGAGTTGAAGAAGTTATTTCTAATAAAGAATTAGTTTTAGAAAGCTACTCTATTGATGAAAACAAGAATAATGATATAATAAAAAATATAGAAGAAAATGAAATGGCAGAAGAAGAGGATGAAGAGTTTTTAAAAATAATTGATCCTGATTTTGTCAGCAGACCTAAAGAAGAAAAAAATAAAAAAGAAGCAGTAAAACAAGAGTTGGAAGAAGAAAAAGAAGAAGAGAAAATAGAAAATCCTGCTTCTGATATGGCTTATGAAAGTACTGTTGATTTTCCACTGTTTACTATAACAGATTCTTCACCTAAAAAAGAAGAAATTGTTGAAGAAACAGTTGAACCCCTGCTTGAAGGAGTGGCTTCAGTTGATGATACAGAAAAAGTAATAGAAACCATTCCTGAAAAGCTAGTAAAAAAGCCTAAAAAAGAAAGAGAACTTTTAACAATAAGAACACCTGGAGGAAAAAAAGATGATTCTAGCTTCTAAATCTCCCAGAAGAAAGGAGATCCTTGAAGACACTGGATTTAAAATACAGATCATAAGTGCCCAAGTAGAAGAAACAAGCAGCAAAGATTCAATTACTGATAAAATTATGGATATTGCAAGAAAAAAAACTATGGCTGTTGCAAAAATGCACCCTGATGAGTTTGTTGTAGGAGCAGATACAATAGTAGAAGTGGATGGAAAAATAATAGGAAAACCCAAAAATGAAGATGATGCCTTCAATACATTGAAAATATTATCAGGGAGAGAACACAATGTTATCACTGCATATAGCCTGATTAACTTATCTAAAAAAATAGATATTACAGATTATGATATTACTAAAGTTTCTTTTAGGGAATTATCTGATAATATGATAAAATGGTATATATCTACTAATGAGCCAATGGATAAGGCAGGTTCCTACGGAATCCAAGGAAAGGGAGCAGTGTTTGTCAATGGTATAAATGGAGATTTTTTCAGTGTAATGGGATTCCCCATTGGTAAATTTGTTGAAAAAATTTCGCAGTTAGGTATAGAATTAAAAGAAATAGAAAACATATAATAAAAAACATAAATACATTTAGAGGTGAAGAATGAAGAGATATTTTAACAAATTTTTAGGTTTTTTTTCTGAGGATTTAGGAATTGACTTAGGAACATCTAATACATTAATATGTGTAAAAGATAAGGGGATTATTTTAAATGAACCTTCAGTAGTTGCTATAAATACAAGAACAAAAGATATATTCGAGGTTGGTGAAAGAGCTAAACTTATGATAGGTAGAACTCCAAATAACCTTGATACAATAAGACCTTTAAAAAATGGTGTTATTGCTGATTATGAAATTACAGAAAAAATGCTTAGTTCTTTTTATAAAAGAGTAAGCCACAATAGATTTTTTTCAAGTCCAAGAGTTATTATCTGTGTACCTGCTGGAGTTACTCAAGTTGAAAAAAGAGCTGTTATAGAAGTAACTAGAGAAGCTGGAGCTAGAGAAGCTTATCTTGTTGAAGAACCTATGGCTGCTGCAATTGGTATAGGGTTAAATATTTTTGAACCTGAAGGAAATATGATTGTAGATATTGGTGGAGGTACATCTGAACTTGCTGTTATCTCTCTGGGAGGGGTTGTTAAAACTTCATCTTTCAGAGTAGCTGGAGATAGATTTGATACTACAATAATAGAATATATCAGACAAAAACACAATCTTTTAATTGGAGAAAAAACTGCTGAAGATATTAAAAAACAAATTGGTGCTGTTGTAGAGCTTGAAGAAGATATCTCAATTGATATCAGTGGTAGAAATGCTCTTAACGGACTTCCTAAAGATATAAAAATATACTCTTCTGAAATAGTGGAAGCTCTAGGAGAATTATTACAGCAAATAATAGAAGAAATAAAAGTTATCCTTGAAAAAACTCCTCCTGAATTATCTTCTGATATAAAGAGAAGAGGAATATATATCACTGGTGGTGGAGCACTTCTTAGAGGTATTGATAAAAAGATTTCTGAAAGCCTTAACCTAAATGTAACTATTTCTGAAGATCCATTAAATGCAGTTATAAATGGTATTCAAATACTTCTGAAGAATTTCCATGTTTATAATAAAGTTTTAATTTCTCCAGAAACTGACTATTGATTACAGAGAAAGAAAGGGGTTATATGAAAAGATTTATTTTGATTTTTCTTATGATACATACCTTTTCATATAGTAACTATCTCATTAGTAATAGTGAGATAGTTCTTTTTTATGATAAAAATTTTAACAGCGTCCACTTCATAAAGGGAGATGTTTTTAATCCTATAGACATCTCTAAAATAGAAGGAAAACTGATTATTGATGGAAGTGAAATAATCTCTATCAATCGTTTTTTTGATAGAACTGAAATGGTTCCTGGGACTAATATTTTAAAACTTTATTATTCTATCAATGGTCAAAATATAGATGTAACTATTATTCCATCTATGATAGAAAGAGAAAAGCTGTATGTAATAGTAGATTTGAAAAATCTAAAAACTGATAAAAAAATTGATTTTGCGTTTCATATATTTCCTCAGCAAGATAATGGAAATATAGAATTTATAAGAGCTGCAAATTCATTTGTTTATGGAAAAAATATATTCTTTAAGTCTGAAAATTATGGTGGACAGGTATTTATTGGAAGAGATAATGTAATTGAAAATTTTGTTCTGGAAGAAGTTACAACTAAAACTAAAAAATATCAAGATGATAATTTATATTATCTTATAAGCAATGTAAATAAAGATGAGCCTATTCTTTTTACATTTAAATTCTTTGATAATTTTAGAAATAATAATCTTGTAAAAAGCAGCAGCGTCATAGCTGATGAATTTAATTACTGGCTGGGTCTTAAATCAAATCAAAGAACTTTTAAAAATCAGGAAGCTGTAGATACACAATTAAGAATGCTGGATATCATAACTTCAAGAGCTGTTATCCCTGATTCTATTTCATATAATAATAGTAAAGAAGATCTCACTAACAAGATAAAACTTTACTATATTTCCAGCTTATTCAAAGAAAATTTTGATGCAAGAAAGATGTTTGTTGATATTAATATAAGAAAAAGTGAAACAGAAAGTGCTGCATACTATACTTATCTCTTTAAATATTTATCCGATAAAAATAAAATGTTTGACAGTAATTTCTTTAACTGGAAAATCAAGCCTGAAGTTCTTTCCATGGTTGACTCTATTGAAGATAATGGAGAGATATTTGATGGAAGAGATAATATCTACAATTATTATACAGAGTATAAACTTTTAGAAACAATATCACAAGTCAGTGAGTTTGGTGAAGATATAAAATGGATTGAAGAAAGAAAAAATCTTCTTCATCAATTTATAATAAAAAATTATACTTTTGAAGATGGAATAAAAACAAGAAGAGCAGATGAAAAGAGCAACCATAAAAATATAGCTTATTTGGATATACTTCCAAAAAATATTCAGAAAAAAATACTTTTATCTGACTATAAAAAATATTATAATGAAAAATCAGGAGTTTTAATTGATGAAGATAAAAATACAGTTGATATAGAATATAACTTAAACTTCATCTTAAAGCTATATGAAAATGGTTTTGGAGAAACAGCAGATAAGATTCTTAATAATCTTGAAGAAATAGTAGCTGAAAATAATTCATATATAGTTCCTAAAATATATCTGAACAAGGATAATTCTGCTGGAATATATGGAAATCTTCTTTATCTGTATTTAACAGCTGTACAATATAGGGAGAATAACAATGAGCATACAAAATAAAATAGAAGCTATTCTTCTTTTAGGGGGAGACGAGGTAAAAATAAAAGACCTTTGTAAATTTTTCTCTCTTCCTATTGATGAATTGATGAAAATATTAGAAGATTTAAAAATAGAAAGAAAAAATAGTGGAATCAATATAGAATTCAGTGGTGAGTTTGTCTATTTAGTAACTAACCCCTTATACGGTGAATCTATAAATCAATATTTTGAACATGAAGCAAAACCTAAGAAACTTTCAGGGGCTGCTCTTGAGACTCTTTCTATAATAGCATACAGACAACCTATCACTAAAAGTGAGGTAGAATCTATAAGGGGAGTTTCTGTAGACAGAATAATCCAGAACCTTGAAGAGAAAAAATTTGTCAGAGTTTGTGGAAAAAAAGAGGGTATAGGAAGAGCTAATTTATACGAAATAACAGATAAGTTTTTAGGGTATATTGGAATAAATTCAATAGCTGAACTTCCTAACTACTTAGAAGTAAAAGGGAGACCAGAAGATGGAGGAAATGAGAATCAATAAGTATCTTGCTTCTCTTGGAATTGCTTCAAGAAGAGAAGTAGATAAGATGATAGAAGAGGGAGCTATAAAAGTAAACGGAGAAAAGGCTGCTCCTGGAATCAAAGTAAGTGATAAAGATGAAATATATATAAGAGGAAAGAAAATAGAAAAGAATACAGAGAAAAAAGTTTACTATATTCTTAATAAACCTCTTGAAGTATTGAGTTCATCTAAAGATGATAGAGGGAGAAAAACTGTAGTTGATCTTATTAAATGCAAGGAAAGAATATTTCCTATTGGAAGATTAGACTATAACACTTCAGGTCTTATTATTCTTACTAATGATGGTGAGCTTTTCAATAGAATAATCCACCCTAAAGCAGAGATATTCAAAGAATATTATGCCAAAGTATTTGGAGAAATAAAAGAAGAGAATGCTGAGCTTCTTAGAAAAGGTGTTGAGCTGGATGATGGAATGACTCTTCCTGCTAATGTAAAAATATTAAGAAGAGAAAGAGGAAAAACTGAGCTTCTAGTGGCTATAAGAGAAGGAAGAAATCGGCAGGTAAGAAGAATGCTGGATAAAATAAATCATCCTGTAATTACTTTGAGAAGAGAAAAAATAGGTGATCTCTCTCTTGGTAATCTAAAATTAGGAGAATACAGAGAACTTACAAATGAAGAAGTAAATTATTTATATTCATTATAAAATTTAAATTTTGAGGAGGAAAAGATGGCTTTAACTAGAGAAGAAGTTTTAAATGTAGCTAAGCTTGCTAGACTTAAATTCGCCCCTGAGGAAATAGAAAAATTCCAGGTAGAGCTGAATGATATTCTAGGCTATATTGATATGCTGGATGAAATAAATACTGATGAGGTAAAACCTCTTATACAGGTCAACAACACAGTAAATAATTTAAGAGAAGATAAAGTGAGAGAATCACTATCGGTGGAAAAAGCTCTTTCTAATGCTCCTGATTCTGGAGATGGAGCTGTAATAGTTCCAAAAGTTGTTGGTGAATAATAAAATATAAGGAGGATTCCCTAAATGGAAAATTTTTATAAATTATCTGCTGTTGAGATAAAAGAGAAAATCTCAAAAGGTGAGATAAAATCTGAAGATGTTGTAAAAGAAATATTTGAAAGAATAGAGAAAATAGATGGAAAAATAGGAAGCTTTGTTCATCTTAGAAAAGAAAAAGCTTTGAAAGAAGCTAGAAGAGTTGATGAGAAAGTAAAAAATGGTGAAAAGCTTGGTACTTTAGCTGGAATTCCTGTTACTATAAAAGATAATATGGTATCTGAAGGAGATGTAACTACTTCTTGTTCTAAGATACTTGAAGGGTATACTGGGATATATGATGCTACTGCTGTAAAAAAATTAAAAGAAGCAGATGCTGTAATTATTGGTATAACTAACATGGACGAATTTGCAATGGGAAGTACTACAAAAACTTCTTGCTACAAAAAAACTAAAAACCCTTGGGACACTGAAAGAGTTCCTGGAGGAAGCAGTGGAGGAGCTGTTGCTTCAATAGCTGCTCAGGAAGCTTTTATCTCTCTAGGATCAGACACTGGTGGAAGTATCAGACAGCCAGCTTCTTTCTGTGGTGTAGTGGGACTGAAGCCTACTTATGGAAGAGTTTCAAGATATGGTCTTATGGCTTTTGCTTCATCATTAGATCAAATAGGGCCTGTAGCTAAAAATGTAGCAGATATTGCTCTTTGCATGAATGTCATTGCTGGTGAAGATGACTATGATGCAACTGTATCTAAAAAAGAAGTCCCTGATTATACAGAGTTTTTAGGAAAAGATATCAAAGGAATGAAAATAGGAGTTCCTAAGGAATATTTTATTGATGGAATAAAAGAAGATGTAAAAAAAGTAATGGATGAATCTCTTGAAAAATTTAGAGAACTTGGTGCTGAGATAGTTGAAATATCTCTTCCTCATACTAAATATGCTGTTCCTACTTATTATGTACTGGCTCCAGCTGAAGCAAGTTCAAACCTTGCAAGATTTGACGGAGTGAGATATGGATACAGAAGCAAAGATATTAAAAATATAGATGATCTATATATTAATTCAAGAACAGAGGGATTTGGAGACGAAGTAAAAAGAAGAATAATGATTGGAACTTATGTACTAAGTGCTGGTTTCTATGATGCTTACTTCAAAAAAGCTCAAAAAGTAAGAAAGCTTATTAAAGATGATTTTGATAAAGCTTTTGAAAATGTAGATATCATCTTTACTCCTGTATCTCCAAGTACAGCTTTTAAATTAGATGATGTAAAAACTCCTATTGAATTATATCTTGAAGATATATTCACAATTTCTGCTAACTTAGCAGGTATCCCTGGTATTTCTATTCCAGCTGGACTTGCTGAAGGACTGCCTGTTGGTATACAGCTTCTTGGAAAACCTTTCTGTGAAGGAGAACTTATACAAGCTGGAAATGCATTTGAAAAAATTAGAGGAGAATGGAAACTTCCTGTAATCGACTAGGAAGAATCTGTTTAGAAGGAGAGATAGATATGTTGAAAGAATGGGAATCAGTAATAGGGTTGGAGGTTCACCTTCAACTAAAAACTGGAACAAAGGTCTGGTGTGGTTGTAGTGCTGACTATGACAACGCTGACTCTAATACACATACTTGTCCTATCTGTTTAGGACATCCTGGAGCTCTTCCTAAACTTAATAAAAAAGTTGTGGAATATGCTGTAAAAGCTGGACTTGCACTTAACTGCAAGATAAATAATGAGAGTGGTTTTGATAGAAAGAACTATTTCTACCCTGACACTCCGAAAAACTATCAAATAACTCAATTTGATAAATCATATGCTGAAAAAGGTTCATTAGAATTTAAACTTAATTCTGGAAGAATGGTAAAAGTTGGTATCACTAAAATTCAAATAGAAGAAGATGCTGCAAAATCTATCCATGCTGAACATGAATCTCTTATCAACTTCAACAGAGCTTCTATCCCATTGATAGAAATAATTTCTGACCCTGATATGAGAACTTCAGAAGAAGCATATGAATATCTTAATACTTTGAAAAGCATTATTAAATATACTGGTATCAGTGATGTATCTATGGAACTTGGTTCTTTAAGATGCGACGCTAATATCTCAGTTATGGAAAAAGGCTCTAAAGTATTTGGAACTAGAGTAGAGGTTAAAAACCTTAACTCATTTAAAGCTGTTGCCAGAGCAATAGATTATGAAATTGGAAGACAGATAGAAACAATAGAAAATGGTGGAAAAATAGATCAAGAGACTAGACTGTGGGATGAAGAAGCTCAAACTACAAGAGTAATGAGAAGCAAGGAAGAGGCTATGGACTATAGATACTTCCCTGAACCAGATCTTTTAAAGCTTGTAATCACTGATGAAGAGATAGAAGATATAAAGAAAATAATGCCTGAATCTAAAGCTGATAAATTAGCAAGATTTATATCTGATTATGGTATTCCTGAATATGATGCTAATATTCTTTGTGAAGACATTGAGCTGGCTGACTATTTTGAATCAGTTGTAAAAACTTCAAACAATCCTAAGTTAAGTTCTAACTGGATAATGACTGAAGTAATGAGAAATCTAAAAGAGAAAAATATAACTATCGATATGTTTACTATATCTGCTGAGCATTTAGGAGAAATAATTACCCTTATAGAAAAAAATGTTATCTCTACAAAAATAGCTAAGGAACTTTTTGAAATTAAACTTACTGATGACAGAGCTCCTGAAGTTATTGTAAAAGAAAAAGGAATGGTACAGGTAGCTGACACTGGTGCTATTGAAGCTATGATAGATGAAGTTATCAATGCTAATCCTAAAATGGTAGAGGACTACAAAAATTCTGATGAAGGAAGAAAACCAAGAGTTCTTAAAGGACTTATCGGTCAAGTAATGAAGCTTTCTAAAGGAAAGGCCAACCCTAATATGGTTACAGAATTAATGACCCAAAAACTAGGTTAGGCATAGCTAAGCACAACTAAGTTAAATACAAACAAATTATAATCATAAGAAAGCTGATCTATAGGTGGAAATATAATTCCCGCTTATGAATCGCTTTCTTTTTTTATTATAACTTTCTCTTTTATTCTGATTTTTTTCTTTATCTAAGCTTCTCTTTTTAGTTAAATTTTCTTTTTTTATTTAAAAAGGATTCACCTTGTTTAATTTGAATAAATATATATAGAAGTTAAAAGAGTTTGTTTGTAATTTATTATGGAGGTGTTTTTATTATGTCTATTAAAGGTACAGAAACTGAAAAAAATCTATTAAAATCTTTCGCTGGAGAGTCTCAAGCTAGAATGAGATATACTTATTTCGCTGAAAAAGCTAGAGAAGAAGGATATGAACAAATTGCTAATATTTTTATTGAAACTGCTGAAAATGAAAAAGAACATGCTAGAAGATTCTTTAGCTTCCTAGAAGGTGGAGAAGGACTTGAAATACAAGCTGCTTATCCTGCTGGATATGTGGGAACTACTTTAGAAAATTTAAAAATGGCTGCTGCTGGAGAACATGAAGAACATTCAGAACTTTATCCTCATTTTGCAGAAGTTGCTGAAAAAGAAGGATTCAAAGTTATAGCTGGAGTATATAGACTTATTTCTAAAGTTGAAATCGAACATGAAAAAAGATACTTAAAACTTTTAGAAAATGTAGAAACAGATCATGTATTTAAAAAAGATGGAACTAACAGATGGAAATGTATCCTATGCGGATATGTTCATGAAGGACCTGAAGCTCCTGCTAAATGTCCAGTTTGCTTAAATCCAAAAGCATTCTTTGAAATAAAAGAAACTAACTATTAATATAAAAAAAGAGAGTGGTCATCCACTCTCTTTTTTATTCTACTCTTTTACAATTACAGCTCTCATCCATTTTTTAGAAAAGAAGAATATTGCTCCCATCAATACTCCAAACATAGAAGCCAGTGGAGCTCCTAACCCCAGTCCATACAGCCCTTTATCTAAAAATATTCCCAAGAAGTAACATGCTGGTATCCTTATAAATAATGAAGCTGAAGCACTATTTATAAAAGAAAACTTTGTATGTCCTGCTCCTATAAATAACCCATTCATACAGAATACAAATGGTACTAGAATATAATCATAACTTATTGCACTGAGATATTCTACTCCACGCTCTATCATTTCTTTATCTTCTCCAAACATACTCAAACACTCTTCTGGGAAAATTCTCATAACTAAAAATATTACAAATGAAATTCCTAAAGAAAAAACTATTCCTGTTTTTAAAGTTTGTACAGCTCTTCTTATCTGTCTCGCTCCAATATTCTGTGCACTCATAGCTGAAACCGAAGCACTTACAGCAACAGTGGGAAGAATTGCAAAACTATTCAACTTACTTACTGCTCCAACAGCAGCAGAAGCAGATACTCCAAAAGTATTAGCTAAAGCTGTTAGAAATAGAAATGACACACTTACAATAGCATTTTGAGCTGATGTAGGTATTCCTATTTTCAGTAAAAGATCAAATCTATCTTTATAGAATTTAAAAGAGCTTGGTTTAAAATCAAATATAAAGCCATTTTTCTTCAAATAAATAATGCATAGTATCATACTCACAGCCTGAGAAATAACAGTAGCAATGGCTGCTCCCCCTGCTCCCATTCCATATTTAGCTACAAGCAATAAGTCTAGTCCAATATTTATTACACAGGCAATGGCAACAAAATATAGTGGATTTTTACTATCTCCCATTCCTCTCATAACAGCACTGAGAGCATTATATCCAAATATAAATATTGTCCCTAATGTAGTTACAAAGAAGTAGGCTCTTGTTTCAGAAAAAGCCTCTGCTGGAGTCTGAATCAATCTTAATAGAGGATCCATTGTAAATATCATCAAAGTAGTTATTACTATTGCCACTACTATTAAAGTTGTAAATAGAGTACTTATAGTTTCTTTCATAGCTTTTCTATTTCCTATACCTAAATATTGAGCTACAAGAACTGTTCCTCCTACAGTAAATCCCATTACCATATTAGTTATCATAAACTGTACCTGTGAACCATTAGCAACTCCTGACATACTTGTAGTAGCTGCATATCTTCCTACTATTACCATATCAGCAACACTGTACAATGTCTGTATCAAATTAGATATGAGAAATGGTATAGAAAATTTTATCAACTGCTTCACAACATTTCCTTTTGAAAGGTCATTTTCAAATTTTTTCATCTGCTCTCCCCTTGAAATAATTATCGTATCCTTTCTATTTTACACTACTTTTTTTCTAAATAAAAGTATTTATTCATAAAGAAATTAGATATTTGGAATAAAAAAAGAGAATAGGTTCATTACACACCTACTCTCTTTTCTGATTAAAATTCAATTAGTTTTTAAAACTGTGGATAGGAGCAGGAATTCTTCCTCCTCTTTTGATAAAGTTCTCACAACTGAATTTATTTACAGCCATTATAGGTGCATACCCTAAAAGCCCTCCAAATTCTACCATATCTCCAACTTCTTTACCTATTACAGGAATAAGTCTGGCAGCAGTAGTTTTGTTGTTTATCATACCAATAGCAGCCTCATCAGCTATGATACCAGAAATAGTTGCTGCTGTAGTACTTCCAGGAATAGCTACCATATCTAATCCAACAGAACATACACAAGTCATAGCTTCTAATTTCTCAAGAGTCAAAGCTCCAACTTTTGCAGCTTCGATCATTGCATGGTCTTCACTTACAGGGATGAAAGCTCCGCTTAGTCCTCCAACATATGAAGAAGCCATTACTCCACCTTTTTTTACATTATCATTTAATATAGCAAGTGCTGCTGTAGTTCCAGGAGCTCCTGCATGCTCAAGCCCCATCTCTTGGAATATCTCTGCAATACTGTCTCCAACAGCTGGTGTAGGAGCTAGTGAAAGGTCTATTATTCCAAAAGGAACATTTAATCTTCTTGAAGCTTCCTGAGCAACAATCTGTCCAACTCTTGTTATTTTAAATGCAGTTTTCTTTACTACTTCACAAAGTGTTTCAAAGTCAGCATCTCTTACTTCCATCAATGCTCTTTTTACAACTCCAGGTCCGCTTACTCCTACATTGATAACGCAGTCAGCTTCTCCCACACCGTGGAATGCCCCTGCCATAAACGGATTATCTTCCACTGCATTACAGAAAACAACAAGCTTAGCGCATCCTATACTGTCTCTGTCTTTTGTAAGTTCAGCAGTTTCCAGTATAACTTCTCCCATTTTTTTAACAGCATTCATATTTAAACCATTTCTTGAAGTTCCAATATTTACAGATGAACACACTCTCTCAGTAACAGCCAAAGCTTCAGGAATAGAATCTATTAGAATTCTGTCTGAAGGTGTACAACCTTTTTGTACAAGAGCAGAGAATCCTCCTATAAAGTTTACTCCACACTCTTGTGCAGCTCTGTCAAGAGTTTTAGCAATACTTACATATGAATCAGTTTTACATCCTGCTGCTGCAATCGCAATAGGTGTAACTGATATTCTTTTGTTAACTACTGGTACTCCAAATTGTTTAGCAATTTCGTCTCCAACTTTTACCAGATCTTTTGCATATGAAGTAATTTTCTTATATATATTTTCATTAAATTTATTTACATCTGGATCAGCACAGTCTATTAGACTGATACCCATAGTGATAGTACGGACATCAAGATTAGCTTCCGCTATCATTCTATTTGTTTCCTGTATCTCTACTCTGGAAATCATGACATTCCTCCTCTAAATTTCATCTGGTTGATTAAATACGGTGCATACAGTTGAAGATATCTTCATGCTGCATTGATATTATAACTCCTAGAACTTTTCCTATTTGTCTAAGCTCTTCCCCTATAACTTCCATAGGCTTTGACGGAGTAGTGATATCAACTATCATCATCATATTAAAATAACCGTCAACTATTGTTTGGGAAATGTCAAGGATGTTTACATTGGCATCTGATAAGTAAGTACACACTTTAGCTATGATACCAACTTTGTCTGTTCCTAAGACAGTAATAATACATTTCATTTCTTTACCTCCTGAATTTTTTTTATTTATATAAATTTTTTAATCACTTAAAACTATCCTAAAATATTTTATTATTATATCAAAAATTCCACCTTTTTACAATCATAAAAGAAAAATTTATTCGTTTATATGTTTTTTTAAAAAATATTTTTTAAACTAACTTATTAATATTTTTTGTATGTTCCAAGCTCACGTTTTTTCTCAGAAACTTTTGCCAGTAAAGTTCCTTCAACTATATTCTTATATCCATGTTTTTCTATAATATTTTTTATATAATCTATATGAGGACATCTGTCATAATGATGATTATCTGTGACCATACAAGAAGCTAAATGGATAACTACTTCATCTTTTTTTATAAGATCATCTTCTTTTAATTTTCTGGATAGATGCCCTAAAAGACTCGATGTCTCCTTCCCACAACATCCTCCACATTCAAACATCATATACTGGAGATTCTGCTCTTTAGAATAAATACCGAATGCCCTATCTCTCTTATAAAAAGAATCCATACAATAAAAACCACTGCATCTCCTTTTAGCTATCTCACATTGAATTATCACTATAAGTTTTGTATTTTCCATTTTCTCCTCCTCATACATTTAATTTCCTTATTAGAATAGTAGTCCAGAAAAACTTTTTTGTCAATTTTTTCAACCTAACTGTAACACAACTGTCACAATATATTGGTATATTAATAATATAAAATCTTTCCCCAAGATGTTTTATAATATAGATTTGTGAAGACAGGATAATTTGAAAAATGAGTTCAAATTATCCTGTTTTTCTTTACTAAAATCGAAAAATGTATTAAAATATCAATAATCAGTAATCATTAAAATATTCAGGAGGAAAGAAATGATTAAAACAAACAAAGAATTTTTAGTTATGCAGTCAGTGGGAGGAAAAGTACACAGCCCTACTATAGCTTCTCCTTACAGAATTTCAAGAGATGGAGAGCCTATGATATTACCTGCTACTGGAGGTATCTCTTACAATGTAAAAGTTGGAGATTCTTGCATGACATGGGTAGGAGATCACGTTGAGCCGGGAGTAAGTGTAAAAAATGATAATGTAAATGAAAACAATGCTCTTATGGTTCTTGGGTGTATCGGAAATACAGCAAAAATAATGACAGGAGATGCTAAGGGAGCTACTGGTTTTGTAACTGGTGGACATGGTGGAATTGAACATACTCTTGTATATTTTGATGAAGAAACTTTAGAAAAATTAAATATTGATGATAAAATACTTGTAAAAGCTTTTGGACAAGGACTAAAAATAGAAGGATTTGATGATGTTGTTTGTATGAATATCGATCCTGCTCTTTTAGAAAAAATGGAAATAAAAATAACAGAAGATGGATGCCTGGAAGTTCCTGTAGCTACTGAAATTCCTCCTTACTTAATGGGATCAGGAGTAGGAAGTGCTACTGCTTTTTCTGGAGACTATGATATCATGACTGGAGACAAGGAAGCAAATGAAAAATATGGTATCAACGAATTAAGATTTGGAGATATCGTTCTTCTACAAGACTGCAATAACTGCTTCGGAAGAGATTACTTAAAAGGATCAGTTACTATTGGGGTAGTTGTTCACAGCGACTGCATAAAAGCTGGACACGGACCAGGAGTTACTGCTATCATGAGTTGTCCTGTTTCAAAAATCAGAGGAAGAAAAGATAAAAATGCTAACATAGCATATTACTTAGGAATTACAAAATAGATTAGATATATCAAATTACAAGTAAATTCAGAAATATACAAATTGTAATTAAATTTAAAATATTAAGATGGATGATAAGAACTCATCCATCTTTTTTTACAAAAAACTTGTTGCATAAATTTTAAAAAGATGTTATATTAATTTTATGTGGTTAAACACATATTTTTCAAAAGGAGGATATATGGAAGACTACAATTTACAAAAATCACTGGGATTTAAACTAGAGCTTGCCTCTCGTCTTACTACTGGTAATTTCAGCAAAAAATTAAAAGAAGATAAATTTCCTATCACTCCTGAACAATGGGGAGTTATTAATTTCCTTCTCCATGAAGATGGACTTACTCAAAATCAGATATCAAAATTAGTTGGAAAAGATCACACTTGTGTATCAAGGCTTATAGAAAATCTTATTAAAAAAAATATTGTAAAAAAAATCCCTGATCCTGATGATAAAAGAATCAACCTCATATATCTTACTGAAGAGGGGAAAAAAATACAAAACAATGTCGTTCCCACTGTAAAAGAAAACTTGTACAAAGTTTTTGCTAATGTTACAGATGAGGAGAAAATTATATTTTCAAAAGTATTGGATAAAATAATAAAAAATTTGGAGTAGAGATATTCTAAATTTTTTATTCAAATATGTGGTTAAACACATAAATTAAATGGGAGGATTTATAATGAAACAAATCAAATCTTTAAAATTTATACTTCTGATATTTCTGTTTATTTTTACAATTTCAGCTATAGGAAAAACTCCAGCAGGTGAACAGCAATTAAAAAGAAGCTATCTTATTCTTAATCTAACTGACCTCAATGATCTGCCTAAAGCTAACAGATGGCTATTTAAAGACCATGCCTCTGACACAGTAAATATCAATGGTCCTATCTTGGCTGGATACTCTACTTATAGAGCTCTTCCTTTACCTGAAGGTGCTGATCTCTATGGTGCATATAATTGGAGAATGACTGAACACTATTGGAGAGAAGATCCATTTTCTATGGAAGATGAATTAAATCAGGGAACAGCTATGAGTGAAGTATGGGTAGAAGGATACAATGAAATGATAGGAAATCCTGTAAACTCTGAAAAGAGAGCTGACTGGGAAGATCAGGAAAATAAAAATGCTCATCCTGCTGCCTTTATTTTTGTAAACAGAAGAATAGACAATGACTTCAAAGGATATGGACTCACAAGTGCTGATGGACCATTTTTTAGATTTGTAACAGCTATCAAATATCCTGATAATGTTTCAGAAAAAGATGGTGAAGAATGGTTTATCAATTCTTTTATCCCTTCTATAATCAAACAGGATGATCTTCTGAGATGCTTTTCATATAAGGCTATTTCCCCTAAGACTTCTCCTTTTGTAAGGGTAGTAGAATTCTGGTATAGAGATTCAAATACTTGGAAGAAAAACTGGGTAGATAATACACCAGATATTGAAAAGCCAAAATGGGTTGAAAAAAATCAACAGTTCCCTTATTTGAAGCCATATAAAGATATTGTGAGTATATTTTTAGAAGAGCATGCAGAAAGAGATTTTTTGAGAGATGGAACTGAATATCATTTTACAAATTAAGTAAACTTCTCATAACTTATAACAATAGGGATACCTTGCTTTTCTAGTTAAAAAATTAGAGATGCATAGTTTAAAAAAGTAGAAATATATAGTAATTTTATACAGTAATTTAAGGAGGAACAAATGAAAATATTAGGAATATCAGCAGGAACTAGAAATGGAAATAACGACTCTATGTGCAAAGAAGCATTGATGGGTGCTAAAGAAATGGGAGCTGAGATTGAATTTATCAGACTTCTTGATCTTGATATCAAATATTGTACTGGATGTATAGCCTGTGTTAAAAGCCTCATGAGCGGAAAAGGAGGGCAATGTGTATTAAAGGATGATTTTGAATGGCTGAGAGATAAAATGATGGAGGCAGATGGAATTATATTTTCTGTTCCTATTTTTGAAAAAGGAGCTGCTGCAATTTTCCGTTCACTGACAGATCGTTTTGGACCTAGAATGGATAGAGGAAATAATCTGGCTGCAACTGAAATAGCAAAGCAAACTAATGGAAAAGTTCCTGATCAGAGAGTTTTTAAAGAAAAAGTTATCTCATATATTGGACTTGGAGGCTCTGACTGGACTACAAGAATACAATGTGATTTTGAAATGCTTTCTTTAATACCTATGTGGAAAACTATAAATAACGAAGTCTTTTCATGGTCAAAAAATGTGATTATGGAAGATGAAAAAGTAGCTAAAATACATCAGATAGGAATTAACTTGGCTAAAGCTGCCGCTGATATAGAAAATGCTCAATATCTTGGAGATGAGGGAGCGTGTCCTCACTGCCACAGCAGAAATTTCTACCTTAATGATGATTCTACTAAAGCTGTTTGCTGCCTATGTGGAATAGTTGGCGAAGTAAAAATAAAAGATGGGAAAGTGAAATTTGAATTTCCTCAAGAGCAATTAGAACATGCCCACAATACTATGCCAGGTAAATTTATCCATATGAATGATATTAAAAACAATGAAGGAGCACTTATAGAAACTAAAAAAACTGAAGCATATAGAGAACGTCTAAATAAATACAAAGAATTTATTCAGCCCTCTTCTCCTAAAATCTAATAGAAAGTTTTTAAATTTTAAACAGCTAAAGTTCTATATTTTATAGAGCTGAGGCTGTTTAATTTTTTATAATTCTTAATTTTTATTTACATATATTTTCTAATTCTCTCTTTTATACAATTTTCAATTTCATAATATTTTAAACTATCATTTTTTATTTTCAAACAATTTTAACTTATCCCTTCTTTCACATTCTAAAATAATTTTAAACTATCCCTTTTTTCGTATTCTCAAATAATTTTATCTTATATATTTACATGGACTTGATTTATATATTTTTACAGTTTAAAATATGATAAAAGATATTACTAAGGGAGGGAAAAAATGTTAAAAGAAAATGGCGAACTAGATTTAAAAAAATTTACTTTAGATTCATATAAAAAAACTATTACACAGGTTACTTCAAAAGTCTGGCATGTATTAGGCTATGGGCACAGTAATGCAATATTTATCGAAGGAAATACAAGTGTTATTCTAATTGATACTCTTGATACTTTTGAAAGAGGAGAAAAGTTATTAAATATAATAGAAGAAAAAACTGGAAAGCCAGTAAAAACAATTATCTACACCCACAGTCATCCTGACCACAGAGGAGGAGCAGGAGCATTTATGAATACTTCTCCTGAAATAATTGCCTTCTCTCCAGCTGCTCCGCTTTTACAGGGGACAGAAATTTTACAGGATATTCAAAATTTACGTGGAAATCGTCAATTTGGATACTCACTCGATGATGAAGAAAATATTTCTCAGGGAATCGGAGTCAGAGAGGGAATCCCCTATGGAGAAAGAAGAGCTTTTGTGAAGCCCACTACACTATATAATGAAAGTAAAGTTGTCAGAGAAATAGATGGAATTAAAATAGAAATGGTAAGACTTCCTGGAGAAGCAGAAGATCAAATCATGATCTGGCTTCCAGATGAAAAAGCCCTTTGCTGTGGTGACAACTATTATGGATGCTGGCCTAATCTCTATGCTATACGTGGTGGACAGTATCGTGACATAGCTGTATGGCTTGACAGTATCAAGATAATTTTATCTTATCAGGCAGAACATCTTCTATCTGGACATACTCATGTAATCTCTGGTAAAGATGAAGTGAAAAAGGTATTAACAAATTTCCACGGGGCTATCAATTACATACTGCAAAAAACTCTGGAAGGTATGAATAAAGGAAAAAGTATAGATGCCCTAGCTTCAGAAATCAAACTTCCAGAAGAGTATGCCTCTCTTCCTTATCTGAAAGAGCATTATGGAAGTATTGACTGGACTGTCAGATCAATTTATACAGCTTATTTAGGATGGTTTGATGGAAATCCTACAAAACTCCATCCCCTTTCTCCTAAAGAACATGCTCATAAAACTATTAAAATGATGGGTGGCTCTGAAAATATTTTAAAAGAAATTAACGAAGCTTTTGAAAAAAAAGAATATCAATGGTGTCTGGAACTTTGCGACTTATTGATAGATGGAGAAGAGGAGATCAAAGAGGCCTATGCTCAAAAATCAAAAGCATTAATTGAAATCTCAAAATTAGAGACAAGTGCAAATGGAAGACATTACTATATTGCATATGCCCATGAGATAAAAAATATTTACTAAAACTTTTACAAATAAGGATTTTTTAAAGAATTATTTAAAAGATTACTTCAAATAAAATACAACTTTGAAATCTATGGAAATGTGGATAAAATTAAATAATTTTTATACCTATACTTCATATTTTATCTATTCAAATACAAAAGATGTACCTTTGCCTTTTCTGGCAGCAGCACATCTTTTTTTATTATACTTTCAAACTACAAATATTTTTTATTATCTTTCTATTTTCATCACTTTTTTATTTATTGTGACTTTCTAATATTTTAGCAAAAGCTTCCACACCTTTTAACAATACTTTTTCATCAAAATTGAAATGACAGTTATGAAGTGGGTGAACATATCCCTTCTCCTCATTTCTAGTTCCCAATAGGAAAAATATTCCTGGTACTTCCTGCTGATAGTAAGCAAAGTCCTCTGATATTGTCAAAGCGTCCTGCTCTCTATAGTTCATATCTTTCATAGTTTCAGTAAATTTTTTATAAAGCTCTTTGTCATTTATTACTGGTGGATAAAGAATCACTAGATCTTCATCTATTTTTACATTATAAGTAAGCTCTACCCCTCTGTGTATCTCTTTCATTCTCTTTATTATAAATTCAGAATCAGACTGTGCAAATGTTCTTGCTGTTCCCCAGAACTCAACTTTTTCAGGTATTATATTCTGAGCACTTCCTCCAGAGAATTTACCTATTGTGATAACTCCTGGATCAAATGGAGAAAAGTTTCTTGAAATTATTGTCTGATAAGCATCTATTACTTTAGTAAAGGCAATAAGCGGGTCTACAGCTTTATGAGGCATAGCTCCATGTCCGCTTTTTCCTGTTATTCCTACACTTATTACAGTAGCCTGTGCAAAGAATGGTCCCTCTTTACAAGCAACTACTCCTTCTGGAAGCTCTGGGAACAGGTGCATTCCATAGATAGCTTTTACATTGTATTTTTTGAAAATTCCTGTTTCTACTATATCTTTTGCTCTTCCAGGTGCTTCTTCAGCAGGTTGGAATATCAACAATACACTTTTTTCAAGTGGCTGTATAGTTGTAAGATATTTTGCAAAAGCTAAAAGAGTAGACATATGTCCATCATGTCCGCAAGCATGCATTTTTCCGCTATTTTTAGATACAAAATCTATTCCAGTTTCCTCTTCAATATTTAAAGCATCTATATCACTACGGAAAGCTATGCAGTTATCTTTATCCTTTCCTTCAATGTATACATATAGTCCTGTTTCTACTATATCCTTTGGCTCAAGTCCAATAGAGATCAGATAATTCTTCAGATACTCTTTTGTCTTAAACTCTTCTAAAGCAGTTTCTGGCATCTGATGTAATGCTCTTCTATTTTTTACAATATCTTCTAATAAAAAATCTAAATTAAGTTCCATTATATATCCCCCTTTAGTTATACAGTTTTTAAGTATCTGAATACATATTAACATAAAAGCAGAAAAAATATAATAAAAATATGAAAAAGAATTGCTTAATTTCTGTGCTTTTCCCTACTGTAACCTCTCTTTGACATTATATAATTAAATCTTTTTATTAATTCTCTCATAGAATAATGGCTAAATATTTATCTATATGGTAGAATTGTACTAGAATAAAATATTTTCATTTTTAAGAATTAAATAAAAACTTATAAAAAAACAGGAGGAACAAAATGGGAATGCTTGCACAATATATGGCGGTAGACAACAAAATACTTAATAAAATGTTAGAAATGGACAATGAGAAAATCATTGATGAAATAGAGGAGTTATCAGAGGATGAAAAATGTAATATCTGTGATATTGATAAAATGTGGGATGGACTTCATTTCCTTTTAACTGGAAAGTCTGCTGCAAGAGTAATAAAAGACAGTAAATTAAGTGAAGCAGTAGTTGGAACAGCTGTCTTTGATACTGAAGATGAAAATGAGGTTTTTTTAGCATATATTAAAGCTGATGAACTTCCTGCTATAGTTAATGCTTTGGAAAATATTGAAATAAAAGATATGATAAAAAAATACTCTATGGATGATTTCAAACAATCACAAATATACCCTAATATCTGGAAAAAAGAAGATGAAGCAGATATTTATGATGAACTTACTTTCTGCTTTGAAGGTATGCTTGATTTCTATAAAAAATGCTGTAAAAAAAATATGAATATTGTAATAAGCATATATTAATAAGCAGGAGGAAAGATGTACAATATAGGAAATCTTGGAAGCTTTGAAACTATTCCAGAAACTGCTGCTGCAATCTATGAAAAAAATCTAAAAAAAATGCAGAAATTGTATGAAAGAGGCTGGAATATAAATGAAAAAATAAGCCTTGGAAAATATTCTAATGTTACTCCTTTAGAAATAGCTGTGATTACAAATAATACTGCTCCTCTGAGATGGCTGCTGGAAAATAGCGTTTCTCTGGATATAGGAAATTTTACTATCATAGAACAGGCTGCTCAGCATTGTAATGAGAAAATCGTATCCCTTCTGCTGACTCATGGAGCTCTTGACCTCCTTCCAGAAAAGAAGTATCCTGATATTTTTATTAGAATATCTTATGGAAAAAAATTTGAAAATATACCAGTATTTGAAAAGCTTGGAATAACTGTAAGGAAATATGGAGGGCGTGCTTTAAGATCAGCTGCTTCTGATGGTAATATGAAAGAAACTAAAATGTGGGTAGAAATGGGAGCTGATTTAAATTATCATGAACCTGATATGGTATTTCCATATGCCTCTACTCCTATCATAGAAGCTGTTAGAAGCGACCATGCAGAAATTGCTGAATATCTGATAAAGCAGGGAAGTGATATCACTATTACTGATAAATATGGCGACCGTCCATACTCTCTTGCTTCTAAAAATAAAAATATTGAATTAATGGAATATTTGAAATCACTGGAACCTTCTGAATGGCATGATGAACAAGAAAAATCAAGACTGCTTAAAGGCTACAAACTTCCTGCTGATATGTTGGAATATCTGAAAAAAGACCCTAAAGAAATTAAATTTTCTGAAAAAGAATATTATCCAAAATATATACGTTTCTATAAATTTATGGATTTACAGGAAATGAAATGGAAAAGAAAAAAACTTCTTTCTCTAGTAGAAGAAGTAGAAAATTATGAAATATTCATAGTCTGGTCTCCAGCAGAAAAAGCTGTCTGCTATATAGACTCTGAGCATGAAATATTTGCAAAAGTATGTACATGGGAAGAATTTATCAGTAATCCTGAAAAGTATATTAATAATATTATAGATGGAGAGTATGATGACTAAAAACAACTAACTTTAAGCTTTTAAATATTAACTTTACAGACTGCTATTGATAGTATATAATGAATATTGCTTGGGAAAGTTAAAAAACTTTAAGGAGGAAATTATGAGCTATGATTTAATGGTATTTGAAGTTTCCAAAACACCAAAAACACAAGAGGAATTTTTAGAATGGTATGATAATCAAACTGAATGGGAAGAAGATCATGATTATGAAGATCCTGAAATAACTTCTTCAGCTCTTAGAGAATGGTTTATGGAAATGATTCAAACTTTCCCTCAAATGAATGGACCCTTTGCTCCTGAAGATGATGAAATAAAAGATGAATCATACCTTACTGATTACAGTATTGGGAAAGATATGATTTATGCTGGATTTGCATGGTCTTTAGCAGATGAAGCTTATGATTTAGTAAGAGAACTCTCAGAAAAATACAAAGTTGGGTTTTTTGATGTAAGTGGTAATGGAGATATTATTTATCCTGATGGAACTATTTTCTCTCATAATGAAGAAGAAGATCCAGAGGATGAATATGAATACAGCTATGATGGAACTACTGTCTATTTTGCTGTAAAAAAATTTAATAGTGATTTTAAACTATTAGAGGATATGTATAGAGATGATTACTATCCAGATTTCTTAGTAGATAAAATAGCAGATGAAATTAAAAAAGTTATCTCTTTTTTAGAAGATGGAACTCATACGTATGCAGAGATACAAGAAAGATTTGATATTATGACTATTGCTATAAATGACCTTGAAGAAGAATTTGATGAAAATGACAGTGAAATAGAAACTGTAGCAAGAGAAAGTATAGGAGCTGCTGTTGACTATATTCTTGAATGGTTTGATATAGGAATAGATACAGAAGAAGCAATTGGAGAAAGGGACTGGTAAAATAATAATGGAAAACAGATTAAAAGATGAATTTGAAGCTTTAATAGAAAAAGAGGAATACAGTAAAGTAATAAAAAAAATAAAATCTATTCCCACTGAGGATAGAGATTATGAAATCAACAGCTATTTAGCTAGAGCATTCAGTGGAGAAGGAAAAGTTGACAGTGTAGTAAAGGTACTGCTTTCTATAGAAAAAGAAGGTGCAGCTGATCCTCTATGGTACTACAGAATAGGGTATGCTTACTATTCATTAGGAGAATTTGAAAAAGCTCAAGGCTATATATCTGAGTCTTTAAAATTTGATCCCACTGACAGATGGGCAATAATGCTTTTAAGAGTGCTGAATAAAAAGTTAAATGTATATAAAGGTACAAAAATTTGTGAAAATCTTCAACTTGAAGATTTTAAAGCTTCAAATGTATTCACTGCTGAAACTCTATTCAGTATATGGAAAAATGATCTTACTGATCTATACATTGATACTGAAGATGACATTAAACTTCGTGATTTCCTACCACAGATAAAAAACAGATTAAAATGGATTGAAGACAATCCACAAGTAATAGAAAAAGTTCTTATTGATGATGGAATACTTGAACTGGCTGAAGAATGGGCTTCTAGTGCTGAGGAGGCCGAAGAAGAACAGGAATGCTATATAGTAGATGGAGATAAAGTATTTTTACCAATCTCTGAAAAAGATTTTTCTGACAGTCTCTATGCTGAAAGTATAACTGCAACTATTGAAAATGGCGAGATATCTTTAGAATTATTTTTATGCTACTGTCCAGACTATTTTGCAGGGCACTGTATAATAGTTGATATAGATAAAGATGGAAATGTTGTAAATAGAGGTTTGGCTGGGTAAAATTTAAAGAGAGTAGCCTATGAGTAAGATTTGTAATCTTTCTTAGGTACTCTCTCTTTTATTCTCCAGCTTTAAAATTATATATTGGTATAATTCTTTTTATAATATCTACAGTATCTCCTATATTTTTTATAATATCCTCCATAGCTTTATATGCCATAGGACATTCATCTAAAGTATCTTTACTTACAGAGGTAGTGTATATTCCTTCCATTTCTTTTTTAAAATTCTTCAATTCAAAAGTCTTTTTCGCTTTTGTACGGCTCATCAATCTTCCAGCACCATGTGGAGCTGAATAGTTCCAATCTTCATTCCCCTTTCCTATGCAGATAAGGCTTCCATCTCTCATATTTATTGGTATTAAAAGTTTTTCCCCTTCCTTAGCTGATACTGCTCCTTTTCTCAGTATCATTATATCAGTATCAATATAGTTATGAATTGTGGTAAATTCTTCTGCCACTTCTGTTCCCAGCCCTTTTATTATTTCATCCATCATAGCTTTTCTATTTAGTACAGCAAATTTTTGTATCAGTTTCATATCATGTATATAGTCACCAAAAAGCTCTTCTGATACATATGCCAAAGCTTGTGGAATATCTGTAATTATCTGTTTTTTTATCTCTTTAATTGTTTTATTTATTTCTTTTTCTCTTCCTTCACTTTTTAGCTGTTCTATGATTTTTTCAATATCTATATCACTTACTTTATTAAGAGCTTTATATCCCATCTTTTGATAATAATTTGCTACTTCTAGTCCTAAATGTCTGCTCCCTGAATGAACAGTTATATAGATATTCCCTTCCTCATCTTTTCCAGCTTCAATAAAATGATTTCCTCCACCTAAAGTTCCTATACTTCTTATAGCTCTATCCATCTTCACGTGTCCTGTACATTTCAATTGATTCAAATCAATTTCATTTATCAGTTTATGAGGAATTTTTCTTATATTATGACCTGAAGGTATTTTTTCATAAATAAGTTTATCTAATTTTTCTAAATCAATTTCTTTATCTGTTATCATAACTGTTTCCATTCCACAGCCTATATCTACCCCTACTAAATTAGGTATTACTTTATCAGTTATAGTCATTGTAGTTCCAATAGTGCATCCTGCTCCAGAATGTACATCAGGCATAATACGTATTTTACTTCCAGTTATAAATTCCTGGTTACACAATGTTTTTATTTGTTCTACAGCTTCATTTTCTATCACATTTGTAAAAACTTTAGCTGTGTTATATTTTCCAGTTATCTCATAAAATTTAGTTCTCATATTTTCTCCTTTTAGCCTGCAAGCGATTTTATACTTTAATCATACATGATATTTTTTCTATTATCATTAAAAAAAATCTGCGAACTAAAAAGTCCACAGTTTTTTCTGTTTTTTTAATCTTTCTTTTATCAATGAAATGAATCTTTTGGGATAGATAACTCTCAGCATTGGACCAAATGATAATACCCTTATGAGTACTTCTGTTTCATCAATTGCTTCATAATATATTTCCATTTTATATTTTCTTTCATCAATTTTTTCTGTTACTTTTTTAAAGTCTGAAAAGTGCAGCATAGCTCTTTCTAAAGCATCTCTGGAATCTACTAAATCAACCGCTATTTTCCTCTGCTCCATAGGGATTATTTCTTTTTCAATATCTTCATATCTCTCTGTTAATTCACATTCTATTATATTTGACATGTTAAATATTTTTTCTTTTCCATCTTTTATTCCTAAAAAACGAAATTTATCATCTTTGTATGAATACTCTATTTTATCTGGAATTATCTCTATTTCTGTTACCCTTTTCCCTCTATTCAAAGACTTTACTATCAATTTTCTTCTTTCATTTATTCCCTTTAATATTCTTCTGAAATTTTTTATATATTTTTCATCATTATAGTTATCTCCATTTTTCTTTCTGTCAAAGTAATAGAAATCTTCCTCTTGATAAAGAGGTTTTATTCCAGTTAATTCTGGAATTTCATCACAAAAAAGCTTAATCTTTCTATCCATAAAAATAGATTTCAGCCATCTTTTTTCCACTTCTGTAAGATATGGTTTTACAGGATTTTTTATTACTGTTTTCATATCTCTTGTTATGAGCTGCCACTTCTCCTCTTTTATAGATTGGTATATTTGTATAAAGCTTTCTAAAAAAGCTGTTTCTTTAATTATATCTATCATTTCTCTATCTGTTAATGGTTTTTTCAATAATTCCTTTATAATTCTAGATACAGTCAGATAGTAGACATTATTTATTTCATTAAATATCATTTTTTCCTCCATTATAAAATCTATACACAGATTCAAAATCTCTATAGAATTTTTTACATAGATTTTCATTACTGGATTCTAAAGAAATTATCCTTCCAATAAAAGTCCTTATCCAAGGAAGCATCTCTAAGGCATCGTATACTTCTATTTTATATTCCCATTTATCATTGGTTAATTGATTAATTACTCCATGTCTTCCTTCATTTCTAAGTCTCTCTATTATATATTCCTCTTTCTTTCCGATGAACAGCACCATTCTCAATGTTTCCAGTTCAAATTTTTTGAAAGAAACACCCCATGAATATTGTAATTTATTCTCTATTTCATTTTTTAATTTATCAAAATTCTCATCTTTTTCTAAAATTTTTACATTTTTTATTTTATCCAGCCTATACATAAAAACAGAACCAGATTCTAAATACCCAACAATATATCTTCTCCCTGTTTGTACACTTACAAATACTTTTAATGGAGTTATTTTTTTAGAGATATATTTTTTATCTTTTTTCATAAAATATTCTAATTCTATTTTTGATTTTTTATTCAAGCCTTCTAATATTTTATACAATATCTCACTTTCCATAGCATGAAGTATATAGTTATGTTTAAAAGAAAATTCTGTATTTCTGATTTCAAATCTATCCATTATAAAACTGCCTATGACACCAATTGGAGATACTTCACTAAAAAAAGATATCATATCTTTATAACTTAAAATATCTATATCCACATCAAAAAAATTATAATATATTTCTTTACCATTTTTCTCACTTTTTAGTATACCTTCCTTTACATATTCTGATAGTTTAAGCCTTATTGTTGCTGTATCTAAAATATTACTTTCTTTAAATTCTGAAAAATAATCATTATTTATTTTATCTGTTATCTCTCTTAAAGTTAACTTTTCATTTTTAGATAAAATATCTAAAATTATAAAATGCAATGTTATATCATTTTTAGTAAAAGATTTTGTTTTAAATACTTTATATAGTGGATTTTCAGTTATTTTTCTACTGTCTACTGAAAGAAATATATTTTTTCCATTTTCTCTTTGATTAAATGACATATACCCAGTCAGATAGCTTTCTATACGCCTCTTATCATCATCATAACTCCTGAGACTTTTTAGAGCTAGCTCCTCTCTGCTTTTAAATCCATAAATATAAAATTCTCTCATGTATTCCCTTATCTTATCAAATTTTTTTATCAGTTCACTAAATTCAGCCATACCCCATCCTTCCTGTTAAGAGATTTTATATTAGTTCTATTCTATCATATTTTATTTTTTATATCAAAAAGGACAGGGATAATTCCCTGTCCACTCTATTTTATTGGTACTTTTACTGCATAGAGTAATTCTTTAGGATCCTTTACAAAGCCGGGCCCTGCCAGAAAGTGTATAATCATATCTCCTATAATCTCAAAGTTGTTCTCTTTTACCCATTCTAAAAGCCTTTCAATATATTCTCTTCTGTTTTTAAATCTATTTTTACAGTAAAGACATGCATATCTATTTTTAGGTATTGTCATTCTCTTTTCAATATTTTTTACATTCTGCATAAGAATAATTTTTTCTTCCTTGAAGCTTCCATTATCAATATTTTCCTTAGGAATTATCAAAGCATATATCCCTATTGGCAAAACAGTATTATTTAATGGAGCATCTATTTTTTTAGTTACTTCAGAAGAATTACTGGAATTCAAACTGCTGTCCAATTTTTTAAATGCTGCTTGAATTATTTTTTTAGAATCAATATCTAAAGAAATTTCTGCATATACAGCTTTTATTTCCTCTATCTCTTCTATAAAAAAGGTGTCTATTTTCTCTTCAATTTCAATGAGATGCTTTACTTGCCCTGCATTTTGAAGGAGTTCCTTTTCTATCTTTTGAAGCCTTTTTATTTCAGCTTTAGTCTCATCCACTATCTTTGCTATCAAATCCAAAGTATGAGAATAGTTAAGATTTTTCAAATGACTTTTTATAGAATCGTTTGTAAAACCTAATTTTTTTAAATGCACTATTATTTTTAATACAGGTATTTGAAATCCTGTATAGTATCTATAGTTATTTTTTTCATCTTTTAGAGCAGGAGAAAATATTCCTTCACTATCGTAATAACGCAGTGTAGAGATAGGAACTGCTGTAAGTTTTGATATTTCTCCAATTGTTAAGTAATCTTCCATGTCCTCTCCTCTTCTACGATTTTTTTGATAATTTCTTTCTAAATTTTTTCATTATAATTATGAAGTCATCTATCAAATAATAGAATACAGGTATTACTACCAATGTTAAAAGTGTAGCTGTAGAAAGTCCAAATACTACAACAAAAGACATTCCTTTATATATTTCTGATCCCTCTCCATTACTGAACATCAATGGAACCATTCCAAGAACAGTAGTAAGGGTTGTCATCATAATAGGTCTCAGTCTTGTCTTCCCTGCTGTGATAAGTGCCTTATTCATATTATCCCCAGCAGCTCTTCTTATATTAATAAAGTCAATCAATACAATAGCATTATTTACAACTATTCCTGCCAGCATTACAAATCCTACAGAAACCATGGCATCTATACTGAGCCCTGCTGCATACAGTGCATAGAATGCACCTGTTGTTGAAAGTGGTATAGATAAAATAATTACAAAAGGCATTATAAATGACTCAAACTGCCATACAAGGATAAAGTAAATAAGGAATACAGCAATGGCAAATGTTGCCTTCAACTGATTTTCCATTTCAGCCATGTCAGCACTTTTTCCTCCAGTTCCATAAGTCAGTCCATCAGGATATCCCATCTCTTCCAGAGTAGCAGTTACATATTTCTGAGCTGTTGCCAAGTCAAGCTCATCTTTTAAGTTGGCATATATAACTATTTTCTTTTTCTTATCTTTCTTTTCTATTTTCGAAGGTCCCTCTTCAGCTCTGAATTCAGCTACATCAGATATTCTGATATTTCCCCCATTAGGAAGAGTTATTCTGGAATCTAATATTAAACCTGTAGATTCCCTATATTTTTTCTGTAATTGAAGTGTTACATCTATCTCACTGTTGTCACTGTTGATTTTGATAGGAGTTCCACCTAATATCTGTGTCTGTATCATTGTTGCAATAGTTTTGGCATCAAGCCCATAATATTCAGCTTTTTCTCTGTCTATATAGAACTTTCCTTCTGGCTTTCCACCTTCAAATGATGAAGTTACATCATATATTCCATCTATTGCTTTTACTCTTTCTTTAAGTTCCTGAGATATTATTTGAAGCTGTGATTCATTATCTGAATAAAGTTCAAACTCTAAATCATAGATTCCTCTTGTTCCAAATTTATATCCTGGAGTTATTGTTAATTCCACATCTGGAAACTCCACAAAAGTTTTTCTAAGTTCTCTTATTATTTCCTGAAGAGATAAATCTCTTGAAGTTTTCAATCCTGCATTTATATTAAGAATAGCATGTGAACTGTTTCCTGAAACTGTATAGTCTCTTACAAATGGAAGAGTCACTGCTTTTTCCTCAAGAATTTTTCCTATTCTGTCAGCTTTATTTACATCAGCCCCTGATGGAAGCTTTGCAACTACAGCATATCTTCCTTCATCAACAGTTGGAATATATCTTCCTCCTATTTTTGAAGCAACAAACATTGATCCTGCAAACAGAACTGCAAGTATTCCTAAAACTGCCCCTCTATGTCTTATAGCCCACTTCAATGTTGACACATAGATTTTTCTGAATCCTATCATCATTTTTCCTTCAGCATTCAGATCTTTTTTGCTGTCCATTACTTTACTTGCTATCATTGGAACAAATGTAAGTGATATTACCAATGATGCCAATAATGAATATGATATTGCATAACACAGGTTATTAAACTGCTCTTTTGCCAGTCCTTCCTGAAAAACTAAAGGAAGAAATGCAGCAACAGTTGTCATTGTTGAAGCTAATACAGGAAGTGCCATTTCCTCTGCTCCATCTCTTGCAGCTTGTAATTTTGTTTTTCCCAGCTCAGTCATATGTCTGAATATATTATCCACAACTACTACCGAGTTGTCTACCAGCATTCCTATTCCTAGAGACAATCCCATAAGAGATATCAGGTTGATACTTATTCCCTGAATATTCAGCAGGAAGAAAGTAAAAATTATAGATATAGGAATAGCTACTGCTATTATTAAAGTAGCTGAAATACTTTTCAGGAAAACAAAAAGTATAACAGAAGCTAGTACTAACCCCTGTAGTCCACTTGATTTAACATTAGATATTGAGTTCAGTATTGTAACAGAGGAATCAAACTCATAATTTAATACTGTATTAATAGGAAGTGACCCTCTATTTCTTTCTATTACTTTTTTAGTTTCGTTAACAATTGATACAGAGTTTCCATCATCTGTTTTTGAAACAATAACTACTATACTGTCTTTTCCATTTTTTCTGTATATTGATGTTCTGTCCTTTGGAGCAACCTGTATTTTTGCTATATCTTTAAGTTTTAAAAGATGCCCATCTTTATTGCTTAAAACTATCTCTTTTATCTGATCAGCAGTTTCTATCTCTGCTTCTATTTTTATAAGGTACTCTTTTTCTCCTTCTCTTAAAATTCCTCCTGGAAGGTTGACACTAGCCTTATTCATTTTATTATATACATCCATTATTCCCAAATTATAGTTTTCCAGTTTATTGGGGTCTACTTCTACAGATACTTCCTGTTCCTGTCCTCCAAAAACCTGTATTTGAGCTACACCCGAAAGTCTTTCCAACATGGGTTTCAAATTGTTTTCAGCATAACTTCTCATTTCCATTCTGTCTCCACCAGCCATAGAGAATGTAATAGCCGGCACATCTGACATAGAACTCTTTCTTATAGAAGGTTCCTTCATGTCATCTGGAAATTTATTTCTTATTTGATTTATCTCATTTTGTATAAGTGTTATCTTAGTTTCAACTTCTGTCCCATACTTAAATTTTACAAATATAAGAGACTGTTCCGCAGAAGATTCAGAAGTATATTCCACTATTCCCTCTACATTAGGCAGAACGTCTTCTATTTTTCTTGTAATCATTTTATCTACATCAGAAGGGGTTGCCCCATCCCATTTTATTCTTATTCTTACAGTTGGTTTATTTATATTAGGGAGCATTTCTATTGGCATTTTTTTAAGACCTAGTATACCAAAGAAAATCATTGATATTATGAACATTGTAGCTGTAGCTGGTTTTCTTATTGAAAATTCTGAAATTGATTTCATATCCTAGTTCTCCTTTATTTTATCATTATTATTAAGAAGATACTGTCCCTCTACCACTACTTTATCCCCTGGCTGATAGTCAGGAAATTCAATCATCTGTTCATCTCCTATTGTAATATCAGGAGTAACTTTATAAACAATAGCTGTATTATTTCTTGAAATAACTATATATGAGTAAAGATCTTTTATCATTATTGCCTTCTTAGGAACAAACAGCCCTTTTATATATCCCTGTTGTAATTTTACCTTTGCATATAGTCCTTTCAAAAGTCTTTGATTTTCATTTTTCACATTAATTTTAACAGAATATTTTTTTGTATTACTGTCTGAACTCAAGTTTATCTCTGTTATAGTTCCCTCTAACTTCTCTCCTAATTCATCTACAAAAATTTCTGCTTTCCCACCAACTTTTGTATACTCTGTATCCTTCCCTGATACTGCTATTACAAGTTCCATACTGGTATTATCAACTATTGTTAATATTTTTTGAGAAGCAGGTACTTTTTCAAATTCTTTAAGGTCTAAATCAGTAACAGTTCCAGCCATTTGAGCTGTTACTTTCAATCTTGAAAAATTATCCTTAGCTCTTATAAAATTAGCTTCTGCTATTTTTAATCCACCTAAACTTGTTTCGTATTTATTTTTAGAGTTTAAATATTCATCTTCTGATACAATTTCTTTAGCAAAAAGTTTCTTATATTTTTCATAAGATATTTTATCAGTTGAATAACTTGATCTTGCTTTTAAAAGATTACCTTCGGCTTCATAGTAGCTTGCCTCAGTAGAAGCATCTGTAAGTTCAACTATTACATCCCCTTTTTTTACAATATCCCCATTTTTAAAATTTACCTTTTTTACATCCCCACCTGTTGGAGTAATAATTGTCACTTCATTAACAGGTCTTAATTCCCCATTATAATCTTTTACATATTCTAAATTCTGTTCATTTAAATCAATCGTTTTTGCCAACTTTACCACTTCTTTTTTCTCTGCCTGCACTGCTTTTTTATCCCCACATGCAGCAAAAGCTAAAAGAGAAATAACCACTAATAATTTTTTCATAATTCCCCCTGTTTTCTATCTAAAATTCATTATTTACAAGCCAAAATTTAACTTCAAAACTATAAAGCTACTTTAGGGTAATAGCTTTTATATATAAATATACACTAAAAAAGAAAAAAATGCAATTTATTACTAAATAAAAATAAGGATAACCCTTCTGTCATTTCTGACATTTAAGTTATCCTTATATATTATTTATTTAATTATTTTACTTTATGCTTTTCTTTTAATACCTTTAGAAGCTCATCATCTGGAACTATATCTTCATTCAGGAAATCTATTATGATTCTGTCTACAGGAATTACTCCTGCTGTCATAACTATTCCATGTGGAAGTGACATTCTGAAAGTCTTTAAGTTTTTCAGCATTTTATCTAGATTTCTTTCTGGAACAGTAAGTATAAAAGTACAATCTGTTCCTGGCCAGATAAGTGTATTTTTATGTTTTACTTTAGCATCCCATACACTTTCTATTTTCTTCTGTACAGTATAGTAATAGAATTTTATTTCATCAAAAAAATCCTCAAGTCTAGCCTTTTGAGATTCGTTTATATTAACGAATATCATCTTATAGTTATAATGTCCATCTGTCATTGCAATTCCCCCCTCTTCTTAGTCTCTTCCACTTAACTTTTTAGGTAAAAGATCCATAACCTTATTATACACTTTTTTAAGGAATTTTAGAATAGCATTATTCATATCCTCTATCAATGTATAAAGAATTGGGATTACAACCAATGTTAGAAGTGTTGAGAATGTAAGTCCAAACATAACTGTAATAGCCATTCCTCTATATATTTCCGAACCTTCTCCCAGTCCTAATGATAATGGCAGCATTCCAAGTACTGTTGTCATAGTTGTCATAAGGATAGGTCTAAGCCTCGTTCTACAAGATTCTATTACTGCTTCCTGTCTTTCACTTCCTCTTTCTCTGGTCATTTTGATAAAGTCAATCAGTACAATGGCATTGTTTACAACCACCCCTGCCAGAAGTATAACTCCTATCATAACCATAATATTTACAGCCTGATTTGTAAGAATAAGTCCCCATAATACTCCAATCAATGCAAGTGGTATTGATCCAATGATTATCACTGGAAGTACAAAGTTCTCAAATTGGGATGCCAAAAGTGCATATATCAAGAAAATTGCTATTCCCAATGCAAGTCCCAACTGACTTACTGTATCCCCTAAACTTTCAGAATCTCCACTCCATCTATAACTGATGGACTTTGGAGGATTAGTTGAATTGTAAGCTTCCACAAGTTTATTTTGAATAGCATTTATTCCCACTCCTCCATCATTTGCAGAAACTGTTACACTATATATTCTATCTGTTTTATTTATTTCTGATGATCCTTCTGCCATTACTATTTCTGCAACATCAGATAATTTTATAAATTTTCCACTGCCTATTTTTATATTAATATTTTTTAAAGCATTAATATCATTTCTTTTATTCTTAGGAAGTCTTACCATAACATCTATCTCTTCTATTCCAGTTTTAACAGTTACTGTATCTGATCTGTCTCCTCCCAATATTGAATAACTTAGTGTTTTAGCAATTACAGATGGACTGATTCCATAACTTTTAATTTTATCTCTGTCAAGTACTACTCTTGCCTCAACGTTTCCTGGATCCAATGTTGATTTTACGTCAACTGCTCCTGGATAATTTTTTATTTCTGCAAGTACCTTTGCTCCAACTTCTTTTATTTCATTAAGGTTAGAACCAACTATATCAAACTGTACATCTCTCTGTTGCGATCCCATTGCAAAATCTTCTGATAAGTTTGTTCTTGTATCAGGAATTTTTTCAACAATTGGTCTTAATTTAGTAATTATATCAAATACAGAAGTTTTTCTTGTATCTTTCTTTCCTATATCAACGTTGATAGAGAAACTGTCCTTTTGAACAATAGTAAAGTAACTTTGAGTATTAGGTTCGTTTATAACAATATCTTCTATCTCTTTAGCTATTGCCTTAGATTTTTCAAGGTCAAGTCCTTTTCCTAGTTCTGCAACTATTGAATATCTTCCTTGGTCTTGCTTAGGCATGAATTCCATTTTTAAGAATCTTGGTACAGTTACCATTGAAATTACAAACACAAGTACTGTTATTCCAACTGTTTTTCCTCTATGATCAACTGCCCAGTTTATCAGTTTTAAATAGTTGCTTTTTACTGTTCCAAATATTTTTCCTTCTTTTGTAATATCTGCCTTATTCGTAAGGAATCTGCTGGCAAGCATAGGTATCAAAGTAAGTGAAACTATTATAGCTGCAAGGTTTGAGAATATGATTGAATAAGCCAAGTCTCTAAATATCTCTCTTGCTATTCCTGGAATAAACAGTATAGGAATAAATACAACCATTGTTGTCAAAGCTGATGCTATAACTGACATAGCAACTTCTGTTGTTGCATTATCTGATGCTTCCATTACTGGTGATTTCAATTCCGTCATATGCCGATATATATTGTCTACAACAACCACGGAGTTATCTGTCAGCATTCCCACCCCTATTGATAATCCCATTAGAGATATCAAGTTCAAAGATGTTCCATTTAATGCAAGGAATGCAAATGTAAATATAACCGCCACTGGAAGGGCTGCTGATACCAATAGTGTTGCTCTTATATTTTTCAAGAACAAATACAAGACTATTGTTGCAAGAATAAGTCCTTGTACTGCTGTTCCACTAACATTTGATATTGATTGGTTAATATCAATAGATGTATCAAGCAATACATTATATACAGTTTCTGGAGGCATTATAGATTCCAGACTTTCAAGTGCTTCAAGTGCTCTTTTATTCAAATCTATTGTACTTCCATCTGATGATTTTTCTACTATTACTGCTATTGATTCTTTTCCTGAAAGATATGAAATATCATCAGGATCTTCTGTAGTCAATACAACATTAGCCACATCTTTAAGTCTTAAAGTGTTTCCATTACTTTTTAAAATCATATCTTTAAAAGTATCTATATAGTTTAATTCTCCCATAAATCTAACGATTACATCTTTAGACCCTGTACTTATTGTTCCTAAAGGAACATTTAAACTTGATACTCTTATCATATCATAAAGTTCCATTGGAGAAAGATCATAAGCTGCAAGCTTGTCACTGTCTATCTGAATTTGTAATTGTTTATCTGGATTACCAAATACATTTACTTGCCCTATACCAGGCAGACTTTCAAATTTAGGCTTCAAATATTCCTCAACAAAACTACTTAACTCTGTTTTGTTAGGAGCACTCATCATTATTACCAATGTTAAGTTTCCTGTTCCTGCCTCTACCTTTTTAGCAATTGGTGTATCAGCTGCACTAGGAAGGTCATTAGTTATCTTTGATAATTCTCTTTGTATCTCTGTTACTTT
>ENA-OWPJ01000518-OWPJ01000518.1-human-gut-metagenome-genome-assembly--contig:-NODE-518-length-35344-cov-7.77237_pt1 | contig 35344 bp, 49 predicted proteins | sample MGYA00248264_ERZ651846 | MGnify/ENA primary metagenome ERZ651846 (study PRJEB26924, sample SAMEA4378271) | human gut metagenome | biome: human gut; feature: human-associated habitat; material: faeces...
TCCTTATTTAAATTGACATGATTAAATGACATTGTATTTTTCTTCCTTTCAAAAACCATTTCATGCATATGCATACTTAAAACATATCACCCCTGATAGTCTAACTATCATTAAGAATTTATTACTTTCCTCTAAAAATTAATCATTTATCATTCGTTTTAAGGTTTCATTAACTATTTTTTTTACCTCGTCTGGTACTAATTGTTTTTGCATAACATTTTCCTGAAATTCTTTTTCTTTACCATCTATAAATGTTTTTATTGCACCTTTATTATTAAGTATGGCCACATATGTAGAGCCGCCAATATGTTCATAATCATCGTTTTTTGAAAATTCTTCTATGGTTTTTATGATTATTTCATTTTCTCCCAAATCAGAACATTCTCTTTTTAACTTGTAAAACGTAGTATTTACTATTTGATGGTTAATTGCACCACAAGACCATAATTCATTCTTTTTAAAGAAAAAGGAATCAGAATCTATTATTGGATAAATTTTAGTGTTCTTAATATCAGCATATGCTTCTCGAACTATTTCGTAACCTTTCAATTTTAATTCACTGGAAGAATTTAAAAACGCAAAAATTATTTGTCCTAATGCCTTTTTATCACCAGGTAAAAAACAAATAATATCACTAATTATAGACTCCCTTAATTCATTAAAATCTGTATAAGTATTTTTTTTAAATGATGCTCAATTATGTTATTAATTTTTATGTTTTGGCCATTCATTACTACAGAACTATCTCCTGCATATGCTATAACTAGTGATTTTGCTTTATCGTAGAAAATTTTTTGTATATTAATTTTATTGCCGTTATTCATATTTAAACAGCTGTCAGCTGCTATTATAATTTCATCACTATTTATTTTTGTACATATTAGTGTCATTTCTTTATTACCTTTCTGGCTAGAGGATAAATTATTATCATTTAATCCAGTTTTACAAATATCGTAATTACTGTCCATACTGATTGAGTTGTACATAAAATCTCTCCCGGTAGAATTACTACCATATATATGTTTAATAATATATTAACATAAAAAAATGTACAATACTAATAATATATGTTAGAATTGGCTATGCTAAAATATTCGATAAAGGAGACTCGTTATGAAAAAAATTTTACTTAGTATATTAGCTTTGTTAGTCCTAGCAGGTTGTAGTTCTACTTCATCTTCAAAATCCAATTCTGATTCAAAAGATACATTAAAAAATACAGAGAATTATACAAAAAATATTATTACAGAAAATAATTTTGAGGGATTTGCTCCTAATGAACAAAACGAACTACCACTTAACGATTCAAATAAAATCACATTACTATCTGATGGAGACGAATTAAAAATTGCTACGGAAGTTACAATATTGCGCGGAAAGCCCACTCCTTTCAGGGGTGGGATGGACAGCGCTTTTTATTATATTTAAAACTTTATGATTTGAATGCGTATATAATATATTTTATAATATGTGTATGAATATTGACTATAGATACACAAAAACAACTGTATCTTTGATAAATTATCATTTTGTTTTTTGTCCAAGATACAGAAGAAAAATTTTTTTAATTCCAAATATGGAACAACGATTTAAAGAATTGGTCAAATTAAAATGTGAGGAGTTGAAAATAAATATTATTGCAATTGAATGCAATGAAGACCATGTGCATATGTTTGTAAATTGTTTGCCTACATTAAGTCCGTCTGATATTATGCATAAGATTAAGGAGTTCACAAGTAAACTTTTAAGAACTGAGTTTGTTGAACTATCCAAAATGCCTAATTTATGGACTAGAAGTTATTTTGTTTCGACGGCTGGAAATGTATGCAGTGAAACGATTAAACAATATGTAGAAAATCAAAGAAAAAGATATTAAACAAAAACGAGGTGATAGATATGGCTAATTTTGTTATCGAATTTCCTTTAAGAACTGAAATTTATCAAGAAGATATTTTAAATAAGCGTTTTGAAATCGGAAGAAATATTTATAATGCTTTAATTAAAGTAACACAGAAACGCTATAAGGAAATGATTAAAACAAAGCAGTATCGTCACCTTATGTCTTCTTTATCTGATGACAAAAATTTAAATAAAATTTTATGGAAGCAAATAAACTGTATTCGTAAAGAATACGGTATGAGCGAATATGCATTTCATCGTGATGTTAAAGCAATGCAACATCACTTTAAAGATAATATTGATGCTCATACAGCCCAAAAAATTGCTTCAGCCCTATGGAAATCATATGAAAAATTCTTTTACGGTAAGGGTAAGCAAGTTCATTTTAAAAAATATGGTGAGTTAAATTCTCTCGAGGGTAAAAGTAATAAATCCGGGATTAGGATTATTAATGATATGCTTGTCTGGAAGGGATTAAAAATACCAATTGATATTGATTATGATAATGATTATGAGGCTCAAGCAATGGAACACGATATTTGTTATAGCAGAATTGTTAGAAGAGCGCATAAATGTAAATATAAATTTTATGTTCAGATTGTATTTAATGGGCAACCCCCTATTAAATATAATCAGTCAACTGGCGAAGTGAGACACCCTTCAGGTACGGGTAAAGTCGGTCTTGATATTGGTCCATCAACTATTGCTATAGTTTCTCATCAAGATGTTAAATTACTTGAATTAGCTGATAGAGTACATGATATCGAAAAGCAAAAGCAGTTATTGCTTCGCAAGATGCACAGAAGTCGAAGAGCTACAAATATCGACAACTATAATAAGGATGGTATGATTAAAAAGAGTAAAAAATGGGTACGTTCAAATCACTATAATAAAGCATTAGCTCGATTAAAAGAATTATATAACAAGCAAGCTCGCATAAGAAAAGAGCAACATGAAATTTTAGCCAATTATATAATTTCGTTGGGAGATGAAATATATGTTGAAACAATGAATTTTGCAGGATTGGCTAAAAAGGGCAAATTAGAAACAAATGCTGATGGTCGTTATAAACGCAGAAAGCGTTTTGGCAAATCAATTGGTAATCGAGCACCTGCTATGTTAATAGATATTATTAATAGAAAACTTAGCTATTATAATTGCAGTATCAATAAAATAAATACCATCAAAGCAAGAGCTAGTCAATTTAATCATATTGATGGAACGTATATAAAAAAATCCCTTAGCCAACGATGGGCTAAGGTAGGAAACAAAGATATTCAACGTGATATTTATAGTGCATTCTTGATTATGAATATCAATAATGACTTAAGCACATTTAATATTGAGACTTGCAATGCAGAATTTGAACATTTTTGTAAACTTCACGATATAGAAATAGAAAGATTAAAACATTGTTATAATTTAAAATCTATCGGAATTTAAATTATTTAAACATATAAGTCTAGACACGGGCTTTATGCTATCGCTAATGGTTGCAAAGGCAGCTTTGGTAGTGAAAGTCTTGTAGAAACAGATTAGTCTGATTGGCTTTTGAGTAATCAGGAAGTCTGCGTATATAAGAACCCCTCCAATTTATTGGTGGGAGTGTCAGAAAAGTAGACATCTATAATCCAATGTCTGGTGGTGTATTTTCCTCTAAAGATGAAGCTTTTGAAAACGAAAAAGCAAAACTTAAAAACGAACAAAATAAATTTAAAAAATATAAATCTATTAAAATTGAGTACAAACAATATGATGACTATTATATTATAACCAGAACAGTTGATATGGATTTACTAAAAGAAGAAGCTTGGAAAAAAGCTAAAGATATTTTAAATAATATTGCGTTTATTTCCGCTTATGCTATTGACGACGAAATGAACGAGGAAAAAGCATATGATGAAAGTAATCAAACTATCAATGTATCTAAAATGATTAACAATATGAAAGCAGATTTATATGAAAGTAACTATACTTTTACAGTTGAGTAAAAAATCCCCAATTGGGGATTTTTTATTTGTTTTGCAAATTAAATATATCTAATGCCTCTTTCAAGGTGCATTCTAAAACTGGTGTTCCAAGTTTTGTTTTGTACCTACATAATGTATAACTATAAAATATATCATTATCCAGATACATTTTTACTTTTTCATTTTTTCCAAATTCTATAATATCATTTTGACATTCGTGTATTAAATGTTCAGAATTATAATGAGTTGGATTATTTACATTTCTTATTAATTCAATATTGTACCCATTTTCCACTAAATATTTTGCTACGTCTTTAGTCGACATATAGTTCACCCTCCTGCTGATACTATAATTATGGTTATAATTATAAAGGATTATACAGAACTGGTTATATTATTACCACATTAAAAATAAATTTTAAAGATTTTTAATAAATATTAAGAATGGGCATATCTATGTATAAATATTTATTAGTAATTTAGTTGGTTAAAATAATATTATATTCTAAAATACAATATGTTTTTAATAGTTTTGCGGTTATAAATAGCAAAATATTTGATTTTTTATTAAATTTACGGTATTATTTAATAAAGGAGTGATTATAATGATTTATAGAGCAATGTATGTAGACAAAATAATGGCATATACAGACACGCCCTTTGTTAAGATTCTTACAGGAGTAAGAAGATGTGGAAAATCGACTATTTTAAAAATGATAATGCAGGAGCTTGAGACTAAGAGAAATGTATTACCAGAAAGAATAGTTAGCTATCGCTTTGACTCAATGGAATATGAAGATATGACTGCCAAACAAATGTTTATAGAATTAAAAAAACGTATATCAAAAGATGGAAGAACATATTTTTTCCTTGATGAAATGCAGGAAATTAAAGACTGGGAAAAAGTGGTCAATTCTTTAGCTTCGGATTATGATGTAGATATTTATATTACAGGTTCAAATTCGCGAATGATGTCATCCGAAATTGCAACATATTTGACAGGAAGATATGTATCCTTTCGTATTTACACTTTATCATTCAGTGAGTATTTATTATTCAAGTCTAGTTATGCTAAAGTAGATGAGCCCAAAAAAGAATTAGTTAATTTTGTTAGATTGGGCGGGTTTCCAGCTACTCATTTGCAAAAATATACTCAAGATGAAGTTTATACAATAGTAAGAGATATTTATAATTCAACTATTTTCTCTGATATAGTAAAACGAAATCAAGTTAGAAAAATCGACCAATTAGAACGTGTTGTAAAGTATACATTTAATAACGTCGGGAACACTTTTTCTGCAAAATCTATTTCAGATTATCTAAAATCTGAAAAAAGGAAGTTAGATAATGAAACTGTTTATAGTTATCTTGAGAAATTGGAAAAAGCTTATTTGCTGCATCGTTGTTCCCGATATGATTTGCGTGGTAAAGAGATATTGAAAACACAAGAAAAATTTTACCTTGCAGATACATCATTGAGATATAGTGTTCTTGGATATAATTCAGATACAGTAGCTTCTAGTCTTGAAAATATAGTTTACTTGGAACTTTGCAGAAGAGGGTACGACGTCCAAATAGGTAAAACTCCAGATGGAGAAATCGATTTTGTTGCCACTAAACAAAACAATAAACTTTACGTTCAAGTTACTCAAGAAATAAAATCGGAAAAAACAGAAAAAAGGGAATATGAACGTTTACTTGAAATCAGGGACAATTATCCAAAATATGTATTAACAACAGACGATTTTTCTGGAGGAAACTATCTAGGAATTAAAACTATGCATATAGCTGACTTTTTATTGAGTCAGGAATACTAAAATTTTATGAAAAAAATAAGCAAGATAATCCAAGTGATAATATAGTTAATCAAATTCTTGATTGACTATTTTTTTATAAAAAAACTGAAATCCCCAAAATTATCAGGTACTTCAGTCGTTAATTATTTTATATCTATCTTACATTCTTCGACTTTTATAGTTAATTTATTATATTCATTTAAATATGCGTGCTTTCCCTTTTTTACATAATATGTTTTCATATTATTTTCATCATTCTTTTCATCTACTATATACATAATAATTTTATTATCATTTTTATCTTTTAATAATAAATATTTCTCATTATTATATTCAATAATATTATGATACTTTTCATTTAATAGTAAGTTTTTTCCAGATGTTTTTAAGCCATCCACAGCACCAAAAGTCCAATAGCTAATAACTCCAAAAATACTGATAACTATTGGAAATACCCAACATTGCCTTTTTTTCCATTTTATATGGTCTTCTTTTTTATCTTTGTTTTTCACATTCTTTGCTTTGGGATTTTCACAAATTTTGTATACAAGTCCAACATAACTAAAACAAGGTATAACTAAGATTGCTGATAGAAATATTGCATACTGAAAACTAAAAATACAACTCCCCTCTCCAAGATAGTAATGTAATAAAAGAGTAAATATCAAAATCCATGGACCCATATTATAAAAAAGCATTTTTAATTTATTTATTTTATTCCAAAAATAATATATTAGCTTATAATTAATATAAAATATTAATGATAATCCAAAGGAAAAAAGAATCATATGCCAAAAATGAAGGATTGAGTTAGTCATTTGCAGAGATATTTCATAAAAACCCAAATATCCTGAGTATCCAACATTGAGTATACTATTTATATAATTAATTATTACTAAGATTGCACTCGTAATTAATGCAATACAACTCAGGATATTTGGAAAGGTATCAATATTAGAATTTACTAATTTAATTATCTTTTGCATAGCATTATTTCTTTTTTTCTTACTTTTTTCATTTCTTTCCTTCTTATTTTTCTTATTTTTTTAATTTATCTTCATTCATAAAAATATCCTTTCTAAGCTATTTAATGCATTCACTATTATATTTTTAATTCTGACAATTTTCAACATTACAAAGTACAGGTTAATAAAAAATACTTTTGATATACTTAAATTAGAAAGAGAGAGAAGAAATGAAAAAGGTTATCATATCTATATTTATTATTTTATTTCTATTTCTGGGATTCTCATATTTTTTTACGTCAATAATTCAAATGCGAGAAAATATATTAATAATTGGAACAGTGAACAATCTTCTAACTCGAAATCGCTATATGAGAAAAAACAGAAATTGGATTTCAGGGGAATGGAAATATGTCAATCAGTCCGAAAAAGAAGTCTGTCAGTTTTTAAGAGCATAGGAACGTCTAAATGCAGAGTTGAAACGTTGACATTATGATAACTTCTTTGACAGCGAGGAAGAATGGCTGGAATATGGTTACCTCTTACATGGAAGATACAACAAACAAAAAGCCTAGTAAAGCATGCAAAGCACCACCAATGGTGGCAAGCTCTTGATAAGACTTTTTATTTTCTGTGCTGGGTAATCAAGAAAAAAGAAAGATGTGGCATCATACTAATTTTTTTATCTTAAACGCATAAAAAGATTGAAAGAGGTATTTGTTTCCAGTATAATATTTTTTGTATAGAAGCAAGGATTGAGATTTTGTGTAAGAAAGGGTTGACAGTCATGTTCATACATTATTGCGCTTGCGACAGACAGACTAGTAAATTCTGCCCTTTTTCAATTCTATCAACAATAAACAGAACGCACGGATTACCCAGCTATAAGGGGTAGTTTGTGCGTTTTTCTATGCAGAAAATTTATGAAAAATAAGGAGTGAACAAACTATGAAGAAAAAACAAGTCCTTGCAGTAAGTTCCGCATTGATGATTGGAACAACAACTGCACTTACAGGGCTTCCTACTCCTGTCATGGCACAGGAAAACACAGAAGTTGTGCAGGAAGCCGTTGTAGAAGAAAACAAGACAGAGCAAGTTCCTGTGGAACAGAAAACAGAAAACGCAGAAGTACAAGAGAATATAACAGACAAGGAACAGGAAGAAACTGCTGAAAATGCAGAAACTTTAAAAGAAGAAAGTACAAAACAGGAAACACCTGCAACACCAGAAAAAGAAGTGGTTACCGAAGATAAGACCGTTGAAGCAAGCAAAAATACAGAAGTAAAAGCTGGAAGCATTGCTATTGATGAAGCACATTTTCCAGACAAAGTATTTAGAGAACAAATCATTGCAGAATTTGATAAAGACGGCGATAGTGTGTTATCTGTTGATGAAATATCAAAAGCCCAATTCTTAAACTTGCATGATATGAAAACGATATCTTCATTAGAGGGTATTCAATATCTAACAAATTTGCAGTCTTTAGATGTTTCTACGACTTCTGTTTCAGACTTAAGTCCGGTTAAAAACTCATCTTTAAAAAGATTAGATTGTCGTTCTTCAAAAGTAAGAAGCGTTGATTTAACACGTTATCCGAATTTGGAAGCTTTCGTTTGCGATAATACATCAATTAACAGTCTTGATGTATCTAAGAATGAAAAATTGAATACGTTATTTGCAGATAGTACCTCTATTTCCAATTTAGATGTAACAAACAATCCTAACTTAGAACAACTATCTTGTAGCAATACAGGATTAATGGAACTTGATGTCACACATAATCCGCAATTAGTCACTTTAGATATAGGAGATACAAAAGTAAAAACACTTGATATAAGTAAGAACCCTAATTTGAAACAACTATCATGTTATATGACAAATATAGCTGAATTAGATGTAACAAAAAACACAAAACTGACACGCCTTTTTTGTCATGATACAACTATTAAAAAATTAGATTTAAGCAATAATTTAGAACTTGAAATGCTACGTTGCGGTGAAATTTTTGAACAAGGGATAAGAGGTCTTGATATAAGTAAAAACACAAAAATTAAAAAATTAATTTGCGATGATTTATACTGGTTAAATGTCGGAGAGAATAAAGTTCTTGAAAATAATCATGCTTTTGTAGGCAACGGTTATATTGATATTAAAGGGAATAAAATCGACTTAAAAAAAGATGTTGAACAAGGAATAGATATTTCAAAAGTAAAAGTTACTACAAATGGAACTTTAGATAAAGACACAGGAATTATAACAGTAGATGATGTAAAAAAAACAGTTACTTATGAGTATGATTGCGGTACTTATAAAGACGGAAAAGTCGTTTTAAAAGTGGAATTATGGTTAAACTCACAAGGAGAAGACAACACAGCACCAACCATTTCAGCTAATGATATTGCACTGAATGTAGGCGATACTTTTGACCCATTAAAAAATGTAACTGCAACAGATAATGAAGACGGAACTATCACTTTAACAAAAGACAATATTGTTGCAAATGATGTTGATACTTCTAAGGCTGGTACTTATCATGTAACCTATAAAGTAACAGACAAAAACGGAGCTTCTACCGAAAAAACAATTACAGTTACAGTAAAAGAAAAAGGAACAAATAAACCTGTAAGTCCACAACAGCCACAGAAACCGAACAAGCCAACTACCCCAACAAAGCCTAGTGGACAAAAGAATCCTGTAAAAACAGGTGATATGACAAACGTAGGATTGTTCGCTTCGATGTTTGCTGGTTCAACTGGTGCATTAGCTTTTCTATTTGGTAAAAAACGTAAAAGAAATAAGAACTATTAACAAAATGTATAACAACAAAATATAGATACTAATAAATTTTCATGTAAAAGGACACCAAACTATGAGGTGTCCTTTTCAAATTCCTATTGTCATATCAAGGCTCATTCAATCGTGGTAAATTTGTGGTAAAATGAGTGTTTTCTATACTTCAAAATTCTTGAAAGTATAGTGTTTATGCGTATAATCTAAAATTAGATATAAATTTATATTTAATTTTTTACACCGTTTATTTTAAGAATTCCAAATCAAAGATTTTATTGTAATCAATTACTACTTCATCTTCATCGTCAAAAAAACCTACTATGTATTTTTTATTAATTTTTGCTTTTACTAACATACTACATCTATCATCTATCTTACTGTATCTTTCAGCAAACCATTTAGCTTGTTTTAAAGAAGTTGACCAAGAAATACCTTTGTAAGCTTCTTCTGTTTTTTTATCAGTACTTGCTCCTCTATATACTGTTATGACTTCTGGCAAATTATTATATTTCTGATTTTCTTTTTCGTCCATTAAATGTTTTTTATTAGCATTTTTAAAAAATCTTATAAGTTCACTTTTTGAAACATTAATATCTATATTTGGCGCTTCAGATGACGTATAAGCAATGCGTAATGCATCTGCATACTCTTTTTCATTTAAATATTTTGAAATATATTTAAAGAAAACTAATTTATATGGATTAGTTATAAGTAATGAAATAAGAGTGCTAACATTATCATATGCGTCAATATAGTCTTCATATTCAGGATATGCATCTTCCATTTTATCAGGATTTTCAAGAATATTAAGTAAGCCATATTTTTTTGTATTTATAATTCCTGATTGCCATATAGGATGTATAACGACTATTGGTGATAATTCACTTTCATGTATCGGCATACGCAAAAACATTTTTGCTAATTCTTTTACTTTTTCTAAACTGTTTTCCATTAATATACTCCTCTAGTTGATTCTTAATCTCTTAATAAATTACCTATTATGATTAAGTATAACATAAAAAGCTCAACTTTTGTCGAGCTTTTTTTACTGCTATATATGGTATGACATATAGCTATAAAGAGAAAAAATAAATTACATCTTTCAAGAGAACAGACTCTATAATGTTAGGATTTATAAATGTCTGCACAAAGATACTAACACAAAACAAATATAAATTCAAGAACCTAACTACTACAATCTTTTTACATATTATAATATAATTTTTCTTAATTTAGTATAGTATATGATATAATTTAAGCCATATTATATTTTTGGAGGATAATATATGATAACTCAAGATGAAAACACTTATAAAATACTAAACATATACAAATATATGTACAACTATCTTAATAATAATTACATACTAATAAAAAACGAAATAGATACAGATACTTATAACTTAGACGACTATCTAGACACTCATTATCTTTATTTGGTAAATGAAAATAATAAAAAACGTATCGATACTTTAAATAAACTCGACTGTGAAGAGCTTTATCCTCTTACTGCATCAATTCATGGTAAATACGTCAGTATGAAGTATAGTGCCTCTTCTAATTTTTTAATCATTACTATCCGTTCATTTAATAAAGTAACTAAAAACAACCAACAACTAAATTTTAAAGTAACATATAACGATGAAACAAACTTTAATCAAGAACTATGTCTAATGATTACATCAAATTTACAGATTTTAGTTTATAAAGGCGGAAAATATTTTCCAATTAATGTAAAACTGCTTTTTTTATTCATTAGTTCGCACAATGATTTTAATTATCTTTTTTTAAAAAAGCTATTTATAAAAATAGGTGGAAATTTTATCAAGTATGACTTTTTTATCGATTTAAAAAAATGGCAAAAATTATTTTCAAATTCTCGGCTTAGCAATACCCCTTCTATAAACATAAGCAAAGTATTAATGAGTAATAGTCGCAAAGAAGCCCTACAAAATTTGTTTCCTAGCTATACAATTGAAAAAAAAGTAAATACTTATAATTTTTTTAGTTCTCACTATGTTTGTAGTACGTTGAAAATATATAGTATTCCATCAACTAAACTAATAGAGGTATTAAATTCTGTATATCCAATTAAAAATATATATCAAATCAGCAATAATACCAATGAAATTGCCAAGAATATTTTATTACAATATATGCAAAGTAAGATTTTTCGTTATAAGCGTAATAAAAAATTTAAACCTTTCTATCTTAATTTTATAACAACCCACTCAACAGATGCCGTAATAAGTAATAAGAAAGAATTGTTAGAGGCATACCTAACAATGTCAAAAGTATTAAATAAGCCAATAAGTTTAAATATTTCTTCTTATAGAACCATAGTAAAAAAAATCAAAGAGATGGAGGCAGCATTTTATTATAAGCATTTAAAACGAATGTCTTGGACATTTAAATCCCCAAAAAATAGTCATTATAAAATATTAGATATATATTTTAATAATATTGGAGTTAGAATAAAAAACAGTAAAGAGTTTGCTAGGATGATGACTAAAGTTAATTTGAACATGGATGATGAATTTTTCGGCGATGGCATAGATGATGTAAAAAATGATTTAGTGGCTTACTATTTTGTAAGAGTTAATGGAAAAAATATACTTTTAAAAATACTATTTGAAGATTCAAAATTCAAATTGGTTGATATTGCTAGTAATATTAATCAACAATACATAAATAATAAAGAAATAATTTTTTTTACATCTTTATTAAAACAGGCTAATACTCTTTATTAAGGCCTATTTATAGGTCTTTTTTAATTATTTTATTTAAACTATTACCTATATAAATATTATATGCTATAATTCGATAGCATAATATGCGAAATTTAAATAGAAAGGAAGATGTTATATGAAGTGTCCACTTTGTGGAAATCTAATTGATAGCACTAATTTAAACAGATGTGTTAGATTTCCTATATGTCCTGGTTTTATAGATGAAGAGACTTTAACGATTCAATCAATTCAAGAGTACGTTGTCTTTGACCTAGAAACTACCGGATTTAATAAAAAAGAAGATAGAATAATAGAAATAGGTGCTATTAAAGTAAAAAACGGGAAAGTAGTAGACCGCTTTTCTACATTATGTGCTCCTATTAAAGCTGGTAAGCAAATGTATATCTCGGCAAAAATTACAGAGGTGACGGGAATAAAGAATGTTGATTTATTAAATCAAATTCCGGAAACCGAAGCTGTGAAGAATTTTATGTGCTGGCTTGGGGAATCAAAAATATCAGTTGCTCACAATGGGGCGAAATTTGATATCCCATTTTTAAAAGAAGCCTGTAAGCGGAGTAATGTGGAATTTAAATTTACACATATTTTAGATACCATGTTACTATCTAAAGCACTTAATTATGTAAATAATGGTAATATTCCTAATAACAAACAGGAAACACTTGCAAGATATTTTGGAATAGAGTATCAAGCCCATAGGGCAGTAAATGATTGTGAAGCATTACTTAAAATTTTTGATAAGCTAAAAAATGATGCTGAAAATATCAATTTCAGTTTAAAAAAAATTTAGTATAGGCTAAATTATAAAATAATTATTTAGTCTAGAGGAGAAAAATAATTAATGGCAAAAATATTTTCATTATATAATACAGATAAAAAATTTGAAGAAGAATCTTTTAAGTACTTAAAAAAAACAGAAATCTTTTATAATGATACTATGAAATTAATTTCGGAAATTAAAGAGCGAGAATTTCAAAAAATGGGAATGGATACAATTTGTTTAATTAATAATCAAGTTAAAGTTGTTGATGTTAAAGCAATGGCGGGTTATATTCCTACTTTTTCTCAAGAATTATTTAATATTAACAGTCAAAGGATTGGCTGACTATTAAATAATAATTTGAAAACAGATTACTATTTATTAGTATATCACGTACTTGATGAGTCAATTGCAACACACAACTATTCAAAAGATAAAAAACTTCTAACCAATGAAAATATTGCTTATACCAAAGCAATATTGATTTCTAAAAAAGAAATATTTAATATCATTACAAACGAAACATCTTTGTCTTCTTATGATTTAGAGAATGTTCTATTAGACGAAATAATCCCAGAATATAAAACAAATCATACAACTAAAATGATTTATAATTCATATCATAAATGCATTGAAAAAAAACACGGACCATCAAATGTGTATTTTGTTGTAAGTGATAAAATACATGAAAAACCAGTTAACTGCATCATTAGACGAGAGTTACTGGAAAAATATGCATTAAAAGTTTGGGAAATTGAAGAAAATGGAAAGACAGCTCTAATTTAGAGTTGTCTTTTTTTGGTGGAAATAATTTTTACTCGCAAAAAAATGAAGTATAATGAAAAAATAGAAATGTGCCACTAATACGACTGATAATCATAAAAAGAGATGCAATTGTTTACACGGCGGGAATTAAAGTTTAGCTTGAACCTCACCACCTAATTTACTCCGCAAATATAGATAGAGAATGTGTACCAATGATTTTATTCAACAGGCTGAGTGTGATTTTGAGGATAAAAATCTTTTCACTAATCCTCAAATGTTAGTTAATTATATTCTGACATTAGGAAAACCCAACTCCCTATCACAAAAAGATATTGCAAAAATTCAAACAATTCTATCAAACATGAAAGAAACTATGAAAAATACCTAAAATTATTTTTTATAGTTTTTTTATTGTTTTATATATGTATTTTCGTTATATTATCTCCTGAAATTTGGAGGTGATTATTTGTATTTTAAGAAAAAAGAAAAAACTCTAAATAATCCAAAATGTAATGCGAAGAAAATAGTTATTGCATTCTTAGCTATCCTTATGCTGGTAACATCAATAACACCATTACTAGCCCAGGAAGAAACAGTACCAATAAATATTGTTATTGACGCTGGACATGGTGGAAGTGTTGAACAAAACCTTGAAAAAAAACAGGCAGTTGGCGCAGAGTATGCGGGTTTGAAAGAGAAAGAACTCAACCTAAAAGTCGCTAATTACCTAAAAGAAGAACTCGATAACTATAACGTAAATGTTTTCATGACTAGAACTGACGATTCTTATTGTTTGACTCTTAAAGAAAGAGCACAATTAGCACAAAAATATAATGCTACAATTATTGTAAGTTTGCATATGAATGCTTGCGATAAGCATAACGCTAATGGCTCTGAAGTATATATCCCAAATAGTTCTAAATTTTATACTTCTATGAATCAGCTTGGTAGTACTATTCTATCTAATTTGAGTCAACTTGGATTAAAAAATAATGGAACTTTCACAAAATTATTAAAAGATAAAGAATCAAATATCGAGTATTATCAAGATGGTAGTGCAAAAGATTATTATGGAATAATCCGTGAAAGCTATATGCTTAATATTCCTGCTATTATTGTAGAACATGCATATCTTGATAATTATAACGATAGAGAAAATTATTTAAGAACTGATGACCAACTTAAGGAATTAGCTCATGCTGATGCACAAGCTTTAGTTTCTTATTATAATTTATCCAAAAAAATAATAATGCCAAAAATGCATATAGAAACTCAAAAAAAGGGTATGATATCCTTATTAAAGGAAATAGTTAGTACTTTTATAGAATAATTATAAGCTCATATGAGCTTTATTATATTTAAAATTAAACGTCAGGCTCATATGAGCCTGACGTTTTCACATATTTACCACAATACATTTATAATTAGCAGATATCTCTTCTTCAATACATTTTCTTGCATCCTCTGTATAATCAAATAATTTTGCCTTTAACTTATTACTACTCCAATTATAAATGGGGGTATTACATTTTAAACTTAAAAGCGTATCTTCATAAAGATATAAAGAATTATTTTCATTTATATAACGCATAATTATGTACTTAGTGTCCTCATTGCTATTTTGTGACATTGCTTTTCTCATTCTTTCTTTAATCCATTCTCCAATATTATCATAATATTCTAATAAAACTTTATCTTTTAAATCCAAAATATCGTTTTTATTATTTAACTCAATTGAATAGCATTTCTTTGCTTCCTTTCTTATCCATCCTGAAAAATTGGTTGTAATTCTTTTTGCATAAAAAGCATTTAGCAAATCTTCATTAATATAACAAATGAATGTTTTATACATTATTATTCGTTTATTTTGTCCACTCATAAAATAGAATTCCTCCATATTTTTGATAATAAATATTTTACCATTTTAGCAATTATATATCAATATAATGAACAATTAGTGCAAAAAGAACACTCATAGTTGTATAATTTTTATGTTTCACGGGAAACAAATTATGTTTCACATACAAAAAAAGGGCACGATTGCCCTTATAAATATGATTGATATCTTTTTATTTGTTTTTTTATTTTATTATATGAGTGTTGTACAAGAAAATCAAAATTACTGGATTCTGTTTTGGTTTTTAGCAGAATCTTTTTAGTTGGGATTAAAATTTTTAATTCAGTATATAAGCTATTTTTCACTGCGCTTATATTTATTTCACTAAAGTGAATATTTTCATATTCTTTTTCCAGTTGTTTAAAGGTGTCTTTTAATATCTTAATTTGTTCTTCTGAAAAAATACCTTTTACTCCTTCGAGATTAATTTTCACCTGTATCACCCCCAATAGATAAAGTGATTGAAATAATAGCATCAAGAACATTTATGGGCTCTTGATATCTGATTAACATTTTATATAAAACTAAACAAAAATACAAGAAATGGGTCTCATAGTTTATACTATCGTCTATTTCGCTAAAAGAAATTAAATATCTATCATAATCTGATATATAATCAACTGTGACAATAAACTCAACTACTTCTGAATCCTCAATTTTTAATAAGAGTTTTCTATCTTTGAAAAAAGAGCGAACATTCTCTTCTGTATTATAATCATATCTATTTAATATATATGCTATAGGAAAGCACAACTCACTTAAAGTCCCACTAGAGTTCAATTCTAACGAACATTTACCTATAGGGTCATATTTATACCTATACTCCATAAAAACTACTCTGAGTAGCTAAAACCAGCTTTCTCAGCATCCTCCTTTGAATTAAAGTACGTAATACTCGAATCTGTTATTTTATCAACTTTAGGATTATCATTTTTAAAGTAATGCATTGTATTTCTATTTCCAATGTATTTTGCTTCAGCAATTGCTTGTTTTCGAACATTAATTGCATATTGTTTTGCTTCTTTATCTGTCATTATTACTTCATTTGCTTTGGGGATTGCTATAGTAGAAACACTGATTCCTGTTTCGTTAGATTTTAATTGTATCGTACTCGATTCATTTGTTTTGAAATATGCAATATTCTTTTGTTCAAGTCTTTCTATTAGTCTTTTTGAAGGATGTTTGTAGGTGTCATAGTCTCCACTTGAAATAAGAACCCCTTCAGGTTGAATGCTATTTAAAAAGTAATCACTAGTAGCATAAGACGAACCTCTGCGACCAGCTATAATATAATTGTGATATTTAATTTCATTAGTATTGTATTGGTTAATATCATATGATTTAATTATATCTTTTTCAACTATATCAGATGCATCCCCAGTAGCAATTACAGAAAGACCATATTTATCAATATATCGTATGCACAAACTTGCATCATTTCTGTTTTTATAAGTTTTATCAGGATTTATGAATTCTATAGTCCCATCTCCAATTTTAAAATTATCACCAAAATGTGGATTAATAACTTCAATATTTTTCTCATTAATAAATTTTAAAAGTCTCTTATAAGTTTTGCTTCCATTACCAAAATCTGACATATATATTTTCTGTATATCATACTTTTCAATAACAAAAATTGCATTATTGATATTTTGTATATCGTTGTGTGATAAAATCAAAGTATCTATTTTATCTGTTTTACTGTATGACATATAATCATCAATAGCGGTTTTATGTAAATCATCACTTCCAGCGTCATATAAAACTACATCTTGACCATTTTTTAGTACAATTGATTGAGCCTCTCCGACATCAATCATTGTAACCTCAGAGTCTGTTTTTTTGCTTGAAAATATGAACGTAGAAATAATCAATCCCAGAATTACTAATATTATTACGATGACTGATGCTTTTTTATTCTTTTCAACTTTTGCGTATTTATTTTTTAATAACTTAGATTTTTGGTTAAAAATATCTTTTAATTCTTTCATATTACCTCCTTTATTTATATTACTATAAAAATGTTATTCGCTGCTCCTATTAAATAGCTTATAACAGCCAACAAAGAAAAAGATACTCCTGCAATTTTTAGAATATCAACAATTTGTAATATTCTTCCACGTCTCCATGTTCTATAAAATTTAGAAACCAATTCTAATACTAAGCTCATGAGTGATAAGCTAATTGCAATAATAGCAAATCCAATCGAAAAAATTAACACTTCGCGATTTCCTGCGGATAAGAATACGTTATATAGTTGCATCATTATTATTGGATTTTGATTCTTGAATATATTTATAGCTCATTCCTATTTGCTTCTTATTTAAAGAGCGATACTTTAATTCTTTTATTTTACAAAGCTTGTTTTTAACTTTATCTATATGTAAGTCTACTGCAGTGTAGTAATCTGAAGCCATTGTAGTGACTTTAAAATTACCATATTTATTAGAAATAAGTGTTTGAATTTTTACTGCTGCTTCATGTGGTTTAACTAAAATGGAAACTCTTGAATTATCAAGAACTCTATACCTGTTTAACTTTTTAAACCGATTCATTAAATATTCATTCATAGCTTCTGTCATAGTAATTTTACATCTAATTGAAATATCCATAAAATATACCTCCAATTTGATTTTTGGTATTATATCATATTGAATTTTAAAGTGAAGATAAAACATAAAAATCTCAGGCTCATATGAGCCTGAAATATAATTACATATTATTTTAGCCTCGAAGCTAATATGAGCTTCGAAAAAATATAGTTCTGTGTTCATTGTTTAATATTTTTTAATTAGATTAGGGCGCATCCAACTATAAACCAAAAATAATAATCCACAGGCTCATATGAGCTTGTGGATTATAACTATTTTTTTAAAGTATGTTCATCAGTGAAAATATGATATTCTTTTTCTAATTTATCAACTTTTAAGAATAAAAATATAATAATGAAGATTATAAGTGTCAGTACACCAGAAAAAATAATTTCCGAAATATTCATAACCGAACTCTCCTTTAATAAATTTAACAGTATCAAAAGGAAATACAAAGTATTTCCATGATATTCTCGCATATCCTGTAAAAGTAATATGCGGTAGGTTCTCTTCGCCAATGTTATGGACAAGTTTTAATGAATATCTCACTTTGCCTACCCTCAGCAATGTTTAAAGATATTCCGTAGAGCAGAGGACGAGAGAAGTATCCTCCGGTACCTGTATATTTTGTCCTAACGTAGTTCAATCTTTCGATATCACTGAGGCTAATCAACCAGGCTTTTTACAAGCCCCCGACTTTAGTCGTGGGGTAGTTGACCTATACCGAATATTCTTTATACAATTGAGTACCTCGTTCTTCTCCAAACTTGGAGACAAGAATATCTCGAAGTGGAAGATTCTCTTTAATACATTTTTCAACTTCAATTACAATATTTAATTTATAAATCTTCTCACACTGTTTTTCAGAAAAATGATTTTTGATTAGTCTATCCCGTTCCAGTTTGCGTTGTTTACGTAATTTATTTCTTAATCTTCGATTATAAGTCTCAGAAAACATAGAGAACAGTTTAATACCTTCATCATATCCATATTTACCAATTAAATATTCATATAAATTGGTGTTTGTTCTTAGACTTTTAACTGCATCTTCGAATAAGCCAGAGTCTTTTAATGCGCCTACAAGTCGAGCATCCCCAATACGCTTTTCAATTTCTTGAAGGGGTTCAACCTTGATTCTTTGAATATTTACTGAACAAATATCAGCAATAACAGAAATCACTGAATCATAGCCCTTATCATTTGAATATATATAATAATTTCTGTTTTTAAATCTATCAGCGAGAATTGACAGATATCCAACCAAGACAAAATCTAATGCATTTTTTCCATCTGCTTCACAATTAATGAATTGCAGCATAGACTCGCTATTACTTATTGTCTCTGCATTGATTTTTTTATTGTGTCCTAAAAAGTAAATATATAAATTATTTTTGGATGAAATAATTTCTGGATAGCAATTTTCAGTATCCACTAAATAAATATTTTTTATAGATTCGGGTATTTCAATAAGTTTTAACATGATAATTCCTCCTTTATACACATTTACCATATCCCATAAATGTTAAGGTTAAACAGAGTAAAAATACTAATAGTAAATACGCTAAAACAGGCACAGACTTGTTAGAAAATTCTGTATCTTGAATATCAACATTTATAGAAACAACATACGTATCTGCCCCATCCTTAATGGTAACTTTTAATTCCTGTTCCTTTTCGATATCCGTATCAATGGAAGTGGAATCATACTTGATTGATACATTTTCGTCATTTTTTATTCTAAAACAATTAAGCACATCAATGTTTTTTAATTTTTCTCCAATGTTTAACTCTATAGTGTTCTCAATCATGCTTACATTACTTCCTAAATAATAATCGCTGTCATCAATTATTGATAGAGCACTAATCGGTTTAGAAAAAACAACTAAATAAACAGTAACCAAACAAATTAAAAAACTTTTAATTTTTCTCATAAATTTTCTCCTTTAAGTTGTACTTTTAATATGCAATGTCCCCATTTATTTTCTATAAACCAATTAAAAATAGTTTCTTCGGATTGTTTAAGAATTTTATCTGCATTTTCTGATTTAAATGCTTCACCAAAATAAAATGAAGATATAACGTTGTTATTAATATCAGTAATATAATAGTCATCACAATTACTGTTCCATAGTTCTTTAACTTTTTCTATTACACTCATAAAAACTCCTTTTTTACAATTTTTCACTTCCTGGTAAATAGCTTTTTAGTTTTTCAAGTTTATAAATATAAAATAATATTTTCTTATGATTCTGTTTAGTTTTAGGAATAGTATCCTGTTTTTGTTCAGTTTCTTTAATACTTTCCTCTATATTAAATTGTAGTTGCTCCTTTAAATCTTTTGTCATAGACTCCTCCTGTTAATCGAATATTAAGCTATCTAATTATATCATATATAATACTATTAAGAAACTTAAAAAAGAAGACTTTCGTCTTCTAATAATAGATTGAACTTCTTTTTTTGAAAGAATTAGGAATTTCTAAATCATCTGTTTGTTTATTAGTTGATTCTTTAGAGGATTGTAAATCATATACATACTTTGCTTTATTTGTCTTTATGACTTCAGCAATATTTGATTGATTTTCCACAGATTTATTTTTTGTGTCTTTTAGACCAGTCGCGATTATAGTAACTATTATTTCATCACCAAGGTCTTCGTTGATTGAAATCCCTAAATAAGTATTTAAATCATTACCAACTTGAGATGTTATTGTTTCCAAAACTATATTTGCATCTAGTAAAGATACATTTGGTCCACCAGTTACATTAATAATTGCATCTTTAGCACCAGCTACAGACACTTCTAATAATGGCGAAGAAATAGCTTTTAATGCAGCGTCTTTGGCCTTATCATCACTTTTTGCATGACCAATACCAATTAAAGAATTACCTTTGTCTCTCATTACAGAACAAACATCTGCAAAATCTAAATTAATTAAGGCTGGCGTTGCAATTAAATCTGTAATCGTTTCAATTGCTTGAGCTAGAACCTTATCAGCTTCTTGAAAGGATTCTTTAAGGGGAAGACCTCCAATAAGTTTTATTAATCTGTCATTTGATACACTAATTAAGGAATCTACATTCTTCATCAGTTCGTCAATGCCCTCAAGTGCATTACTATTTCTTTTTTTTCCTTCAAATGAAAATGGAGTCGTAACAACACCTACTGTTAAAATACCTAAATCTTTCGCAAGTTTAGCAATAATAGGGGCGGCGCCAGTTCCCGTACCACCGCCCATTCCTGCGGCAATAAATAGCATGTCTGTATCTTGAAGAATATTTAAAAGTGTTTTTTCTGATTCTAAAGCGGCTTTTTTTCCTATATCTGGATTTCCTCCGGCACCAAGACCTTTCGTTAGTGTTTTGCCCAAAGCAATTTTAGAATCCAGTTTACTTTGATGAAGTACTTGGACATCAGTATTGGCTATAAAAAATTCGACGTTTTTTATATTGTGTTCTAACATTCGGTTTACAGCGTTATTACCTCCACCACCAACACCTATTACTTTAATTTTTGCTAATTGATTATTAATATCCATACTATCCTCCGTATTTTATGATATCCAATTATAGCATATATAATAGTTTAATTCTATACAAAAAAAGAATTAGCCAGTGCTAATTCTCTTCTTCAAAATTTTCTTCTATTTCTTGAAGTAATGATAATAATTCATCCCGATTATCAATATCTTCAGAACGAAGAAGACTTTTAAGTCTATCAATTTCATCTAATTTGCTTACTTCAACTATTTCAGAAACTTTTTTATCATGTGATGTGACCTTTCCTTTGTTCTTAGACATACCTGCAGAAGAGTATATCTCTGCAACTTTAATATCACCAACTGCTGAATATTTTGAAGCTTCTACGCGCGCTTGAGCTTCATATTTTTTATGTTTAAGTTGTACAAATAAGAAAATAAGACTAATTGCTGCCAAGGCAAAAACCAAGAACATTATCATAGTCATATAACCTTGTGATTGTGCATAATAGTCAATATATCCTTGACCATTTTGACCTGCTTGTTGTGCTCCATTTACTAATTCTTCCATTTTATTGTTCCTCCTTTTAATACAAGTCTCATAAAATACGATAAATAAGCTTAAACCCTTCTCAATCTTTAGAGGCGGTGTTATTGGTCGATTAGCAATTATGTACTTGTATTACCCTTTTTTTACCGCAAATAAAAAAGGGATTTTTATTTTTTAGTTGTTTTTGAGTGTTTTTTTTGAGCAACTAATTTTAAATATAAAATCTCTCTTATCGTTTATTATGTATAAATAAATTATTCGGGTAAAAATACACCTGTAAAATACCACGTTTTCCATTTTTGTCAATTCTAATTATAAATTTTACGCACATTTCTTTACAATATTTGTATTTGATTCTTCATGCTGTGTTATATTATAATATCTTTGAAAGGAGGGGAAATATATGGGAGAAGACGGTACAAATCAGTATACTGGTAATTCTAACGAGGGAACTTCTGAAGATGGTACAGGAATGACGGAACTTATCCCTGATACCCAAGATACAGGTCAAGGTTATGTCAATTATTATGAACAAAGCCAAGGAATGATGGGTCTAATTTTTGTATTAGTCATTATTTGTGCAATAATTAATATTATTTATAGAGTAAATAAAAAAAGCCAAATCGAAAATACAAAAAAGACAAATCTTATGTATTACGCAAAATCATTTCAAGAACATAATTTAATAACTCAGCAGCAGTTAACCGATATGCAAAATATGAATTTACAGCAACTGCAAATGGAAATGAATCGCATAACAGAGTCTTTAAATCAACAGATGATCAAATGGAAATTGACCATCAACAACAAATGCAGCAGCAAATGCAACAACAAATGCAACAACAAATGCAACAACAAATGCAACAACAAATGCAACAACAAATGCAACAGCAAGTGCAGCAGCAAATGCATGAAGATGCAATAAATGCTGCTACAGGTATAGAGTTTGGTGGAGTTAATCCTGATATAAATCTTAATCCGGGGTTACAAAACCAGCTAAATGAATTAAATAACATTAATGATTTTGCTAGTTTTAATGATTTCAATAATCATATGTAAAAATAGTTAGACTATCGAAATAAACTACAGAACAAAAAAATGTTTGGCACAGTAGAACTCAAGCCACGATATCAAAAAAGAGAGGATTTAAAGTGTACCCTATAAATTAGGTACTAAAAATCCTCTCTTTTTAAATAATGATTTGATGCTCCGCTAATTAATTCTATCATATATAGATATTTGCCAATAATTGGGATTAATAACCACCATACCTTACTTTTATAATTAATAGCATCTAAATATGCATTATATCTATCATTAAATAGCAAGCCTACAAGACTGGCATAATACTTAGCCTCAAATCTTAGATAGAAGTAAAACGTAATAGGTAATAATATAAATATAAAGAAGCATAATGAACCAAATCCAAAATATATATTAGAAAATGATGAAATTCCTAATGTAATTCCCATATTTAAACATATGATGATAATTACAGTAATCAGTAAACAAAATGTCTTTATAAAAAACACCAAATAATAAAGAAAAATACTACTAAACATATTACATGATTCATTAAATGCATCACTAATTGATTTCATAGTAATTTCTTGTTTTTTTAATAAGAAATTAGTTAAAAAGACCTCTATATACGTTAACAATACTGAAATTATTAAAGATAAAATCACTCCAACTCCTAGAGGAATTATACATAGAACACCTAATAATAATGAAACAAAATATGAAAATAATAGTATTTTTATAAAATTACCAATATTATTTGTTAGTATATTCCAAGCATTGGAAAACCTTCCCATAAGACACCTCCAAAAAACATTGAATCTGTTGCCACAGCATTATATAAAATACCAATAAAATTACAATAAAAAAACTTCAAACATTTTAATTTTATAAAAAAAGACCTCTAGGGTCCAACATTTTATATGGTTGCGGAGGAGGGATTTGAACCCTCGACCTTAGGGTTATGAGCCCGACGAGCTACCAGACTGCTCTACTCCGCGATAATTAATAGACTTTACCTCAATTTGCTGCTCCTCGCTAACATTCCTTGCATATAGAAGGACTCTGTGACCCCCAACTACAGTATCGACTACAGAATTTGCAAAACTCATCTTTTTTCTCCGGGCTTATACTACTGTAGAACCTGAACCTAAGCCTTTTCATGCCGGAAGGTTCCCAATTCCTTTTTGGCGCGGATTGGTAAACCTTGCTCGTTCAGTCAAGTTATTAGCGGCAAAATTTATCTTGGAACCTGGCTATGTTATATTTCAATCGAATTTCAACAATGGGAATTACACCCACCATGTCGCACCAGTGCCTTGTCCCGTCGAAAGGATATTCGGCCATTGTCTATTATACGTATAACTATTAGCATGACCCATCGTCAACCACGAGGAGGTTGTTATACTATGACGACATGATATTGCAGTATTTCTACTTACTCAACTAATAAACATGTATTTTCAACAACCAGTTTGATGAAGCTGTACATAGAGGAGCTACCTTTATGCATTTCACCAACTCTTACGAGCTAGACTGGACGGGATTGATACCCGCAACATTTACTCACCATTCAGCATTTAGAATAATATACAACTTTATATCTAAGTTATCAAAAAACTGTCTTTTGAGCTATGTACGTGCTACTTATCTTATAACTATATTTCTACAGTTTCACGACAAACGGTTTGCTTTAGCATTCCCGAATTGTTTCAATTTCAGCTACGAAAAGGGGTCCACGGGTTATTCTCCACTGGAGCGTCTATTATCACCGCGATAAGTTCACTGTTTTTACATTCATATTAGTGATGCAACATGACTTCTTTTGATTCCATTTAGAATCTTCATTATGATTGTCACCAATCATAAAACACATCCAATCTACAGTATCCCATACATTGTCTATGACTTCCCATCAAGTTCATGGAGCGATGGCATTCGCTTTATTCACCATGATGCAATATCTAAAACAAAAGCATTAACGCTTATGTATATATATTATAGCATATACTACTCTTTTTGCAACACTTTTTTAAGAAAATCTTGCTTTTTTGTAAAAAAATGAAACTTTTATTGTTTCATTTCCATTTAATATAGTTTATAAATATAAATACGTAGATTTATCAAGCTTTATGCCCGCCGATTTGTTCATTTCTTTCTTTAGCTGTAGCCCCGTCTTGCAAATCCATAACTTTTAACACTGCATTTTTACCATATTTGTTTTTGATTTTTAAAATAGCTTTTTGTAGAGCCATTTCTTTCTTTAATTTTTCCTGTAACACTTTTTCTTGTTTATCTTTACTCTCATAATCAGTAAATAAATCTAACTGCTCATATGTCTTTTTAGTGTGCTGTGATATATCTGAAAAGTTAATTACATTACAAAATGTAATATTTAATTTGCGGATAAGCAAATTTTTTTTTACTATGCTATCAAATAATTCAGAAACATTATTTCGCAATATATCAGTGGAAGAAGTATGAAAATCCAGATTGACTGTTCCGTGAGAATGCATAGGAACCATTCTTCCGTAACTGTCTTTTTTTGTTTTTCCTGTATAATCACTACTTGATATATTTTCTCTGTCATATGATATATGCAAAACAACTTGCTTGGTAACTAGCTGTTTTTCCACTAAATCTAAAGATAAGGAATCTATCATCTCGCACAAAACTATTTTTGCTTGTTCGTATTTATATCCACGATGAAGTACTTGTCCAGTACTAATCGAATTTTTCATCGGCTTATACGCTTTTATCTCTGATATAGTGCATGGTTCATAGCCCCAGGCATGGTCAATTAATAATTCTGCATTTATTCCAAATTCATTATATAAAACATCCTCGTCTATTATAGACTGTCTCGCAATATCACCCATTGTAAATAAATTTAATTCGGTTAACCGTCTCTCGTAACCTTTTCCAATACGCCAAAAATCTGTTAATGGTTGATGGCTCCATAATTTCTTTCTATACATCATTTCATCCAAACCTGCAATTCTTGTGCCGTTTTTATCTGGAGATATATGTTTGGCCAATATATCCATTGCAACTTTAGCAAGATATAGATTAGTTCCAATCCCGGCTGTTGCAGTTATACCTGTTTCTTGGAAAACATCTAGTAAAATTTTTCTTACAAAATCATATGGTTTTAATTTTTCTTTTTTCAAATACGGGGTTATATCTAAAAATACCTCATCAATAGAATAGACATGAATATCTTCGAATGATACATGTTTTAAGTAAATTTCATAAATCCTTTTACTATATTCAATGTATAAACTCATTCTAGGAGTTGCCACAATATAATCTAGTTTAAGTTGGTTATTATTATTTAATTCGGCACTGTTAATTGACTTGGCTATAAAATCACGATTTTTATTCAGTCTTTGACGCTCTATGTTAATTTGTTTGATTTTATTTATTACTTCAAATAATCTTGGACGTCCAGGTATTCCATACTCTTTTAAAGCAGGGGAGACCGCTAAACATATTGTCTTATCAGTTCTGCTGTTGTCAGCAACAACTAGATTGTTTTTTAAAGGGTTCAACCCTCTTTCAATACATTCAACAGAGGCATAAAAAGACTTTAAATCGATTGCAGCATATATATGGTTCTTTAACATGGGAAATCTCCAATCTTTAGTTATACTAATATTATTCTACAATCAGATAAAAATATTACATAATAGGAGTAATTATTTGAAAACCAGAATATTACCTTTAAAAAAATTTAATAAAAAAAGTGAAGCTAATCTTCACTTTCCTTTTCCGGCATATAGCCATCATGAATCTTTTTAATTTTAGAATCAATTTTATTACAAGATGTAAATACTTCTTTATAGCATTTATCAAGTTTTTCAATAGTATTGTTTAATCCTTCAAGTCTTGTCATCATTCTTTGACTGTCATTATACATTGCTACAATTTCTTTTTCTAAACTTTTAATATGTTTATTTCGATTAAAATCTTTTGTGATATTGATTAAAGTAAATACAACACCTATTAAAGTAGTGGGGCAAGTTAATAAAACATGTTTATGATGCGCATACTCTATTAATTCTGAATATTTTGCACAAACTTCCATGTAAATTGCTTCACTAGGTATAAACATAACAGCATTTTCTATAGTTTCGCTGGTAATATATTTTTTAGAAATATCATTGATATGTTTTTTTATATCTTGTTTAAATGCTGATTCAAATTTCTTAATATCATTTTCTGCGCTTTCCACTGAATCAAGTTTCCTAAAATTCTCTAATGGGAATTTTGAATCAATTATTAATACCTTTTCTCCTGGTATTTTTAAAGCAACATCTCCAATGTATCCATTCTTCAAACTGTATTGAGTCTCAAAGATACTCTGATTGTCCCCAGCATACACACTTAATAAATTATTAAGCTGATATTCACCCCAGTTCCCTCTAGATTTTTTATTTACCATAATATCATTTAAGGCATTTATTCGTTGAGTTATGTTATTTGTCTGTTCTTTCTGGGTAATTGCAGAGTCTTTTATAACATCCAAGATAGTACCAATACGATTCAATGAAGCTACAGATTGACTTCCTTGTTTCACAGATTCAATGTAATTATCATTGATATTTTTTAGGGTATCTTCTTGGTGTTTTACATAGTATTCCATCTCATTTATTGTTTTCATACCAGCCGTTATTTTAGTAACCTTATTATTCTGTTTATAAACCATACTCAAAAGGACTATTACAACGATAATCAATACTAATAAAAGTCCAATAATTAATAATTCCATATTTTATCTCCTTTTGTGCGTTTTAATACACTCTTTATATCATATTAATAATTATACAACAACGAAATAATCTCCCACGGTGCCAAACCCATAGGAGATTAAAAATAATAGATACTTGCCAGTTTTTTTATAAGTTTGTAGAGACATCTTATATTAATTTTTATGGGGAGAGCTCAGTGTCTCCTAAACTTACATCTTTATTATAATATAAAAGACCCTAAATAAAAAAAACAGATACATATTTTAAATCCGAATTTTAGGCTTTTATTTGTTTTTTAATGGGCTTTAAAATTATATATTGGCTTAACTATGTCCAATACTTCAACCGAATCCGCTATATTTTCTAAAATATCATCAATTCCTTTATAAGCCATTGGGCTTTCATCAACCGTTGACTGACATACTGAAGAAGTATAGACACTTTTCATTGTATCTTCGAAGTCTTTTAGAGTTATAGAATCTTTAGCTGTTTTTCTGCTCATTAACCGCCCAGCTCCATGAGGACCAGAATAGTTATAATCTGGATTACCTTTACCAATTGCAATAATAGAGCCATCTCGCATATTAATTGGAATAATAACTTTTTCTCCTTGTTGCGCACTTATTGCGCCTTTTCGAAGAATGTTATCGTCTCCAATATAATTATGAATTGTTTCCCAACCGTAGCTTCTTATATCAATTTGATTATTTTCAAATCCAAATTCAAATTGATGGGCTTGATATTCATCAATCCAAACTGCACAATTTTTATATCCATTATCTTTTACAATAAAGTCTAAAATTCTTTGAACAATAATTCGCCTGTTTAGAGAAGCATAGCGATTACAAATTAAACAATCATGCAGATAGTCTTTCATATCTTGCCCCTCTAAATAACATAAATCATGAGCTAGAAGTTTTTTTTCAGTATTTTTTCTATCAAATTTTTCTAAAGCTTTTTGGATTTCTTGCTGTCTGCCTTGGTCTTTTAATTCTTTTACAAGTTCTTTTCTTAACGAATCTCTTTTTAACTTTGTATTATTACAATGTTCATCGGCGAGATTTTGATATATATCAGCCACCTGTTTTCCTAAATTTCTAGAGCCAGAGTGAACCACTAAATATCTTTTTCCATTATTTGATTCATTGATTTCCAAAAAATGATTACCTCCTCCAAGGCTTCCTAAAGATTTTTCGATATGTTCAATGTGTTTTAGTTTATCAAAGCACTTTAACTTATTGATAAAACAATAATTAATTTCTTTAGATTTTTCTTTATTAACTTCAAACCCGGCAGGAATATAATCATTAATGAATTTGTCTATCTTTTCTAAATCAAGTTTTAAACAATCTGGGATTTCAACTATTAACATACCGCAAGATATATCGACACCAACTAAAGAGGGCGACACTTTATCTTTTAATTTAATTGTTGTACCAATGGTTGCTCCTTTACCCGCATGAGTATCGGGCATAATGGCAATTTGGCAATCTTTTAACCATTTTTGATTGCACATTTCCGTGATTTGAGAAATACACTCGTTTTCAACGGTTGTAGCAAAAACTTTTGCTTTATTGTATTTTCCTTGTATTTCAAACATATTGTTCTCCTTTTTGTTTTTTTTGAAGCTTCTATTGCTATTTTATTCTAAAAAAGATTTTAATTCATTTAAGAGCCTCTTTTTTAAATACTGATGACATTGAGTACTTTTTTCTTCATTCAGCATTGATAATTTGAAATAATCATGTTTTTCCATAAATTTATTTGTAAAAATATCTTCAATGTTTAATTGCTCGTAAATTAAATCATAAGCATATGTTTTTCTGCAATATTCATCGTTGTCATCTCTATAATATTTAATATTTTCAATAGGAGCCATCTTAGCCAGTTGAACGAGGTTTTCAAATAGTGGTACACCATTCCATTCTGTATATTCGTAGTTTTGGTCTGTGAAATTTTGAAAGGTAATTGTTGTTGCGCCGTTTATATCGTATCCCACAACAGCTAATAGATTGAACTCTTTCCAATAGAGAAAAGTTTTTGTGAAAATATTTTCTATCCAAAGTTTTTCAAGATTATACAATCTCTTTTTACGATATTCCTCGATTGAAAAATAATTGGCATTATACATGCTTGCAGGGCAATATGGATAATTTTCATCAATAACTTTCTCAAAATTATCTAATTTATTTTTTGCAATTTGTTGAGCCTTTTTAAATACTTGGTTTGCCTTAATATCCGGGTAAAACGTTAGTGTTATACAATAAGACATGATAGTTTCTCCTTATCTGTTTCTAAAATATTAGTTTTAATTTTTTTCTCCGTATAAGTGTTAGTCGTAATGAAAACCAATCGCTAAGTTAATTCTGAATTACTTGATAAAACTGTGAAATCCATTCTCATCAACGCTTCCTAAATAATTGTCACTACTATTTTTTATATCAGTAAGATTGAATTCTGAGATTTGTTCAACTTTCCAATTATGAAATGGACCGCCCCTATGAAAGGAACAAGCAGCAAAAGAATATTTTCTTGAACATATATATAACTCACACCACGCTTCAGCATAATCTTCACAAATATTATCGGAGATAGGACCATTACCATAGCTAAGATTTTCTGCATCTACCATAATGTAACCTATCGGTTGAGCATCATGACGCCCCTCTGTCAAATCAGGATGTGCATATACACGAAAAAAACGACGTCCAAGAAGTCTTTTTTCATGTTTTTCTGCCTCTTTTTTATCCGTAAACAATGTTCCATCCACTGTCTCATAAATAATTGATTTAATTTCTTTCATATCATTTCATAATCTCCTTGTTTATTTTTTACCCTAATAGTGAAATCTGTTCATTACTAAAATTCTCCATACATGGACTGTCTGCTTTAATTTCATCAAGAAACTCGGGAGCTGTATCAATAGTATAGAAAAGTCGATGATAAGAATTCCCTTCATCATCTGATGAAATAAATATTTTTTTATCACCATTTCCTTTAATTATTTCTTCTAATAAATCTTGAGCAAGTTTATTTATATCTAGAGTAGAAGGGGCATCAATTGCATTTTTTTTGTGTTTTTTTAGTATATTACATACTTCAGTTAAAACTGATAGTTCATTAGTGTCAAAATTATTCTTCATAATTATTACTCCTTTATCGTTTATATCTTTCAGGTTTCCAAACATATTCCTTTAATCCTAATAAAATTAAACATTGTTCTACTTCCTTGTATGTAAGTCCATCGCGTACATAAGTTTTAACAAGCCTATGTACTAAATTTCCCATATCCGAGTCGTCATCTAGTATTATTATATTGTCAATATCTATTCCTTTGTTTTTGCAATAAGCTTCTATTTCATCACCACGACAATTCATTTTCTCCGTTGATAGAACATCTTCAAATCCCAAGTTATAATTTTTTAGGTATGTTCTTAGTCTATACAAAGCTTTTGGCGAATATCTCCAAGACGAAGATACTACAACTATAGGCGTGTATTTCACACCCATCGTTGTAAGTAAATCTTTTAATCTAATTACGTTTTCTTTACTGAGATTATAAATAGATTTTGATGTTTTACTTGAAGCTTCGTTATTTAGTACACCATCGACATCTAAAAATATGTATTTTTTTTCCAAATCAAAATGCGCCTCCTTATTTTTTACTATATACTTTAGTTCTATTTCATGAAAACTAACCAGTGTGTTTTTGACCGTTTATTTCCAAATAACGGAGTTCTGTCAAAACAAGTCAAGATTTCTTTTAACTTTATTTGGTCCTCGTTCCATTTAAATATCAATATTCCATCTTTCTTTAAAACTCTCATGCACTCATTAAACCCTTTTGAAATATCATTTTTCCAATTATTGGCGTCTAATTTGCCATATTTTTTTGCTAGCCATGAATTTTCTCCAACCCGAAAAAGATGTGGTGGGTCAAAAATCACAAGATTAAATGTTTCATTCGCAAAAGGTATATCACGAAAGTCTGCTATAATATCTGGAGCAACAGTTAAGTTTCTTCCATCGCAAAGAACCTCATTGGCATTTCGATTGTCCATGTATATAGTGTTCTTGTTATTTTTATCAAACCAGAACATTTTCGCTCCGCAACAAACATCTAAAATTTTTTTACCTGTCATATATCTTTTTAATCCTCTACTTTTAATTTTTGTATGTAATCATATTTAGTTCCTAGTATCATTTTTCTAACTCTTTCCAATGTTTGAATTGACTGCTCAATAGAACTCCAGTCTTGCCTTTTTTTAGTTACTAGAAGAGTTTCAATAGACAAGTCAATTGTTGTAATAATAGTTGATTCAAACTTATTGTTGATGGCTTCGGATACGACCTTTGCATCGCCATACAACTCTTTAATCTGATTATTCAAAATATATTCTTTGATTTTTTCGAAAGCCTCAAATTCATTATTTTTATCTAAAATCATAATTTTAATTTCCTTTCATTATAATTTTTTAAACCTGTTTTCCGCCTCTTTCCAGAGACTTTGTATATACTTACTTCTATCATTCAACCATTCAATTACTTCTTCATACTCATCAGGTGCTATATACTCGATTTTAACTTCACTTGTATTTCCAATACGTTGTGAAAAAATGTATAAGTCCATCCCATAAGCATTATTTTTTTCAAAAATATCATAACGTATTACAAAGTTAAATGTGTCATACCAATCCCACTCTGTAGCTCCAAAAGGTAAAAGTTGCTTTTTCCAATCTTGCCAGCTTTTGTAAGAGTCGTATGAATCTGCTCCAACACATCCAGCATAATCATGTTCTGTTTTACATAATTTATATTTGTCCATAGATTTTCTCCTTTTAATCACGCTTAGCTCGCATTTTTTCTATCCATTGGAATATTTGGTCTACCGCCCATTGAGGTATTGCTTTGTTTCTTTTATACGTATTCTCAATTTCCCAACATCCAAAATCATCTTTAGTCTGATTAAGTGATAGCACTGCTCTATATTTTCTTATTAATTCGTCATTAATATATAAGTCAAAAGAGAGTTTTAAATATGTTCTAAAAATATTCGAAACATCATATTTATGCGTTTTGGCGTGTATGTTACGTAATTCGATATTTTTATTTATTTTAATGTAATTATTCCAGTGCCATGGATAATCATAATAAGAGTCATAATATCCATCATATTGGCGCCATAAATATATGTGATAATTTCTTTTATTCAGCAAATGAATTGTTACCGCACTTGCAAATCTGTTTCTATTTATTATTTGTTGTTTTGTCATAATATTTCCTTTGCTTTAACATACTATTGTTTACTTTTGAGTAATCAGTTTTTTATAAGTATCTTCATAAATATAATTACATAAAAACAAATATACATATAGAAATATACTAGCGATAAAATCATTGACAATTATATTCATTTATTTAATCTCCTTATCAATCCTTACAAGTTGTACATCCATTTTTACTCCATATTTATTTGCCATTCTAAGTATATTTTCGGTTCCTTTAGATTTTCCATCCCAAAATGCAATTACCATATCCGCAACTTGAGCCATTTGGTCATTACGAATTGGTCCAGCTGCTTTACCATATTTTTTCCAATCTGCGGGGAATCTCTCAATTTCTAAATTATGTTCTTTTGCAAATCTTTCACCTAATGAGTCAGCGCCCGCTGCTCCACCTGATACAATCACAAGTCTACTGCCCAAGACTTCTAGTTCAATTTCTAATCTTTTTTTTACCTTTTCATAATCAGTAAAATTGCGACATCCTGCTACTACTATTCTAAATTGACTATCCATTCTATAAACTCCTTTCTTAAATAATCGTATATTTAACTATTGAATTATATCATATATTATTTATTAAACATATATCATATCTAATCTTTATATGAAATAAATTTTGCTATTGGTATTTTCATTTGCGGTTAGCTGTATTTTCAAAGTATATAAAAAATATCCTCTTCAAATATAGAAGGGGATATTTTATTGATTTTGAGGGTTTGTTTTTAATTGGATTCTATTAGTTTTTTTGCTGTATCTTCGTGGGGATATCAGATATTTGCTGCACCAATTATTGCTTTTTGAATTTTTTGTTTATCTTCATCTGAAATGATTTTAATTTCTGTATATTCGGTTACTTAATTTTTATTGCTGCTATAATAATCCCAAATATAATCAAAATTATTAGCAGAATAAATTGTATATGTCCTGTGAAGAAATTATCAGTTACTAACGTTAGCATCGTCATATCTAATCCCATAATTTTGCTCTTTGAACAGTTTATATTTTATTTGTCCTTGTCTCACCTTCTACAGATGAGTGAGCAAGAAAAAAGCAGGGTGGGGGCTTGTACCACCTTGCTTTTTTGCAGATTATTCTATGTTTCATATCAAAAATAAAAAAGCAATCCTAAGATTGCTTATAAGTGAATTTATAATCGACTAGCCTCAATACTAAATTCCTCAAAACTGTTCACAAATTTATATGGCTCATACTCACCGTACGCAGTAGGTCTGGTAATTGCTACGATTTGAATATCATATCCTAATTTTTTTTGTAAATCTGTCGCAAAATCAGCTAATTCTTTACCACGTTTTGCTTTTAATGCAACACAACCCGATTTCTTAAATCTTTTTGCAATGATATAACACATCTTCTAGCACCTCCTCCAGCTCTTCAGCTGATTTAATTTTACCATTTTCATAATACTTACGCAACAATTGTCCACAAGAACTATCATATCCGCGTTTATAAAACTTATCGTGCAACCAGTCATTTAATTGCCTATCATAATACGTGTTAAATTGTATTTCTATCGGGTAGTGATGATTATCCCTCTGATAATAAACATGTATCCCCCTATAACCATCGTCATTAGATTTACCCCTGGACATATCAACAACTCTTATTTTATCCTCTTTCTCTAACTCTAGAACTTCATCATAGGATTTACATATAACTCGAAAGCCAAGAATATCATTAAATACTCTATTGTATGTTGCATTTGGATAATAACGCTCAAATTTCATTTTTGCTGACGAGACACTCTTTATTCGTGAATCCAATGGTAAATCATCAATTATCTCTAATGAAAAATACCAATTATTAATTAACTCAATTTCTTTCAATACTTCTTCTTTACTAAAATGAGACAATGTTCTTTTAAAGCTCATTCCTAATTTTGATTCATATGACAATGATTCAAGAATTTCAATATTAAGTCCTATTTTATCAAGTATATACATAAATAATTCACCTCACATAGTTTATCTCTTAATTGCTGATAATCAAACTTATTACAGATATTTTTTTATAATATATACGCCGTAAAACCACATGCCTTTAGGCGTGTGGATATAAGG